>ENA-OQIO01001598-OQIO01001598.1-human-gut-metagenome-genome-assembly--contig:-NODE-1598-length-10953-cov-2.351376_pt1 | contig 10953 bp, 8 predicted proteins | sample MGYA00242573_ERZ504737 | MGnify/ENA primary metagenome ERZ504737 (study PRJEB26092, sample SAMD00036203) | human gut metagenome | host: Homo sapiens | study: EMG produced TPA metagenomics assembly of... | reverse complement strand
GCAGGTTCTGAATCAGATAAAACTGAATCTCCTTGTCATGCTTTGTCACAAAGTTTGCAGTTCCTTCTTTATCAAAAACTGTCAGTTCCTCGTCCTGTGCCTGAAGCATCAGTTCCCCTGCCAGTGTCACTATCTTTATAATCTCATCGTATAACATGTTGGTTGTAGTCCTTTCCTGTTTTCAAGAATGCTATTTAATCAATGCGTTTCCTTTTTATTCATACAATCTTACAGATTCCATTTTTCGATAATACAGCTATGTTTTTTCGTCTTTTTATCGTAATTAATACCTGCTAAGAGCAAATCACCTTGATAATCTTTCAGTGCATCTATATATTCTTTATTTTTAATCTGCTGTATCGCACCTTCTGCGCTTTTATCCCACTTCAGTTCAATCATAACAGCTGGTTTATCAAGATGAATTTTTCTTGGTATCATACAAATATCCGCAAATCCTCTACCACCTGGCATTTCTCTAATAATAGTATAGTATTCTCTTGCAAAGTAAAATGCCAGATTAACTGCACAGCTTAATGAGTTCTCATCATTGTACTCCAATATTGAAATCTCTTTATGAGCCTGTTCAATTCCATTTGCAACCTTTTCGCTATCCATATCCCACAATGCTTCCAACAATTTTCTAGAAGCATTTATTGACTGAATTACTTCTGTCCAATCCATTGTACTGATTGCATTTACGTATTCCTGAGACACTTCTCTATTTGGAATTTCAACGGTTTCTTTCTCATTATCATAGGTCAGATATCCAAGTGTACCAGCAAGGTCAATACATCATCTTTTGTTGCAAATGTTGTCATATCATTGCTGAATGTTCCTGTATTGATTCGTGCTTTTTCTCCTGCAAGCATTTCAATAATGGTGTTCTTTAACCCATCCATATTCATCTGAATGTAACTTTGAGAGCTTCGTATGTCTCTGTCTGATTCCAATATGTTCCGAATTTTCGCTTTTGCATTGCTTCTACTACAGATTTCGGACTATACATAGAATGAACTCTTCGTACTCCCTCTTCATGTGAAATCAAATGATACCCATTGTACCACGCACTTGCTTCTTCGAAACTCATTTCATATTTTTTACATAAAATTTTAACTTCTGTTTCTGTAAAACCAAAGTACTCTGCCAGATCACCCGGATCTGTCATGGAATATTCTGTGAACATATTGAGTGCGGAGTGAGAACCATATTTTTTGATTGGAAGAATTCCTGTCATATAAGCCAACGCCACATACTCTTTATCTTTCAACCAGAATCTTAAAAAATCCAGATATTTTTTCTGCGCTTCCTGATCTTGCTGATATTCTCTAAACAGGCAGTCCCACTCATCAATTAATATTACAAAAGGATGTTTTGTATAACTATAAACATCTTTCATTACCTGAACCAGACTGTTTTCGTCACGGAATCGTACCTGTCCATACTGTTCTTTCAAGTCAAAAAGGAGGTAATCATTTAACATACGAAGCATCTGATCTATATTTTCGGTTGCACTAAGGAATTCCTGCATATTTATTTTCAAAACATCGTACTGGTTTAAATGTTTTTCATATTCTTCTGTGCTGTTGATTTTTAGTTCTTGAAATAGATTCTTTGTATCTACACTTCTATCATAATAAGCTGCAAGCATATCAACACCCATAGATTTTCCGAATCTTCTTGGTCTGCTCACGCAAATATATCTCTGTAATGTTCGTACACAGCGATTTGTTTTCTCTATCAGTCCGCTTTTATCAACAAATATCTGTGATCTCAAAGCCATTTCAAAAAGATCACTTCCTGGATTCAGATAACCTCCCATACTTCTGACAACCTCCATTTTTCTATGCTGCTGATTCTATACCAGTCTATATTTTCTTTCTACAGAAATACCGCGGCATTCCTCTAATCTGTTCTGTCCGTTTCATGTGTTTCTATCTTATCATGATTTTCCTCATTAATCCATAGATATCCGGGGCAAAAGGCTAGAGTGAAAAAAAATCGAGAATGTATTTTTCTATACACTCTCGATTTCACATCACCATTCTTCTTTTCTCTAAAAATCTGTCGTGCACCGCTTCACAATCTCGCACGGCACAACTACATTCTTCTCAATCTCTTCCTTTTTCTCCAGAAGACTGATCATATGATCTACGGTTGTCTTGCAAAGTACATTGAGCTTACTGTCCACGGAAGTCAGCTCCGGTTCGCTGCTGATTGCCATAATAGAATCATTATATCCACTGATCGACAGTTCTTCCGGAACGGAGATGGCTTTTACCTTCGCATACTTCACTGCTCCGACTGCCATCGCATCGTCTGTTGCAAGTACTCCGTCAAACTCCAGAGTTCTGCTGTATTCCAAAAGAAGATTCTTCGTATATTCAATGTCATTCTTCGTGCGGAATTTCAGCTCGCCTCTGATCGGATATCCTGCGTCTGCAAGCGCAGCCTCATATCCTTTCATCTTCTGGCGTCCACTGAAGGAATCTGAATCATACATGAAAAGGACTCTCTCTCTTCCTCTGCGTATCATGGACTTTGTCACTTCATAAGTTGCATGATAATCATCCGCGCAGGCGCAATAGATATTTTTGCCACACACTCTGCCATTGATGATAAAAATCGGTGTCTGCTCTGCGGCTTCTCTGATGTAATCCGTGTCATCCTCGTCTTTTCCATTCCCTGCATAAGTGGAACCTACAAGTACGAGGGTGTCAATCTTCTTTGACAATAACAGATTCACGTAATTTTCTTTCTCTTTCTGCGTGAATCCGCTGCAGCCAAGGATACAGTCATATCCATATTCATGTAAACGGCCTTCTAAATAAGAAACAGCTTTAGACATGTAACTGTCTGAAATATCCGGGCAAATGATTCCCACTGTCTTCATTGATCCAAGTCCAAGACCTCTTGCGAAGACATTCGGCGTGTAATCATTCTCATCCATTACAGCCAGCACTTTCTGTTTTGTTTTCTCGCTTACTCTCGGGCTTCCATTGACCACTCTGGACACAGTTGCAATGGACACACCGGAAAGCTTCGCTATATCATATATATTGATCGTCGTGTCCTCTCTTTCTAATTTCTGTCATCCATGAATGGTTTTTTCCTTCATAAGCGACACTATAGATAAATTTTAACGCAGTTTTCTGTTATTTCAACTCTGTACCATCCTTTATACAAGAATTTATACCGTTCATATTAATTTCTTTTTCGTTCCATTTTCAAATGTATAAAAACAAATACTAGCATACACAAAAAAGCAAATAAATAACTGGCTGCAATTCCTCCTAACAAATATTTCTTTCCAAACAGATTTCCCAGCAAATAGCAAATCGGAATCCGTATCACCCATAGCGAAATCAGATTTACAATTGTAGGATATTTCACAATTCCAAGTCCATTTACAATTCCCATCATCGTATTAAATAATGCGAAAATCCACATAAAAGGCATTGTCCAAAGAATATAGAGCATGGCTGCTTTCTGAATTTGAACATCCTGTGTGAATAGCATTGTTATTTTATTTGAGAACACTAGTATAATTATTGCCATTCCAAGGCAGAATACACTTGCCATAACCGGAATTCTGATCATTCCACTCTTTAAATTTTCCCCTTTTCCTGCTCCAAGATTCTGTCCCGCATAAGTTGTTCCCGCTGAAGCGAAGGCAGCATTGGCCATATTTCCTATATTATCAATTTTTTCGCCTATGGTACATCCGGCAATGAAAACCGTTCCCTGTGCATTAATCAATGATTGTAATAAAATATGTCCCAATGAATAAATAGAACTATTTAATCCCAATGGAAGACCAACAGCTAGCATTCTTTTCAGCATCTCCTTGTTAATAGAATGAGGGAAAAAAGGGAACTCTAACTTCCGGTATTTTTTTCTAATATACAAAATGCTGAAAAACCAGGCCGTCAGCATGGATACAGAAGTCGCTATTGCAGCTCCTTCTACATCCATCTCAAGTTTTCCCACTAGAATCAGGTCCAATAAAATATTTATGCCACATGCCACAAATAAAAATAAAAGAGAAGACATGCTGTCTCCAAAACCTCGTAAAATCCCAGCATTCATATTATATCCCATATTCCCAATTGTTCCAAGCAAGACTAAATTAATATAGGAAGCAGCTGCTCATAGACGTCTTCCGGCACTTTCATAAATTTCAAAATTACAATCCCTAAGAAAGGGCCCAGTACCGTCAGCGGGATTGCGCTGACATATAAAAATGTAATCGATGTCTGTACCAGTTCTTTCATCCTTTTCTCATCTCCACTTCCGGTATATTGCGAGACAAGAATGGATATTCCTGTACCTATCCCAAGAAATACACAAAGCAGAATTTCTACGGGCTTTGTGCTTGTTCCTACTGCTGCAAGAGAATTGGCTCCACAAAATTTACCGATCACAAGTGTGTCTACAATTCCATACAATTGTTGCAAAATATTTCCCAAACATATTGGAAGAACAAACCATAGAACATTTTTTATCAATGAACCTGTCGTCATATCCACTTGATAGCTTTTTTTACTTCTTTCCTCATAGTCCATACGACACATATTTTTTACCATAAAGATTTGCCAGGCTTCCTGTCACCGTTATCTCTACATCATTTATTCCTGTATATAAAAATTCCTTCGCTTCAAATCTCTGAGGCGCCCAGAATTGTACTCCGGCTTTCTTTCCGTTGATTTTCATCTCAACCATTTCCTCTGCATTCAGACAAATCTGTATACTATCTTTTTTCAAATCATCTTCTGTTATTTTCACAACTGTACGATAAACCTTCTTCACTTCGTCTTCCAGTTCTTCTTCTAACTTGAACAATGGATTCAGTGTAAGTTTTGATACTATAGGGTTGTCCAGTTCTTCATACTCTTTTTCTGTGCATGCGAATAACAAAATGCTCTCTCTTACTGAAAGCTGTAATCTTAGTTTCCTTCCTTCATCCGCTGACTCAGAAACAATCTTTTCTGCTCTTCCATTCCACATGTCATAACTACCGATCTCACATTTTATCGGCAAAAGAAGTTCTGTGTCAATCGGGTCATTTCCTTCATTTGTAAGAAACCAACATTCCGTACCACAACGGTCAAAATGTGCTACACGAAGTGTTGGGACCTTCGGTGTGCAAACACAATCCCTTACTGCTCTACTCAGATCCGGAACCGGTGCATTAGGAAATCTGCCTGTATCTCCCATAACAACCGGATAATATTGATTTTCATACCAGAATCCATTCTCATCTGTCCGACATTTTCCCCATACACTCTCCGGGAAATACTGAAAACCAATCTGTTTCTCATACAATGGCCGTACCGCTTCGTCTTTTAAGTCTCTGTTATGGCATAACACAGCTACCGATGTGTACAAATTGTTGTCTGTCATAATAAATGACAGACGCTTCATATAATCTGCCCACTTTTTATAATGATCCCACCAATTGCTGTTTGGTCCGACATCCGGTGGACGCTCATCTTTTCTTCGACCTACGATACTGTAGTAATATGCATGCGGAATGAACAGATTCACACCTCGCACTCCAAGCCAGTCCAAATACCACTTCATATCACCACCGGTGAAATCCCATGGATTATCATCTCTGTTGCATGCTCCGAAGCACTCATTGGAATTCCGTCTGCATCCCATCAGTCTTGCTGCATCTGCACTGCATTTTCCCATCGTTGAATCGATTCCTGACAATGGATCTTTTTCCGGTGCGATCCAACGAAGCACCATATCCTGTCCCGGAACATGAAAATACTTCTGCACTTCAATATCATCACTCTGATGTGGATGTCCCATCAGCAGATACCGTGTGCCTCACACCACTTGGAGAGCTTTCCATAATAATTTTTTCCTTCTTTTGCAAGAATCAGATGATCGTACAATTCAGTATCTTTATTTTTTTCTTTTCCAAAAAGTGCCGTCAGATTTTTTAAGTTACCTCCCGCTTTCTGGAATTCATCTGCGAATCCATGTGTCCATGGAAGAAGTCCTTCCTCAGCATTTCTCCCTAAAATGCTTGGTTCATCGGTAAAAAAGCCGATGATCGTATTTCCAAAATATTCTTTTAATCTTCTATAATATTGTTCATGTGTCAGTTGAATGAATCGTTCCACTGCTACAGGATTCAGAATATCTGCGCTCAATGGTGCATATGGTTCAAAATCATCTTCTCCCCAATGAATCCCCCGAAGTGTTCCTCCACTCTTACGAACAATCAGGAACCCCTCTTCTGTCTGTGCCAGAATCTCATCACCTTCCTTTGTTTCCTGTACAAGACCGATTCCCTCACTTGCCAATTCTGGATGTCCTTCCACGACTTTCCCGCAGGCAGACCCTGACGGATACATCCCTTCATCATAAAGCACTACTTTCATCTCAAGTTCTGCTGCTGTCTTTACAATAAATGAGATATAATAAAAATAAGATTCTTCCAGGTATTCAATTCTTCTTGGCAATCCCATTCTCGGATGTAAAACTACACCATATACTCCATGAGATGCAAAATCCTTCAACTGTCGCTCTAGTTCTTCTTCCTGTAAATCTCCATTTAAAAACCAAAAAGGAATCGGCGTAAATTCTCTTGCCGGCTGTTTCAATTGCTGTAATAATTCCATAATAATCTCCTTATCCACCTATTGAAAGCAATGTATCTATTACCAGAAAGTTATTCTCCGGATCTTCTTCAAACCGGATAAAATGACTCTCTGGATTCACTGCTTCCCATTTTTCTATTTCTTCTGATTCTTTTTCCTGATGCTTGATATTCACCTGTTCTCTATCTCTTGGCGTCTCAAAATAGGAAAAAAGTAAATTCTCATGCGATGAAATCATCTGATATCTATCGCCTACAAGAAGTCCTTCTTCCACAATGGCATGATGGTGACAAATATAGGAAGCAAATTTGTCAGGATACAAAACTGCAATCCTTCCGCATCTTGCATCTGGTTTTTTCTTTCTTCTCCAGTATTCTAAACTGACCGGCTGATCAAACCAGAATACCGGATACATGTATGCCCAATACTGCTGGCCACTATATTCTGGCCAGATATGAAGTATTTGTTTCATAAAATCCAGCCACTGATCCGGGATCTGATTGATTCTGTCTTTCCTTCCATCCAACAAGGAAGATGTTTCTTCTACAATATATTCCAAATATAAAAAGATTAAGTTTCGATAACGAAACATTCCTGCTGTCAGAATTTCTCCATGTTTCAGCTTTTCCTGCATCTTTTTACTACTTTGTTCAACTGCTTCTTTCAATTGTTCTTCTGTTGTTCCTGCTTTTATTACTGCACGGTATTGTGCTCTGACTACCTGTTTCATTTTTTCTCCTGATTTCTTTCCTGACCTGTCTGACTTTTATTGTTTTTTCAAACAAATCTGAACTTCCTTACATCCTTCGATCTCCTGAAGCTGCAATTCTGATACGCACCTTCTAATGTCACCGTTCCATCAATCTCAAGATAATCCACACATCTGGCATAAACCGCAGGTATTGAATGCGCATAAACTCCTCTGACTGACGGTTGTTCATCAAACACATCTGCATTCTGTGTGCCTTGCTTTTTCATTATCAGATGCATTTTTTCAATTGATTACATTTTTAATTTCTGCTTTCTTCTTCTCCGGCAAGAAACAATGCAGACTCTACTGTCATGTAAATATGGTCAAACGAAATATTACGAATATATCCCGGATGTTCTCCCGGTCTTCGAGGTGTTGCACTAATGAAAATCGGTTCTCCCTTTCCCCACCACCTCGGTGCAAACTTCCTCTGTGGACAGTCCGCATATCGTTTCGTATTTCCTGACACATGATGGACATGGATATCTTCTATGAGCGCTCCGTCACGAGCCCAGATTCCGACTCCTCTGGAACAATCTCTAAATACACAATCGCTTAAAACAACATGTCGAATCGCATGACATGTCTCCGTTCCGACTTTCAGTGCAGAATCATGTGAATATAATACACAGTTACTGATCACGACATTTTCACAAGCACCGTACTTTTTTGCCATCGGTGCTGAATTCTTCACAACAATTGCGTCATCTCCGGCTTGAACAATACAATTTGTAATCACTACATCCTGACAGGTATCCGGATCTATTCCATCATTATTCGCACCTCTGACATCGTTAAAAAATTCTCACTCCATCTACAATCACATGTCTGCATCCAGCCATATGCAATGTCCAAAATGCAGCATCCTGAAATGTAATACCACGAACTGTGAGATTTTCCACATCTTCAAAAAATGTAGTACGTGGTCTTTCTTCTATCTTTATATTTTTCGGGCATTCATGGAAATCACTATCTGCTCCATCATCATAGAACACCTTGTCTCCCTGGCCGTAGATTGTCCCTTCTCCTGTAATACTAATATTCTTCTCATGAAATGCACATAAGAAGCATCCGCCTTCCCAGCCAATATCTTCATTCGGATCTTCCACATTTCTTGCAAAATCAATAATATCTTCCTGTTTCAGACTACTGATCAAAACTGCTCCATTTTCTAAATGTAGTTCTACATTACTTTTTAATATAATGGTTCCACTCAAATATTTTCCAGCCGGAACAACAACACGTCCGCCGCCATTTTCATTACAATGATCAATCGCTTTTTGTATCGCTTCACGACAGTTTGTCTGCCCATCTGCAACCGCCCCATAAGCCATAATATTATAATTCATCTGGTTCTTCTCCTTATAAAAGAAATAGGAGACCCGGCTTCCTGCCTGACCTCCCGTTTCTGATAAGCCATTTTCAGCTTATTCTATCTCTTATTTACTTGCTACATTCTCATCATATGTTTTCTTCAGACTTGTCATCTGCTCTGCCCAATTATCCAGATATTCCTGTGCTGTTTCATTTCCAAGAAGTACATTCTGGAAATCTGTTGCCAGAGTATTGGAATGAAGATCGAAATATCCTGTAACCTCTACTGGAAGTGTAGCGATCTTTGTTTCTGGATCAAGAAGCATATCAGATGCTGCTTTAACCGGTGCGGAATCCTGTACCCACTGGTCAGCAAGAGCTTCTTTATTTGTCGGAACAGAACCAAGTTTCTCATTATAAGCACTGTTTGCCTCATGATCTGTAAGATATTTGATGAACTTATATGCTTCTTCCGGGTGTTCTGAATTTTTGAATACAGACAGAGAAGCTACTCCATTTGATACCATTACATTTGTATCCTCTACAGACTTCAGGTTCAGAACTGCACCGAAGTTTCCATCTCCAAGAGTATCTCGATGCTGTCCGTAGGATCCGATATTGTGGAAGATCATTGCTGCGGATGCTGAATCAAATGCTGAGATCATCTCCGTACTTGCATTTGTAATATCACTTTCCGGTGTGTATTTGTTATATAAGGATGCAAATTTTTCAAGGAATTCAACATGCTTTGGATCGTTAATTGTTGAATTTCCATCTTTGTCAAACATTTCTGTAATTCCTGAGTACTGATAAAGCATCTGTTCTAACTGCTGGGAGCTTCCTGCGCCGCCTCGGATTGAAAAGCCATAAACACCATTTGATTTATCTGTAAGTTTTTCTACATCATCAAATACTTCATCCCATGTTGTTGGTGTCTCAAGTCCTTTTGCCTCAAACATCTGTGTATTGTACCATAATGCCGGCGGTACTACATAGAATGGGAGACTATAATATTTTCCATCAGGAGATGTATTTTTCATACTTTCTACAAATGTATCCAGAAGAGAATCATCATCTTTTGTATAATCATCCAATGGAAGAAGTGCATCCTGCACTACAAAGTCATTCATCCAGTACTGATAGATAACACCACAATCAGGAGTGGTCTTTCCCTGGATTGCCACATCATATTTTGATTTTGCCTGGTCGGCTGGCAATGGAACGTATTTTACTGTAATATCCGGGTTTTCTTCTTCAAAATCACTGATCAACTTATCATATATTTCTGTGTGGATTGTATCTGCATAGTTATCCCAAAATGTGATTTCTACCTTTCCGTCACTGCTCTTGGAATCTTCTTTGGTTGTCTTAGAAGATGAGCTTCCACAACCGGACAGCATTCCTACGCCAAGAATACCTGTCATTAATACTGCTACTAATTTCTTTTTCATTCGTCTAACCTCCATCTTTTTTTAATTTATAATCGTTAAACCACCCCTGTGGGATTAACCTTTGACTGCTCCGGAACTCATTCCTGTCACAAGATATTTCTGTAAATATGCAAACAGGATAACCGGAATTGCCATTGCAATGATTGCACCTGCTGCCATAGATCCGTAATGGATACCATATTCACCCTGCATCATTTTCAATCCGATCGGAACTGTATATTTTGCCGGATCATTCAGCATCATCATAGCGAAAAGGAATTCATTCCAGCATCCAATCAATGCAAAAGCTGCAACTGTAACGATTCCCGGTACAAGCATTGGTACAACAACCTTGAACACTCCTTTGATCCGGCTGCATCCATCAATCATCGCCGCTTCTTCTAATGCGTATGGTACACCTTCTACAAATCCTCTCATCAGTACACAACAAAACGGTGTCTGGAAAGTAACATTGATAAGAACCAGTGCGATATGAGATCCGACCAGGCCTAATCCGTTGAAAATATTAAACAACGGGACAAGCAAAACTGCTGCCGGAATAAACTGTACTGCAAGAAGTAATCCGAGGAATGCCATCTTGAATTTGAACTTATAACGACTCAATGCATATCCGACCATAATCGAAATAATAACGATAAAGATAACGGAAATTCCACTTACTTTCAAACTATTGAAGAAATATTTGTCAAATCCCACGTTTGTCCATGCATCAATAAAGTTACCAAATGTCAGATCTTTTGGAAGATAAGTAATTGTTTTTCCAAGGATTTCCGGTTCTGTCTTAAGTGCTGTATTAATTGCCCAATATATTGGAAATACCACG
>ENA-OQIO01001597-OQIO01001597.1-human-gut-metagenome-genome-assembly--contig:-NODE-1597-length-10955-cov-1.613779_pt1 | contig 10955 bp, 14 predicted proteins | sample MGYA00242573_ERZ504737 | MGnify/ENA primary metagenome ERZ504737 (study PRJEB26092, sample SAMD00036203) | human gut metagenome | host: Homo sapiens | study: EMG produced TPA metagenomics assembly of... | reverse complement strand
CTACTATAGTAGATGCCGTGTTTGGGGTAGGCCTGACGCGTCCGATCGAGGGGCATTATGCTGATATCATCCATGAGATGAACAGTGCGAGGGCCAAAAAGATCGCAGTTGACATCCCGTCAGGAGTGAACGGAGATACTGGCCTGGAAATGGGAATTGCCTTCAGCGCCGATCTGACTGTCACATTTGCCTACCGGAAAAGAGGTCTTTGCTTTTATCCGGGAAGACTGTATGCAGGAAGGATCGTTACCGCCGATATCGGGATCTATGAGCAGGAAGCTGTGACTGCATCTGCCGCCTGTCTGGAAAATAAAGATCTGCAGCTGTTTCCGGAACGTGATCCCGGCGGAAACAAGGGTACCTTCGGAAAAGTGCTCTTTGTGACCGGAAGTGAGGGAATGTGCGGAGCCGCTTATTTAAGCGCCAGTGCAGCACTTCGTGCCGGTGCGGGAATGGTAAAGATCCAGACTGTGGAAGCCAACAGGATCCCACTGCAGATACTCCTTCCGGAGGCTATGGTCTGCAGCCGCTTTGATCAGGAATCCAATGAACAGCTTCTATCCTGGTGTGATGTGATCGTGATCGGACCGGGACTTGGAACATCAGTGGCCAGCCGTGAGAGAGAACAGTGGTTTCTCACGGCGGTGCCCGGGAGAAAAAGCCGCTGATCCTGGATGCGGACGGCCTGAACCTTCTGGCTGCACATCCACAGTGGTATCAGTATCTGGGAGAGCATGTAGTCCTGACACCGCATATCGGAGAAATGAGCCGGCTCAGTGGCAGAACGATCCAGGAGATCCAGCATGAGATCGCAGATACTGCACTGAAATGTGCTGCGGAAACAGGCTCTGTGTGCGTATTGAAGGATGCATGTACGGTGATCGCAGATGAAAAAGGCCAGATGTATCTGAATCTTTCCGGTAATTCCGGAATGGCAACTGCAGGAAGCGGAGATGTGCTTTCCGGGATCCTGGCAGCAGTGTTATGTATGTATCTGAAAACGGAGGAACAGCCTCCCATGGTTTTAAAGGCCGCGTTAGGTGTTTATCTTCACGGACTTTGCGGTGATCTTGCAGCCGCTGAAAAAGGAAAGCGCAGTATGCTGGCAGGAGATATCATAGAATATCTGCCCAAGGCATTAGCTATAGGTGAAGAGGAGTCGGGATTATGAAAAAATACGAGAGAGTAAAAGCACTGGTATCACTGGATGCCATTGCCCACAATTTTGAGGAAATGCATAAAAATGTCAAAGAAGGGACAAAGATCATCGCTGTGATCAAGGCAGACGGTTATGGCCATGGTGCCAGAGCTATTGCCCGTCTGATCCAGGACTATGACTATATCTGGGGATTTGCAACAGCTACTGCAGAGGAGGCACTGGAGCTTCGGCATGCAGGGATCACCAAGCCTGTCCTGATCCTTGGCCTTGTATTTGAGGAATATTATGAGGAGCTTGCAGCCAATGATATCCGGATCACCATATCGGATCTTAATACAGCGGCAGAATATGCAAAAGCAGGTGCACGCATTGGAAAAAATGTACATATTCATCTGGCTCTGGATACGGGAATGACAAGGATCGGATATGCGGATATTCCGGAAAATGCGATAAAGATCGAAAAAATCTCAAAAATCCCGAATCTGGTGATCGAGGGAATGTTTACCCATTTTGCCAGGGCGGATGAGACCGACCGTTCTCCTGCACTGGTGCAGCTGGACCGTTATCTCCGTTTTGCAGAGCTTCTGGAAAAAAGAGGTGTTCATATTCCGGTACGTCACTGCTCCAACAGTGCAGGTATCATCGTGTTCCGGAAGCAAATCTCAATGTCGTTCGTGCCGGTATCACCATTTACGGTATTTATCCGTCAGAGGAGGTAGAACGTGATATTGTGAAGCTGACACCTGCAATGGAGCTGAAAAGTCATGTATCCTATGTGAAAAATGTGGAACGTGGAACAGCGGTAAGCTATGGAGGAACGTTTGTTACAGAACGCTTTACCAGAATGGCAACGATCCCCGTAGGTTATGCAGATGGCTATCCGAGACAGCTTTCCAATAAGGGCTGGGTCCTGATCCGGGGCAAAAAAGCTCCGATCCTCGGACGGGTCTGCATGGATCAGTTTATGGTTGATGTCACAGATATCCCGGAGGTGAAGGCCGGGGACGAGGTCACCCTGATGGGAAGAGATGGAGAGGAATTTATCAGTGTGGAAACACTGGGAGATCTTTCTGGAAGATTTTCCTATGAATTTGTCTGCGGGATCAGTAAACGTGTTCCGCGGGTTTATATCAAAGACGGTAAGGAATGCGGAGAAGAGGAGAGCTTTTTCCAGTAGATCCGTAAATACCCGGATTCGGAAAACGCCGGGTCAGACATAAGGCCGGTAAAAAAGTACCACGCATGGTATACACAAAGAAATTGTGGAAATACTTATCTGTAAAAAGGAATACGGCTTGCAAATAAGCCGGACCAGAATCGGAGTGTGAATTGTGTGGTTATAAAAAGAGGGGATATTTTTTACGCGGACTTAAGACCTGTAGTGGGCAGTGAACAGGGCGGCATCCGTCCGGTGCTGATCATCCAGAACGATGTGGGCAACCGTCACAGCCTACAGTGATCTGTGCGGCAATTACATCAAAAATGAATAAGGCAAAGCTGCCGACACATATTGAGATCGATGCATCTGCCTACGGGATCGAAAAGGATTCCGTGATCCTTCTGGAACAACTCCGCACCATCGACAAGCGGCGTCTGAAGGATAAGGTGTGTCATCTGGACAGTGCTATGCTTGATAAGGTGAATCATGCGCTTGAGATCAGTCTGGAACTGACTTTTTAAGGGGAACATGAGGAATTTTGACCGGTTTGTTTTCTGATTCTTGACGAAATCTTTCATAAGTGCTATATTAAACCGAGTTGCAATTATGTAAAACGGTACCCAAAATGAGCAGGGCACGAAAGAAAATATACGGTAACAAGGAGAGGAAGATACCATGTCAGGACATTCAAAATTTGCCAACATCAAACATAAGAAAGAGAAAAATGATGCCAAGAAGGGTAAGATCTTCACAGTCATCGGCCGTGAGATCGTTATGGCAGTAAAGGCCGGCGGCCCGGATCCTGCAAACAACAGCAAGCTTCGTGATGTCATCGCAAAAGCAAAAGCGAACAACATGCCGAACGATACGATCGATCGTGGAATCAAAAAGGCAGCAGGTGCGGATTCTGCAGACAGTTACGAGAAGGTGTATATGAGGGATATGTCCGAACGGTGTTGCTATTATCGTAGAGACTCTTACAGATAACAAGAACCGTACTGCAGGTAATGTACGTAACGCGTTTACCAAGGGTAACGGAAGCATCGGAACACAGGGATGCGTATCCTTTATGTTCGATCAGAAGGGCCAGATCATCATCGACAAGGAAGAACTTGAGGATGAGTGCGGCGAGATGGATGCGGACGAGCTGATGATGACAGCTCTGGATGCAGGTGCTGAGGACTTCAGCGAGGAAGAGGACAGCTTTGAGATCATCACAGCACCGGACGATTTCAGTGCTGTACGTGAGGCTCTTGAGAAAGCCGGAATCCCGCTTGTAGAAGCACAGATCGCATGATCCGCAGACATATGTGGAGCTGACTGACGACCAGGCTATCAAGGATCTTCACAGAACACTGGATCTTCTTGATGATGACGATGACGTTACTGACGTATGGACAAACTGGACGAGTGATCTCTGAATAGAAAATAATATTTTGCATATAATACCTCCAGAATTTCAGATTCCGGAGGTATTTTTTATGGAAAAACAGAGCGAAGAGGGAAAACAGAAGGAACTGGACCGGGAAGCGAGCCAGAACGAACAGATCCGGGAAACCGGGCAGGCAGTGCTCGATGGAAATTCCCGGAAGCATAAAGTGGAGCTTCTGAAGGTGATCGGGGAAATCGAAGGTCATGAATCCGCGCCGTCTCACAGCAAAACAACCAAGTATGAGCATGTACTGCCAAAGCTGGCTCTCATTGAGGACGATGAGGAGATCGAGGGACTTCTGATCCTTTTAAATACGGTAGGAGGAGATGTGGAGGCAGGGCTTGCTATTGCGGAGATGATCGCGTCTCTGAGTATCCCTACGGTTTCCCTGGTGCTGGGCGGGGGACATTCCATAGGTGTACCCATGGCGGTATCAGCAGATTATTCCTTTATCGTGCCAAGTGCTACCATGGTGGTCCATCCGGTACGCCAGAACGGAATGTTCATCGGCGTAGCGCAGTCCTACCGCAATATGGAAAAGATCCAGGACCGGATCATTGCCTTTGTATCCGGACATTCACATATCACGGCAGAACGGATGGAGGAGCTGATGCTGGATACCTCTCAGCTTGTAAAAGATGTGGGGACTATGCTGGAGGGTGAGGAAGCGGTAAAGGAAGGACTCATCGATGAAGTAGGAGGGATCCGGGAGGCACTGGATCGATTGTATACCCTTATCGAAAGGAAAAAAACACAGAAATAACCAGTTTTGTATGTGGCTTTTGATGATGCTAGTTGTATAAGACTAACATGGTTGCGCTGTGCTGTGGTAAAGAAATTTGACAGAAATTGTAAATCTACTCTTGTCATATGCTGATTTTTAGCGTATTATTAATAAAGGTTTATAATTTGCGCGAGGAGGAAGACCATGTATAAGGTTTTAAAAGCTGAAACGCTGGCAGCTAAGATCCATCTTATGGTTGTGCATGCACCACGTGTGGCAAGCCACTGTCTGCCAGGACAATTTATCATTGTGAAACTTGACGAAAAGGGAGAGAGGATCCCGCTTACCATCTGCGATTACGATCGCGAGGCCGGTACAGTTACCATCGTATTCCAGGAGATCGGAGCATCTACCATTAAGATGTCCGCACTGAAGGCGGGAGATTCATTCCGTGATTTCGTAGGACCTCTGGGATGTCCGTCTGAGTTCGTCCATGAGGATATCGAAGAACTTAAGAAGAAAAAAATGGTATTCGTAGCCGGTGGTGTCGGTACCGCACCTGTTTATCCGCAGGTTAAATGGCTCCATGAGCACGGCATCACAGCGGATGTTATCCTTGGTTCCAAGACTAAGGATATGGTTATCCTTGAGAAAGAGCTTGGCGCTGTTTCCAATCTTTATGTTACAACAGATGACGGTTCCTATGGCCGTTCCGGTATGGTAACAAAGACTCTTGAGGATCTTGTGACAAATGAGGGCAAGCATTATGACGTCTGTGTAGCGATCGGACCGATGATCATGATGAAATTTGTCTGTCTTCTTACCAAGAAGCTTGGTATCCACACAATTGTCAGCATGAACCCGATCATGGTTGACGGAACCGGTATGTGCGGCGCTTGTCGTCTCCAGGTCGGTGATGAGATCAAATTTGCCTGCGTAGACGGACCGGAGTTCGACGGACATCTCGTTGATTTCGATCAGGCTATGAAGAGAAGTCAGATGTATAAGACCCAGGAGGGCCGTGCATTACTGAAGCTTCAGGAAGGCGATACCCACCACGGTGGATGCGGACAGTGCGGAGGTGACAAGTAATGGCAGATGCAAAAATGTTAAATAAAGTACCGGTAAGAGAACAGGATCCGAAGGTACGTGCTACAAACTTTGAAGAAGTTTGTCTTGGATATAATCAGGAAGAAGCAATGGAAGAGGCACAGAGATGTCTCGGGTGCAAAAAACCGAAATGTGTAGAGGGATGTCCGGTATCCATCGATATTCCGGGATTTATCGAGCACATCAAAGAGGGCAACATGGAAGAGGCTTACAAGGTGATCGGTTTATCTTCCGCACTTCCGGCTATCTGTGGTCGTGTATGTCCGCAGGAATCCCAGTGTGAGGGACAGTGTATCCGCGGTAAGAAGGGCGAGGCTGTTTCTATCGGTAAGCTGGAGAGATTCGTTGCAGACTATGCTCTGGAGCATGATATCAAACCAGCAGGAGCAGAGGTTAAGAACGGACATAAGGTTGCAGTGATCGGTTCCGGTCCATCCGGACTTACCTGTGCAGGTGACCTTGCAAAGGCAGGATACGATGTAACTGTATTCGAGGCTCTTCATGAGCTTGGCGGTGTTCTTGTTTACGGTATTCCGGAGTTCCGTCTTCCGAAGCAGAAGGTTGTTAAGAAAGAGATCGAGAAGGTCAAAGAGCTTGGCGTTAAATTCGAGACAAACGTTGTCATCGGTAAATCCACTACCATCGATCAGCTGATCGAGGATGAGGGATTTGAGGCTGTATTCATCGGTTCCGGTGCAGGACTTCCGATGTTCATGGGTATCCCGGGTGAGAATGCAAGCGGTGTATTCTCAGCAAACGAGTACCTGACAAGAAGCAACCTCATGAAAGCATTCGATGATTCCTATGATACACCGATCGCAGCAGGCAAAAAGGTTGCAGTTGTCGGCGGTGGTAACGTTGCCATGGATGCTGCAAGAACAGCGCTGAGACTTGGCGCTGAGGTACATATCGTATACAGAAGAAGTGAGGCAGAGCTTCCTGCACGAGCAGAGGAAGTTCATCACGCTAAGGAAGAGGGCATCATCTTTGATCTTCTTACAAATCCGAAGGATATCCTCGTTGATGAGAACGGCCACGTAAACGGTATGAAGGTTGTCAAGATGGAGCTTGGTGAGCCGGATGCATCCGGAAGAAGACGTCCGGTAGAGATTCCTGGTTCCGAGTATGATATGGATGTAGATACTGTCATCATGTCTCTTGGTACTTCACCGAACCCGCTGATCTCTTCCACAACCAAGGGTCTTGACATCAACAAGAGAAGATGTATCGTTGCCGAGGAAGAAACCGGTAAGACATCCAAGGACGGCGTATATGCCGGTGGTGATGCCGTTACAGGTGCAGCTACCGTAATCCTTGCCATGGGTGCAGGTAAAGCTGGTGCCAAAGGTATCGATGAATATCTGAAAAATAAATAAGCAGAAAGTCTGTTTATAAACAGATCCTCCGACTGTGTTTTCTGATGCAGCCGGAGGATTTTTTCTTGCAGATCAAAAAAAGAACATTTGTTTGAAACTTTTGCCAAGTGAAGATTGTAAGTTTTACTCAGTTATGCTATAATGTGTTGGAAAAAATTTAAGAAAAGGAAATATCATTATGTCAGTGATACATGCGATTATATTGGGAATCATTCAGGGAATCACCGAATTTCTGCCGGTGAGCAGCTTCGGACATCTCTGTGGAGTGCAGGATCTTTTGGGCGGTACCAGAGGCTCCGGTGTGCTTTTTGAAGTGATGCTCCATCTGGGAACTATGATAGCTCTGATCCTTGTTTTTCTGAAGGACATCAAGAAGATCGGGATCGAGCTGATCGGAATGATACTGGATCTGATCGGAAATGCCAATATTTTTCTCTATAACCGTAGGACTGGGAAAGAGCTTACCTATGCAAAGATCATAAGCGGAACTTATCGGAAGCTTACCGCCCTGATCATGGTATCCACCATTCCTACAGTCCTGATCGGATATCAGTGCAAACGGCTTGTTGTGCGAAGCGCATCCTCACACATGTTTTCCGGGATCGGAATCCTTCTTACAGGTGTGATCCTCCTTGTTGTGGACTACAGTAATGTCAATGGCAGCAAGGGAACAAGAGAAACCAGTTTTGGAGATGCTATGTGGATGGGTATCTGTCAGGGCCTTTCCGTGTTTCCGGGACTTTCCAGGCTTGGACTTACCATGAGTGCAGGACTTTTCTGCGGTCTCGGACGGAAGTTTGCAGTGAAATATTCGTTTATTATGTCGATACCGGCGATTTTAGGTGCCATGGTGTTAGAGTTAAAAGATTTTGCAGACCTGTCCGTGAGCGGCATGGATATCACCTGCTATATTGTTGGTATGGTGATCGCTGCAGTGATCGGATATATCTGTATTAAAACAATGCTTGTCATTGTGCGCAATCGGAAATTCCGTGTTTTTGCAGTTTATTGTCTGATTGTCGGATTGCTCTCAATCGGCGGATTTTTCTATACATTATAGGAGATATTTTTTGGAGGTAATATTTTGGCAACAGGGAAAAGAAAGAGTTCCTCTGGCAGAAAAACTTCTGGCAGAAAAACGAATTCAGGACGTAAGAAGAATGATATACAGCAGGAGAGCTTTACAGAGGAAGTGATTCTGTGGGTGATCCTTGCAATCTCCATTTTACTTTTTATCAGTAATTTTGGAATCGGCGGGGCAATTGGAAATGCTGTCAGCAGTTTCTTTTTTGGTGTATTTGGTTTGATCGCATATATTTTTCCGGTTGTTTTGGTGATCGGTACTTTTTTTGCGGCGTCCAATAAAGGCAATCGGATCGCAACGGTAAAATTGCTGCGGCTGTCTTTTTGTGCTGTTTTTATGTATGTTTATCGAGATCGTGCGCTGTGGCGCGGAAGTTGCCGGAGCGGCAGGTGCCTATCAGTATTGTTCGGTACATAAAATTGGCGGAGGATTTTTAGGTGGTCTTCTTGCCGGGATTTTTTGTCCAAATTTTGGACTCCTCGGTTCTTATGTGATCGATGTTGTGGCAATGATTATCTGTCTGGTGCTGATCACAGAACGTTCCGCATTGAAGGGTGTGCAGAAAGGCAGCCGTAAAGTTTATGAAACGGCAAAAGAGAGCAATGAACGTCATCGTGAACTTGCAGAACAGCGACGTGAGGAACGTGAGCTGCGCCGCATGGACCGCAAGGTGGAAGGCGTGGCAGTCGACACAAGAGTTCTTCCGGACAAGAAGGCAGAGCCTATGGGTTCGGATGAAGTCAGTGAAATTAATATTGACAAACTTTTGGAGCAGTCGAACACCAATCTGCCGGAAATCAAAGAGGAGAAGCATGTGACACTCACAGCCGGAGGCGCAGAATATCAAAAACTTCCTGCTATGGAACCGGAGACGGAACCGTATGTTGCTCCGTCCGCATTTTCTGAGGAAGCGTTTGAGGCAAAAGAGATGGAAGAGGATGCATCAATCTTTCACTCAGAGCCGGCATATCAGGAGAGTATCCATACAGAGCCGGCTTATGAAGAACATCATCCAGTAGAAGAATCTATTCCGTATGATGCCGCAGAAAAACCGGAAGAGCCGCATGCGAGAGCAGAAAAAGTAGAGCTTCATTCAGAAAGAACCGAAAAACCGAAGAAAAATGTTAAGGCTACGGAGGAAGATATTCAAAATGATGTCTCATCCATCGAGGAAGAGATCCATCTGGAGGCACAGAAGGAAAGAAGTATGTGTTCCCACCAGTATCATTGTTAAAACCGCCAGGCAATAAGCAGGGTGATTCCAAACAGCATCTTCAGGAGACCGCGCAGAAATTACAGCAGACATTAAAGAACTTCGGCGTAAACGTTACAATCACGAATATCAGCTGCGGACCATCGGTCACACGTTATGAGATTCAGCCGGAAATGGGTGTTAAAGTAAGTAAAATCGTGAATCTGGCAGATGATATCAAACTGAATCTCGCAGCTGCTGACATCCGAATCGAGGCACCAATCCCGGGAAAGGCAGCAGTTGGAATCGAAGTTCCGAACAAAGAGACACTGATGGTTTCTTTCCGTGAACTTGTGGATTCGCCGGAATTTAAAAATCATCCATCTAACATTTCTTTCTGCGTCGGAAAAGATATCGGTGGAAATGTAACGGTTGCAGATATTTCAAAAATGCCGCATTTACTGATCGCCGGTGCGACAGGTTCCGGTAAATCTGTCTGCATCAACACGATTATCATGAGTATTTTATATAAAGCAGATCCGAAAGATGTAAAACTGATCATGGTCGATCCAAAGGTGGTCGAACTTAGTATTTATAACGGAATTCCACACTTACTGATTCCGGTTGTGACAGATCCGAAAAAAGCGGCAGGTGCGCTTCACTGGGCAGTCGCAGAGATGACTGACCGTTATCAGAAGTTGCAGAGGCAAATGTCCGTGACTTAAAAGCTACAACGCCAAAATCGATGATCTGCCGGATGGGGAGGACAAGCCGGAAAAATTACCACAGATCGTGATCATTGTAGACGAGCTGGCAGATTTAATGATGGTTGCGGCGAGCGATGTGGAGGAATCTATCTGTCGTCTGGCACAGCTTGCAAGAGCCTGTGGAATCCATCTGATCATCGCAACACAGCGTCCGTCCGTCAATGTCATTACCGGACTGATCAAGGCGAATATGCCAAGCCGGATCGCCTTTGCGGTGACATCCGGAATTGATTCGAGAACCATCCTTGATATGAACGGTGCAGAAAAACTGCTCGGAAAAGGTGACATGTTATTTGATCCACAGGGAGTACCGAAACCACTGCGTGTTCAGGGCGCATTTGTATCGGATAAAGAAGTAGCGGATGTCGTCGCTTACATAAAAGAAGAAAACGGGCAGGTAAGCTACAATTCATCTGTGGAAGAGCAGATGAACAGCATTGAATCAGGAAATACGACTGTAAGCATTGATTCCGGACAGACAGGGGACGGCAGAGATCCTTATTTTGCAGATGCAGCAAAACTTCTGATCGATAAAGAAAAGGGTTCGATCGGAATGCTGCAGCGGTATTTTAAGGTCGGCTTTAACCGCGCAGCAAGGATTATGGATCAGTTGGAGGAAGCCGGAATTGTCGGACCGGAGGAAGGTACAAAACCAAGAAAAGTACTGATGTCGCCGGAACAATTTGAGCAGTATGAAGAAGAATATCTGTAATTGATATTTGCTTATCAATAAGACTTGTATTATAATATCAACTTATAAGTCCTGTGTAGGACAAATACGTACGTCTGAGCATCGATCGATGTACAGCTACGTACGTCTGAGCATCGATCGATGTACAGCTACGTACGTCTGAGCATCATCGATGTACAGCTACGTACGTCTGAGATCGATCGATGTACAGCTACGTACGTCTAGCATCGATGATGTACACTAGTAGCGAGATCATCCAGT
>ENA-OQIO01001596-OQIO01001596.1-human-gut-metagenome-genome-assembly--contig:-NODE-1596-length-10957-cov-1.067221_pt1 | contig 10957 bp, 13 predicted proteins | sample MGYA00242573_ERZ504737 | MGnify/ENA primary metagenome ERZ504737 (study PRJEB26092, sample SAMD00036203) | human gut metagenome | host: Homo sapiens | study: EMG produced TPA metagenomics assembly of... | reverse complement strand
CAGCGATGAAACGGGACTGAAAGGAAGAAAATATAACTCCGGAGAAGGAAACAACAGAAGTGATGCTGCGCAATTTTCCGAGAGTCTGAATAACCGAGAGACAGGGAAAACGGAATCTCACTTTTTCCGGATGGGGTAAAGATTTCTTCTTATTCCATACAGGATGGAGTCCTGAACATAGAATTCAATGAGGCCTATGATAAAATGTCACGTACCAGGGAACTTCTGGTGCGGGCAGGTATAGTGAAGATCTTTTTACAGGTTCCAGGAGTGGATTCTGTGGAGATCTATGTGGGTAAAAAGCCGCTGACAGATACCAGGGGTGAAGAAGTGGGAGCCATGAACAACGACACCTTTGTGGAGTTTTCCGGGTCCGATGGGGATGTGTACAGCTATGACACCTTTACTTTGTATTTCACAAATAAAAACGGAGATAAACTGGTAGCGGAACAGAGAAGTGTCCGCTACAGACGAAATCTTCCGAAGGCTACGGTGGTTCTGGAGCAGCTTGCAAGAGGTCCGCTGGAAAAAGGACATTATCCTACAATACCGGAGAATTCAGAGGTACTTTCCCTGACGAGAGCAAACGGTATCTGCTATGTAGATTATAATTCTGTATTTCAGGATTATGCGTTGGATGTTTCGGAACAGGTTGCCGTGTATTCGGTGGTAAATACATTGATCGCGGCAACAGATGTGGACAAAGTTGAGATTTCCATCGAAGGAAACAAGGAAGTGACCTTTGGCCAGAACATGCAGCTTTATAAGTTCTATGAGTGGAACGACAGCCTGTTGGCACACACAAAGGCTAAAAAAGAACAGAAAAAATAAAACATTTCAAAATATCAGAAAACGGGAGAACATTTATGGTGAAAAGGCCGATGTGTCTTTTGTGTTTTCTTATGGTGCTGAGTCTTGGCGCACTGGAGCTTATGGGGATTCCTCTGATCAGGGGGAATCCCCTTCCGGTAAATGTGCAGGAGCAGATCGAAGCGCACCCTGGTTCCATAATCTGCGGGGAGGTGGAACAGTATGAAAACACAGAATTTTCCCAGTCTGTTTATCTGAAAAAAACATATCTTATCCATCAGTCAAAAAAATTTCCAATTGAAAATGTAAAGAATATTTCTCAAAAAAGAAGAAGATCTGAAACCCGGAATGCGGATCCTAGTTAAAGGAACGTTGAAAAGAGTGGAAGGTCCTGCGAATCCAGGTGGCTTTGACAGTCGACAATTTTACGCCTGTCGTCATAGTTATTATTTTATGAAGAACGCTGTGCTCCAAAAGAAAACAGCCGTGTATTCCGGCTACAGGCAGCTCCTTTTGAAGATAAAAGAAAGCTGCAGGCAGATTCTGAAGGAAGCAGCAGGAAAAGATGCGCCTGTTTTTTGTGCCATGACGCTTGGAGATAAACAGGAGCTGGATCCGGAAATACAGATGCGCTATCAGCTGGCCGGGATCATACATATCCTTGCGATCAGCGGGCTTCATATCAGTATTCTGGGAATGGGGCTTTACAACCTTCTAAAGAAGATGGGACTGGGGATCTGGCCTGCCGGGATTTTTTCTCTGGGAGTGATGCTGCAGTATGGGATCATGACCGGAGGGAGTGTTTCCACCATGCGGGCAGTAACTATGTTTCTGATCGCCATGGGAGCCAGGATCACCGGACGGATCTATGATATGATGAGTGCTCTTTCCGTAACTGCCATGATGATCCTTGTGGAATCTCCGGCCTATCTCCTGGACAGTGGATTTCTTCTGTCCTTTGGCTGTGTTCTGGGAATGGGGCACGCTGCGGAAAAGATCTGTGCCCTTGCAGGAGCGGAGAAAAAATGGACAAAGGCACTGGTAAGTCCTATAGCTCTTCAGCTTGTGACCCTGCCGGTGATGCTGAAGTTTTTCGGAGAAGTCTCTATTGCCGGATTTATCCTGAATCTGTTGGTGCTTCCAAGTGTGGGGGTAGTGCTGACTGGAGGAATGGCGGCGCTGCTGCTGGGAATTCTCAGTATTCCTGCGGCAAAACTGGTAATCCTGCCGGCAAGGGTACTGCTGCTTTTTTATGAATATCTCTGCAGTCTGGCAGGAAGATCAGGATGGAGTACCTGGATCGGAGGGGAGCCGGAAATATGGCAGATCCTGGTATATTATGGCTTTTTGATAATAGTCCTGTTTATGGGACAGTATATAAAAGAACAGCTCCGGAAGAAAAAAGCAGTCAGTGAGGAAACGGAGTTATCAGAGGAGCGGGCGGAAGCAGGTTGTTGGAAGCTATATGCTATCCGGATAACAGCCGGTATTTTTCTGGCAGTCGGAATCCTGATACTGGGATATCATCCAGCAGGAAGTCTGAAGGTGATCTGCCTGGATGTAGGACAAGGTGACGGTATTCTTGTGGAGACCCCGGAGGATCACCATTTTTGATCGACGGAGGAAGCAGCAGCCAGTCGGAGCTTGGAAGATACTGCCTTTTGCCGGCATTGAAAAGTCAGGGGATTTCCTGGCTGGATGGGATTTTTATTTCCCATACAGATCAGGATCATATCAACGGTGTGAAGGAGCTTCTGGAATATATGGGAAAAGGTCTCACAACCATCCGGGCCGGATATCTGATCCTGCCTGCCTGGGTTGAAAAACCAGATGCGTGGAGGGAGCTTGCAGAGGCAGCAAAAACAGCTGGAGTTAAGGTAGTGACAGCAGAAAAAGGAGATGAGCTGCCTTGCGGAAGGGTATCTTTTTCTGTTCTGTGGCCGGAAAAAAATGCTGCGGGAAAAGATGTGAATGAGGAAGCAATGGTGATGAAGTTGTCTTTTGGAGAATTCCGGATGCTTTTTACCGGAGATATCGGTGCAGATACGGAGAAAAAGCTTCTGTCAGCCGGGGTGCTTGAGGATGTTGACTGTCTGAAGGTGGGACATCACGGTTCCCGTTATTCTACCACAGAAGCATTTCTTGGGAAAATAAAGCCGGAAGTGGCGATCATTTCCTGTTCTTCCGCCAACACCTACGGACATCCGTCACCGGAAACCGTAGAGCGGCTTAAAGAGGCCGGAAGTCAGGTGGAATACACCATGAAAAACGGTGCTATTACCGTGGAAACAGATGGAAGAAAGCTTAAGATCGGAAGGTTCCGGAAGGATTGAGGATTTTTTTCCAAAACCGAAAAAAACGGTGACTTTTGAACACGTTTATTGTAGAATAGACAGGGTTTGTGCAAAACAAAGCACTGAAAATGTGCAATACAAATAAGGAGTTTTTATTTATGAAGTATGATGTACTGATCGTAGGGGCAGGTCCCGGTGGGATCTTTGCAGCCTATGAACTGATGAATAATGATCCGGAGAAAAAGATCGCGGTTTTTGAAGCAGGTCATCCTCTGGAAAAAAGAAAATGTCCCATCGACGGAAAGAAAGTAAAATCCTGTATCCACTGCAAAACCTGTGCGATCATGAAGGGATTTGGCGGTGCAGGCGCTTTCTCCGACGGAAAATACAATATCACCAATGATTTCGGCGGAACTTTATTTGAGTATATCGGTAAAAAACAGGCTGTTGAGCTGATGAAGTACGTCGATGAGATCAATATGGAAAATGGTGGAGAAGGGACAAAACTGTACTCCACAGCCGGAACAAAATTTAAAAAGCTTTGTCTTCAGAACAAGCTGAATCTTCTGGATGCATCTGTACGTCATCTGGGAACAGATATCAATTATGTCGTTCTTCAGAATCTTTATGATCAGATGAAGGATAAAATGGACTTCTTCTTTGGTGCACCGGTTGAGACAATCGAGATCACTGATGGCGGATACCGCATTGTATGTGAAAATGGCGCTTATGAATGTAAGAAATGTGTGGTTTCTGTCGGACGAAGCGGAAGCAAATGGATGGAAAAGGTCTGCAAGGATCTTGCAATCCCGACCAAATCAAACCGCGTGGATATTGGTGTCCGTGTAGAGCTTCCGGCAGTGATCTTCGCACACCTGACAGATGAGCTTTACGAGAGCAAGATCGTATACCGTACAGAAAAATTTGAGGACAATGTGCGTACTTTCTGTATGAATCCGAACGGTATTGTGGTAAATGAAAATACCAACGGTATCATCACAGTAAACGGACACAGTTATGAAGGAAATGAAAAAAAGACGGACAACACCAACTTTGCCCTTCTGGTTGCAAAGCATTTCTCTGAGCCATTTAAGGACAGTAACGGATATGGTGAAAGTATCGCAAGACTTTCCAATATGCTAGGCGGTGGTGTGATCGTACAGCGTTTTGGTGATCTGGTACGTGGAAGAAGAAGTACAGAGAAACGTATCGAAGAGGGCCTGGTAACACCGACTTATCAGCAACACCGGGAGATTTAAGTCTTGTACTTCCAAAACGAATCCTGGATGGTATTGTTGAGATGATCTATGCGCTGGATAAAGTTGCACCGGGAACAGCTAATGATGATACACTTCTGTATGGTGTGGAGGTTAAATTCTACAACATGGAAGTAGATATTGATGAAAATCTGGAAAGTTGTCATAAAGGACTGTATGTGATCGGAGATGGAAGTGGTGTGACACATTCACTTTCGCATGCATCTGCAAGTGGGGTGTATGTAGCAAGACATATTATTGAAGAAGCTTAGAACAAGTTCGGTTGTGAACTGGCTGACATCCGAAACGGAAGGACGGCAAGAGCTGACAGAAAAACAGTATAAAGCAAGAATAGTATAAGAAATTCTGTGTTTTATTCAGTTGATAGCTGAGTAGGACACGGAATTTTTTTGTTGCAATGCATTCGTAAGGAAATTTGTAAAAAATAATAAAAATCTTGAACTTGTGTAGATTGCCGATATAATATATAGACGAACGATATAGTATGTAGATAATCTAACATACTGGATTATAAAAAGGAGGTAAAAGAAGATGGCAGTAGACAAAAGTCTGGTATCAGGAAGTACTACGATGCTGGTGTTAAAATTATTAGAAGAAAAGGACATGTACGGATATGAAATGATCGATACCCTCCGGGGAAAATCAAAGAATGTATTTGAGTTAAAAGCAGGAACTTTGTATCCGCTTTTGCATGGTCTGGAAGAAAAAGGATTCGTAGAGTCTTATGAGAAAGAAGCAGTCGGAAAGATCCGAAAATATTATCATATTACAAGATCCGGAAAAAAAGAATTAAAAAAGAAGTCAGAAGAATGGAAAGAGTATTCAAAAGCGGTTCTGGATGTGATGGGTGGTGTGTGCTTTGGATAAAAAGAAATATATACAGACGGTAACAGAACAGATCCGGTGTAAGCGGGCACTTCCGCTGGTAACAAAAGAACTGGAAGGACACATCGAAGATCAGAAAAGTGATTATATGAAAGCAGGAATGAATGCCGAAGAAGCAGAAGAAGCGGCAGTTCTGGAAATGGGTGATCCGGTAGAGGTTGGTGTTGAGATGGACCGTATCCATCGACCGAAGATGGCCTGGAAGATGATCGGACTGATCGCGATTTTGAATCTGGCAGGAATTGTACTAATGTATCTCATAAGAACAAGCATCCTGGCAGATGCAGGAAATAATCCGGGAGATGTAGAATGGATCGCATCGGGAATTGGTGGTAATATCAACTATCTGAAAAGTGTTATGTGGACGATCATTGGTCTGGCTTGTATGATAGGAATCTGTTATTTTGATTACAGCAGAATAGGAAAGTATGGCAAGTTGTTAACCGGAGGCTGGATCGTGGTTATGGGACTGAGCCTGTTCATGGGTGCAGTATATATCAATGGAGCTGCTTACGGGATCCTGTTTTTATTTGGCCGGGTATTACCGCTGCGTCCATTTTTATATCTGATTGTTCCTGCATATGCGGCAACATTGTATAGCATGCGAAGAAAAAAAATCTGGTTATTCCGGTGTTGTAAAGGCAATACTGTGCAGATACTGCCGGTGTGGATCATCTTACGCATTCCGAATCTGTCCATGGCAATCAGCGTAGAAGTTACATTTATGATTCTGTTATCAATTGCAGTTTGGAAAGAATGGTTTGAGGTGAATAGAAAAAGAACATTGATTACACTGTGGAGTCTGGTAATTCTGCTCCCGGCAGCAGGAATTGGGTTGTTCGTAAAACTGGACTATGTAGCAAATTATCAGATGGCAAGACTATCCGCTTTTATCCATCCGGAAAGCAATGACGGAACCTTAGGGGGAATGATAAGAAATATGATCTCCGGAGCACATCTTGCCGGACGTGGAGATTGTGAAAAAATAAAGTTCTTTAACAGAGATTATATGCTGACCTTTATTATACATTATTATGGAATATTTGCAGCGGTTCTGATAATTGCTATTGTAGGAGGCATTCTGATATGGTTCCTGCAAAAGACAGGACACCAGAAAAATCAACTCGGCATGATTATGGGAACCGGATGTGTGGTGGTCCTGCTTATTCAGTTCATTGGATATGTATTAGAAAATCTTGGACATTTTCCACTTTCAAATAATTATTGTCTGTTTCTGACGACCGGGGGAAGTGGGATGATGATCAGTTATATTATGTTTGGAATATTACTTAGTATTTATCGGTATCAGAATGTGTTGGTGGAGCCGGAGGTGAAGAAGAAGGAGATTTCTATTTAATCTATTAAGCGGCTGATACCCGGCCGGAAGAGTATCTATATAATCTGTCGCTGGCAGTTTCTCATGGACCGGGGTAAGCCACGATGATGAACTAAACAGAAATATAATTAAAAAGGACTTGCATAATATACACTATAGATGTATAATTATGCAAGTTCCTCTTTTACCACACAAAAGTAAATAAATGGATTTTGAAAAAACAATCCGACCAAACTAGACAATTACAGGAAATTGGGGTACTATAAAACGTACGATAATTTATAAAAATTCAATATCGGAAAGGGTGTTATATAGATGATTAAAGTTGGAATTATTGGAGCAACTGGATATGCCGGGGGAGAACTGGTAAGAATTCTCGCCGGACATAAAGATGCTGAGATTGTATGGTACGGTTCCAGAAGCTATATAGATAAGAAATATGCAGATGTATATCAGAATATGTTCCAGATCGTAGATGCGAAATGTCTGGATGATAATATGGAAGAACTGGCAAAGCAGGCAGACGTGATCTTTACTGCAACGCCACAGGGATTCTGCGCATCGATGATGAATGACAAGATTTTAAGTGAGACAAAGATCATCGACTTAAGTGCAGACTTTCGTATCAAAGACGTTGCTACTTATGAAAAATGGTATGGAATTGAACATAAGAGCCCACAGTATATCGAAGAAGCGGTATACGGACTTTGCGAGATCAACAGAGAAGATGTGAAGAAAGCAAGACTGGTAGCCAATCCTGGATGCTATACAACCTGTTCGATCCTGACTGCTTATCCGCTGGCAAAAGAAGGAATCATTGATATGAATACCCTGATCGTGGATGCCAAGTCCGGAACTTCCGGAGCAGGACGTGGTGCAAAAGTGGCGAACCTTTTCTGTGAAGTGAATGAGAATATGAAAGCGTACGGTGTTGCAAGCCACAGACATACACCTGAGATCGAGGAACAACTCGGGTATGCATCAGGAGAGAAAGTGCTGATCAACTTCACGCCACATCTGGTTCCGATGAACAGAGGAATTCTGGCGACGGAATATGCAACATTGAAAAAAGATGTGACCTACGAAGAAGTCAAAGCAATCTATGATAAATATTATAAAGATGAGAAATTCGTCCGTGTTCTGGAAAAGGATGTATGCCCGGAGACAAAATGGGTAGAAGGAAGTAATTATGTAGATATCAATTTCAAGATCGATCCAAGAACCAACCGTATCATCATGATGGGAGCCATTGACAACCTGGTAAAAGGTGCGGCAGGACAGGCAGTACAGAATATGAACCTGATGTTCGGACTTCCGGAGACAGAAGGTCTGGAACTGGTGCCAATGTTCCCATAAATTTTCGGAAAAAGGATGCAGATGAGATGAAACGTAAGGAGCATTATCCTAAGTTCATCTGAAAATACAGGCAGAGGAGAAAAATAATACATATGAATATAAGAGTAATGACAATTGAAGATTTCGACCAGGTGCACGCGCTTTGGATGAGCATCAAGGGATTCGGAATACGAAGTGTGGATGATTCGAAAGAGGGCGTAGAACGCTTTTTAAAAAGAAATCCTACGACAAGCGTAGTTGCCGAAGAAGACGGAAAAATCGTCGGAGCGATTCTCTGTGGGCATGATGGAAGACGAGGCTGTCTGTATCATGTGTGTGTAGATGTAAATCACAGGATGAAGGGAATCGGGAAGGCTATGGTAGTATTTACCATGGAAGCGCTGAAAAAAGAAGGCATTAACAAAGTATCTCTGATCGCATTTACACAGAACGATATCGGCAATGCATTCTGGAAAGAAATCGGATGGACAAAAAGAGAAGATCTGAATTATTATGATTTTACATTGAATGAAGCAAATATCACGGCGTTTATCCAGTAAGCAGATTAGGAAGATAAATAAAAGAGCATATAAAAGAACCGGCAGATAAAACGAGAGAATTGAGACTAATGAACAGCCGGTAATATAAAATGAGAGAATTAAGAAAGGTGGAAGAACAGATGAAACAGGTAAAAGGCGGAGTAACCGCAGCAAAAGGATTTGAAGCAGCAAGTACAGCAGCAGGAATTAAGTATAAAGACAGAACGGATATGGCACTGGTATACAGCCAGGTTCCATGCGTGGCAGCAGGAACATTTACAACAAATGTTGTAAAAGCAGCACCGGTCAAATGGGATCAGCAGGTTGTAAAAAGCGGGGCAAAAGCACAGGCAGTCGTTGTAAACTCAGGAATCGCCAATGCCTGCACCGGAGCAGAAGGATTTGGATACTGTAAAGATACAGCAGATGCAGCAGCGAAAGCACTGAACATTTCCGCAGACGGTGTTCTCATCGGTTCTACCGGAGTTATCGGAAAACAGATTCCGATCGACAAACTGACAGCTGGAATCGAAGCGCTGGCAGGAAGAAGAATGATACACTTGAAAATGGAACAGAAGCAGCTAAAGCAATTATGACAACCGATACATTTCCGAAGGAACTGGCTGTTACAATCGAAGTCGGCGGCAAGACAGTAACTATCGGAGGCATGGCAAAAGGATCCGGAATGATCCATCCGAATATGTGTACGATGCTTGCATTTATTACAACAGATGCAGTGATCACAAAGGATGCACTTCAGAAAGCATTTGGTTCTGATAACAGTGTACTTTCCAGTGGATTTTCCGGTGATATGTTGTCAGCAGATTCCCTGAACCTGGAAAATGCATTCCGGATGGGTGGGGATTCTCTGGATCTGTCCGGGATGATAAATCTGGATCGGATCAGTCTTGACGTGTCCGGTATGCCACAGATGAATCTTGGCGATATGATCGGAAGCCTGAATCTTACCGTAAAACCGGGTGGAATGCAGAAGCTGTCCGAGAGTGTTATGGAAGGTTATCAGGAGTATGTAAAATTCCATCCGGAAGCAGATTATTCAAATCTGGCAAGAGATTTTATGGATTACCTGATGACGGATGAAGCGCAGAAGATCCTGAAAGATAATCTGCAGGAGATCATTGAGAGCACCGGTGGGTTTAAGATTACAACTGATCAGATGCAGGAGCTTGTACAGCGTGTGATGGAAGGATATCAAAAGTATGCTGCGGAAAAAGGATATACAGATCCGGATAAATTTGGAGAATACCTGGCGGAGTATTTACAGACCGAGGAAGCAAAAGAGATTATGAATGCCTGGCAGCAGGAGATTTTTGGAGATACGGTGATAAATATTACTTCTGACCAGCTGAAAAAAACTGACAAAAGAACTGGCGAGTAGTTATCCGGCATATGCTGCGGCGAATGGAAAAGCAGATCCGACCAAAATGGGAGATTATTTTCTGAACTACCTTGCTACAGCAGATGGAAAACAGCGTCTGATGAATGGGCTTTCCGAGGTGATCGATATGGATCAGCTTGAGAGCCAGTTAAGTGCGACAATGGGAAGTTACATGGCAAAGGCAATGGAACTTATACCCGAGCAATTTCGGATGTGCTTGAGACACAGATCACTTCGGCAATGAATCAGATCGTCACTCAGATCACAGAAGAAATCGGGAACGCCATGCAGGCTGCCATGGGAAATGTGGGAACCCAGCTACAGAACATGCTTGGAAGTTCGATGAAGATTGATACCGATGCATTTGCAAAGGCATTTCAGATGAATATGACAGAAGATGATCTGAAAGAGCTGATGACATCCATGACAATGAGCGCGACTGCTTCCTATGACAATAATCTGCAGAAGCTTGGATACGTGGATTTTGCGAACCCGAGTCAGATTTCCATATACCGATGGATTTTGAGAGCAAGGAAAAAGTGGTGAAAATCCTGGATTCTTATAACAGCCGGATGGAAAAAGAAGGAAAAGAGGAACAGATCATCACTTATACCGATATAGTCGGAACACTGATGTCTTCCGTGACAAATATCGTGGATATCATCAGCTATGTGCTGATTGCGTTTGTGGCGATTTCCCTTGTAGTATCTTCAATTATGATCGGGGTTATCACCTACATCAGTGTACTGGAACGGAAGAAGGAGATTGGAATCCTGCGCGCGATCGGGGCATCTAAGAGAAATGTATCGCAGGTATTTAATGCAGAAACCGTTATCATTGGTCTGTGTGCCGGACTGATCGGAATCGGACTGTCACTGCTGCTTCTGATCCCTGGAAATATGATCATCCATGCGGTGGCAGATAAATAACAAAATCAATGCATTTTTACCAGTGCTTCCGGCAATTGTGCTGATTCTTTTGAGTATCGGGCTTACCCTGCTCGGTGGAATTATTCCGTCAAGGAAAGCAGCAAAGAGCGATCCGGTGACAGCGCTTAGGACAGAATAAAAAAGAGAATGAGG
>ENA-OQIO01001595-OQIO01001595.1-human-gut-metagenome-genome-assembly--contig:-NODE-1595-length-10958-cov-1.441972_pt1 | contig 10958 bp, 17 predicted proteins | sample MGYA00242573_ERZ504737 | MGnify/ENA primary metagenome ERZ504737 (study PRJEB26092, sample SAMD00036203) | human gut metagenome | host: Homo sapiens | study: EMG produced TPA metagenomics assembly of... | reverse complement strand
TTTCAGACTCAAATCACTGATAGTCTGATTGTCGCGCAGGAACGTCTCATTCTTGATATTCCACATACCGCCGACAGCCAGAAAAGCGCATTGCGGTTGTTCTCACCGAAACGCGAGCTTGCGTCGTTACGCAACAAACCGCTGATGAAATAACGCTCTGCGAAGTTATATTCAAGACGGCCAAATACAGAATTCGAAGCTGACTGTGCGATGCTGTAGGTCGCAGACCGCCGGAAACTTCCGTACCCATCGCGATATTCAGGAAGCGCGAAGAGGTGATACCGATCGAAGCTACAGAGAAGCTGTTGTTATTCCGATAGAGGGTTTCCTCACCGAGCAGCGCCGTAAAGTTATGAACCTCATTCCAAGTATGCTTGTACTCGGCGGTATTGGTCCAAGTCCATTCATAGAAACGCTGGAACAGTTCACTGGCACTACCAGTACCGAACTTACCCGAAGGAGTAGGAGTTTCAGGGCTGGAAGCACCGTGTGAACGCCAGTCAAAAGCATCCACAGCAAGAGAGGAGCGGATCGTCAGCCCCTTCACCGGAGTCAGTTCAATGAAAGCCATACCATTCATCGTAATACGATTCTGCCAGCGAGGCATATAGTCTGCAGTCATCAACGGGTTGATGGCTTGGGTAGCATCAAAGAAATTGAGCATCTGACCGTTATCGTCATAGAGAGCTGGGTAAGGAGGCGTAATCAACGATGCCATCACCGGGTCGATACATACAGACTGCCCATCGATTCATTCGTATCAGCAACCGAACTGTGCTGATAACCCAAACCGAGGTTCAAGCCCAAACGCAGCCAGTTGTTAGCCCTGGTATCGATATTCGTACGGAAGTTGTAACGATCCAACTCCGAACCGGGCAGAATACCGGTCTTATTGGCATAGTTACCCGAGAAATAGTAAGAGGTCTTCGCCGAGCCGCCCGAAACCGACAGATCGACCTGATACATCGGCGCATTTCTCTCAAGAATCTCGTTCCACCACTTGTAGTCATTCATAGGATTATAGTTCTCATCCATGAACTTAGCCAGACCGAAATTACGGATAAAATATTGACGGCCGGACGCAATCTTATCAGGAGTCGTCAAGCATCGCCCGACAAACGAACGGCAACAGCCGCACCGATATAATCCAACATCTCGTTCGCACTCATCATATTCAATTCAGGCGCTACGGCACTCGACATGGAGTATTGTCCCGTAAGCGTCACATCGACACTCTCCTGGTTGCGACGACCGGTTTTGGTCTGCACATAGATAACACCGTTGGCAGCACGCGAACCGTAGATCGAAGTCGCCGAAGCGTCCTTGAGGACGTTCACCGAAGCGATATCGTTCTGGTTGATCGTCTGCAGCGTCGAAGCCTGAATCGGCGCACCGTCCAACAGAATCAGCGGCGACGTATCGGCACCCATAGAACCCAGACCATGAATACGGATCGAAGAAGTCGAAGTCAACTCACCGTTACCGGTCATAATCTGAAGACCGGCTACCTGACCCTGCAAAGCGTCCACGACGTTGGTGCTGGGACGGTTTTCGATCTTCTCGGACTTCACCTGATCTACAGAACCAATCACCGAACCGATCTTCTTACCCGTACCATAACCGATCACCACGACATCCTCGATGCCCGTAGCCTCTTCCCCGAGAGTCACGTCGATATGCGTCTTACCGGCTACGCTCACCTTCTGGGTTTCGTAACCGATAAAAGAGATCGAGAGCGTCGCATTGGCGGGAACCGTCAATGTAAACTGCCCGTCTCCTCCGGTCGTCGTACCGGCAGACGTACCCTCTGCCACAACCGTAGCACCGATGATAGGTTCTCCCTTCTCATCGGTAACCGTACCCGTCACCTGCTTGTTTTGCGCAAGAGCCAACGAACAGAAACTCAGTACAGTAATTAACGATAGTACAATTTTCTTAATCATAAGCGTTAATTTAAAAATTGAGTTTGAAATAAAAAGTTCCGAGCAAATATAGAAATTAATTGCTTCATAAGCAAATAACCGTATTCAAAATAATCAAAAAAAGCACGTATATTCGGATTTATCTCCTTTCAAATCCCATATTGACCAATTTAAGATCTGACCGGCGCGGAAAAGCCATTTGCCCGACAAAGCAGCGGAAAAATACCGGTTTTACACCCCGCTCTTATTCGACACCTTATAATATATAAAATTCGGCAGCAATGGATCGAAACGATTTTTTTCGTATCTTCGCGCCGAATCAAAACCTAAACAATTTATGGCTTTTACAGAAATATTACCCGGAATACACTACGTCGGCGTCAATGACCGCACCACGACCCGTTTCGAATCGCTGTGGTCGCTTCCTTACGGCGTTTCCTACAACTCATACCTGGTCATCGACGAAAAAGTCGCTCTGATCGACACGGTCGAAGTATCGTTCGGCGAACAGTTCATCGACAATATCCGCGCGATCCTGAAAGACCGGCCGATCGATTACCTGGTGGTCGATCACATGGAGCCGGACCACTCCTCTTCGATCAAACCCTGCGCCTGCTCTACCCCGAGATGCAGATCGTGGGCAATGCCAAAACCCTTCAGATGCTCGACGGATATTACGGCATCCATACCCTCACCCGGGAAGTCAAAGAGGGCGAAAGCATTTCGCTCGGCCAAAAAAACCTCTCGTTCTATATGGCGCCGATGGTTCACTGGCCCGAAGTGATGGTCACTTATTGCCCCGAACACAAGGTACTCTTCTCGGCGGATGCGTTCGGCACGTTCGGTGCCCTGAACGGCGGTATCCTGGACAGCAGCTTTCGCTGGACCATTTCTGGGACGAGATGCGCCGCTACTACGCCTGCATCGTGGGCAAATACGGCGCCCCCGTACAGAAAGCCCTCCAAAAACTGAGCGGCCTTCCCATCGAAACGATCTGCTCGACGCACGGCCCCGTATGGCAGCAGGAAATCGGGCGCGTAATAGGTATCTACGATCAGTTGAGTCGCTACGAAGGCGAACCGGGTGTGGTGATCGCCTATGGTTCGATGTATGGCAATACGGCCAGATGGCCGAGAAAATCGCTCGGGAGCTGGCCGTACAGGGTGTAAAAAACATCATCGTTTACAACCTTTCGTATGCCGACATTTCGAATGTCATCCGCGACATTTTCAAATACGACACGCTGATCGTGGGTTCTCCGACCTACAACGGCGAACTCTTCCCCGAAGTCGGTCCCTGCTGCAAAAAATCAGCGAACGTTGCATTCCCTGCCGGAAATTCGCCTATTTCGGCTCCTATACCTGGGCTGGAGCAGCGGTACGCCTGCTGGGAGAATTCGCCCAGAAATGAAATGGGAGGCCATCTGCCAGCCGACAGAAATGAAACAGGGATACGACGATCAGGGGGCACAATGCTGCACGGCACTTGCCAAAGCCATTGCCGAAAAAATCCGGTAGAAAATCCCGATTCGTCCGCAATAAACAGGGACGGTGCCGTCATTGGCACCGTCCCTGTTTAGTTTCTATCTCTTTCCGAGTCCTGCGACACGCGGCACAAGCCCTATTTCATCACCTTTACGACCGCCTTTTTGATCCGTCCCCGACCGATCATCGGAGCATGGGCGTCCTCGGGACCGAAAACGACGAACTGTCCAGGCCTGATCCCGACGAAAAGCTGCGGCCGGTCTGCAAAAAACCGAATGTCTTCTTCCGCATCGAAAGGCCCCCGGGGAACACGGCACTCCCGACGCTCCCGCCAACCCATCGTTTCGACTTCGCCGGCGATCAATACCTGTACGTCGATATATTTATCGTGCACCTCCAGCGAAGCCTCCTCTTCCCGTTTGAGCTCCCCTTCTGTCACTTTCATAAAAATTTCAGCTCCTTCGATCTCGTACCGCCCCGGCTCAAGAGTATTCAAATCGGCCGCTGCGAGGTATTCCAACGCCCGCTTCAACCGGGAATCGGCCCCGCAATAAAAAGCCCAGTTTCTCAATGAATCCAAAATCATAACAACAACTATTTTTTAACCGGCCTCAACCGGACTACGACCGGATAGTGATCCGACAAATCCACATCGTACAAAACCTGGTAATCGAGACACTCCAAATCTTCGGAATAGAGGACGTAATCGATCCGCAAAACATCCATGAATCCGCGAAAAGTATAGGAATACCCCTTACCGCTCGCCCGGAAAGCATCGTCGAGGTCTTGTGCCATCACCCGATAGGCATAGGACATAGGCGTATCGTTAAAGTCACCGCAAACGATCTTACAGCCCGGAGTCGCAGCGATCGCCCGAGCGATCGTGTCCGCCTGTGCCGCCCGCAACATGCTGTTGTCGCGGAACCTGCGGAAGATATTCTTGATTTTCGCTCCGCCAGCGGTATCCGTAAGAAACTGATGCTCCGAAAGATACTTATCGTCATGCACGGTAATTGCGGTCGAATGCAAGTGGTTGTTAAAGATCCGAATCGTATCGTCCCCCACCAGCAGATCCACCCATACCGACTGCCGTCCTGCTTCATAGGACCCAATATCGAATGAGATTTTCCGAGGATCCGGTATTTGGTATAAAGCGCCAGCGGAAATACAGGATCCCGTCTGTTCCCCTCCATAACCACCGTACGATCGTAATCGGATAACAGCGAATCCAACTCTTCGGCCTTGCTCGAGGTACGGTTGAACTCCTGTAAGCAGACAATATCGGGATTCACACGGCGGATCACCTCCGTCACCCCGTCGAAACTCCACTGTCCCCGGTCGTTATAAAAACTGCGAACATTGAAAGTCAGCAGGGTGATCACCCCCCGGCCGAAGCTCGTCTCTTCGCCGTAATGACGGCGCAACTCCGGCTTCAGGAAGAGCGGCACCTTGAAAAGGCCCGCCAGCAACAGTACGACAAGCGGAAGGGCAATGCGCCACCGCCACCGAATGATCCAGTACAACGTCACCAGCAGGGTGATTACATAAACCGCCGGAGCGACCAACCCCAGCACCGGAAAAATCCAGGTTCGCCCCGGGTGCACGAACGGTGCCAGCAGCGTTACGATCATGGCCGCACCCGTCGCGACCGAAAGGATCAGCATCACCCCGTTGAACACGCTGCCCGGCAAACTTTTCCGACGTTTCCGGGAAGCACCGTGTCTGTAATCGTCGTAATACTCCCTGCTCATCGATCAATAGCGGATCACCCTTTGTGTTTCCAATAATAGAGCAGCAGGAATCCCCACAACATACCGCCGACATGGGCGAAGTGGGCGACACCGTCCATCCGGCCCGAAATGCCGAAGAAAAGTTCGATCACGCCATACACGACCACGAACCACTTGGCTTTCATCGGAATCGGCGGAATGAGCAGCATGATGACCGCATTGGGGTGCATTACGCCGAAAGCAAGCAGCAGACCGAACACGGCACCCGAAGCTCCGACCGTCGGCACCATCAGGCCATCATACCGACATTGCCATAGCGGTATTCCAGCCAGCCGACCAACAGTTGCAACACCCCGGCACCGACGCCGCACACCATGTAGTAGGTCAGAAAGCGCTTCGACCCCAACTCGTATTCGAGCGTACGACCGAACATCCACAAGGCGAACATATTGAAAAACAAGTGGGAAAATCCACCGTGCAGAAACATATAAGTCACCAACTGGTAGGAATGGAACAACGGACTCTCGACGTTGAAAAGCGCCAGCGCCCCGACGATTCTGTTCCCGACAGGCAGCAGCTCGGTCGCAAGAAGCATCAACGCATTGATGATAATCAGGTTCAGCACTACGGGAGGCGTCGAAGAAAAATAGCGGCTATTATTCATAGACAAAGTAAGATTTAGATGCAAATGTAACGATTATATCCCTTCCGGCAACCTCTCAACCAAGTTTATTGCGGATTTCTTCCAGTGTGATTTCGGCCATGACCGCCTTGCCCGAAGGCGTGAAGCTGACATTCCCGCCTTCGCAGAGCTGCCCCAGCAGAGATTCGGCCTCCTCCGTCGAAATCGTAACGGGACATGCTGCGGGCTCCGCTGCAAGCCATGACAGCGGCGATCTTCTCGCGCCGCAATGCCTGAACGTCCACAGGCACGGCGAACTCCTGCAGCAATTCGTAAATCAACCGGTCGATCGTATCGTGCGGAATGTCGGCCGGAACGCCCTTTACCTCGACGGCTCCGCCGCCGCAAAACTCCAGGTCGAAACCCAACGCCGCGAAATCGACCGCATTCTCCTCGAGCAACGCATATTCGTTTTCCGAAAACGCGAGACGCTCCGGGAAAAGGAGCTGCTGGCTGACCGACGATCCGTTGGTCAGGAGCAGCAGGTAATTGTCGTACAACACCCGTTCCCGCGCCCGGCGCAGGTCCACGACCACCCACTTGCCGCCGTACAGCGCCGAGGCATACCCGTTGCCGAGCACCGTCACACCGCTGAAACAAGCCGCAGGATCGTCCATCAGCCGTTGTTGCACCGGTTCCCCGGCAGAAGGAATGAACTCCATTTCGGTCGGAGCGAACCCGGCAGAAGGGATCATCTCTCGTATCGATCCTCCGCCCCCACACCCTTTCCGGCAGGCATCTCCCCGTCGTAAGGAGCGTCGAAGCCCGAAAAATCCACGTCGGGCATCCGTTCCGACACATCGGAAGCGTAATCCGCACGAAAAGGGTTGTAACTCTCGTTCGACATCGCCTTGGGTTCACGGTAAACGGCCCCTTTGGTCAGCACCGGAATCTCGACGCTGTCCGTCTGATCGAAATCCATGAGCGGCACCGCTCCCGTCTTGGCGAGAGTTTCCCGCACGGCAGCTTGATGATCTGCCACACGGCCTCTTCGTCAGCGAACTTGACTTCGGTCTTCTGGGGATGGACATTGACGTCGATCCGCGAAGGGTCGATCGTCAGGTAGAGAAAATAGGAGGGCGAACAGGCATCGGGAATCAGCTTCTCGTAAGCTTCAGGATCGCCTTGAAAAAATAGGGGGAGCGGAAATAACGCCCGTTCACGAAAAGATACTGTTCCGAACTATTGCTCTTCTTGGCGCAGCGGGACGGCCCACGAAGCCCGTCACCCGCACGATCGACGTGTCGGCATCGACTTCCAGCAGGTTCTGTTTGATATGACGCCCCACCACATCGACGATCCGCGAAGCCAGCGAAGCAGCGGGCAACCGATAGAGCGGCTGATCGTTCATCAGCAATTCGAACCCCACCTGCGGATTGCAGAGCGCGACCCGCTGAAACTCGGACTTGATCTGCCCCGTGGAAGTCGTACTCTTTTCGAGGAACTTACGGCGGGCAGGCACGTTGTAGAACAGATTGCGCACATAAAACTGCGACCCCACAGGACAAGCCGCGAGGGTCTGCGAAACGAACTCACCGCCATTGACCGTCGTGAGCGTACCCACTTCATCCTCCGCCTGGCGCGTACGCAGCTCCACCTGCGACACGGCGGCGATCGACGCGAGCGCCTCGCCCCGGAAGCCGAACGTCTTGAGCGCATAAATATCGTCCAGCGAAGAGATCTTGCTGGTAGCATGCCGGTCGAAAGCCATGCGGGCGTCGATGGGCGACATGCCGCAACCGTCGTCCACGATCTGAATCAGCTCCTTGCCGCCGTCTCGGAAATTGACCTTCACGCTGCGGGCTCCGGCATCGATCGCGTTCTCCATCATCTCCTTCACCACCGACGACGGACGGTTCACCACCTCACCGGCGCAATCTGGTTCGCAACGACCTCGGGCAGTAATTTGATACGATCAGCATTACTCCTCATAATCGTTAGGGACGACCGTAATCGGAGTGTAGGGATTGAACTCCTCGGTCTGCGGGGTTTTGGGTTTCTGCATGTCGGAAATGAACGCGACCACACGCGGATAGCCGAACACCAAGAACAAAAGCACCAGCACGACCAGTACGACCATCATCCACATACGGCCGGAGCCTCGCGACATCTCTTCGCGGCGGCGGGCTGCCCGGGCCTGGCTTTGCGTACGGATATACTGTCCCGGCTTATACTCTTTGCCGCATCCTCGGCCCGTTCGCCGCGCAGCTCGGCACGACGCCGGTCGCGCTCCTCTTTCTCGGGATCGTAGTAGCGCGGCAGGTAGTTGAATTTATCGGCGTGTTTCTTAAACGGCGTAAAACCGGACATAAAATTCTGTTTTTTAAGGTGAAGACAGCAGCGGCCCGGGCGAGGCTCCGAACAGACGAATTGCATCGGCCCGCTTCATCGTCATCCGCAAAAAATACGGGGCCCGCAACACGTCGTGTTACGCCCGATCGGAATGCAGCCGTCCAAACCGGTTATTTCTTCGGTAAAGATACGAAAAACTCCCGGAATAACCAGCCATGTCACTCCGGGAGCTCTCACTTTTCGACCGGAAATTACCGGAAGAAACTCTTCATCCTGTCGAAAATGTTGTGTCCTTTGGACGCCTCGGCCCGCTGGAAGGAAGGCTGTGCGGCCAGTTGCTCCACCAACCGCTTCTCCTCGGCATTGAGCTTGGCGGGGACCGTAACATCCACCACGACCAGTATATCGCCGCGTCCGTAACCGTTCACGTCGGGCAAGCCCTTGCCGGCCAGCCGCAGCACCTTGCCCGCAGGCGTACCCGGTGCGATCTTGATCCGCGCCCGGCCATCGACCGTCGGAACCTCGACCGAACCGCCGAGCAAAGCCGTCGGAACCGTAATATTCAGAATTATGGATCAGGTCGTTTCCGTCGCGCAGCAATTCCGGATTCCGCTCCTCCTCGATCACCACCTGCAAATCACCGTTCACACCGCCGTGACGAGCCGCATTTCCCTTGCCCGACACCGTCAATACCATTCCATCGCCCACACCGGCCGGAATCCGAATCTCCACCACCTCGGAGCCTTTGATCGTCCCTTCGCCCTTGCACTCGTCGCAGGGATTGGTAATCACCTTGCCCGTACCGCCGCACGTGGGACACACGCTCTGGGTCTGCATCCGACCGAAAAAGGTATTTTCGACACGATTCACATACCCCGCTCCGTTGCAGGTCGAACAAGTCGAATAGGAGTTGGCGTCCTTGGCTCCCGTACCTCCGCATTTAGGACAGGCGATCTGCTTGTTGATCTTGAGCTTCTTGACCGTTCCGGCAGCGATCTCCGCCAGGGAGAGCTTCACCCGCACACGGATATCCGTACCACGCTTACGCGACGGCCGCCGCTCGAAGAGGTCCGATAACTTCCGCCGCTGAAATGACCCCCGAAAATATCGCCCGAACTGCGAGAAGATGTCCTCCATCGAGAACCCGCCGCCGAATCCGCCGAACCCGTCGCCGGCTCCGGCCGCACCGCTCATTCCGGCATGGCCGAACTGATCGTATCTGGCTCGCTTTTCGGGATTGGAGAGCACATCGTACGCCTCGGCCGCCTCCTTGAACTTCTCCTCGGCCTCCTTATCCCCCGGATTCTTGTCCGGGTGATACTTGATAGCCGCCTTTCGGTAAGCTTTCTTTATCTCATCCGCGTTGGCGTTCTTCGCCACGCCAAGCACTTCGTAGTAATCTCTCTTTTCTGCCATAGTATTCGAATGCCGGACTTCGATTCCGGCTCAATATTCTTTTTCAATAGTCGTATTTTCACACTCTACGCTCGGCACAATAGTGCGCGACGGAGCAACTCCGCGCCCGTTAAACGAAAACGCCCGTTACTCTCCGACGACCACTTTCGCAAAACGCAACACCTTGTCGCCCATCTTGTAACCGGGCTGTACCACATCGACGATCTTGCCCTTCTTCTCCTTCCCGGCATCGAAACGGCAACCGCCTCGTGGTGATCGGTATCCAACTCCAGTCCGAGCGCCTCGATCTCCTTCACATTCTGTTTCTTGAGCGTTTCCCTGAACTTCTGTGCGATCAATTTCACACCCTCACGAAGCGCCTCCAGGTCATTGCTCTTCTCGATCGCTTCCAGCGCCCGCTGCAAATCGTCCATCAGAGGCAGGAAATTCTTCACGCACTCGGCGCTTCCGCTCTGCACCAGCTCCATCTTCTCCCGCAGCGTGCGCTTGCGGAAATGGAGCGCGAAGGCTGATGTTCACCAACCGCACGAGCGGACGCTATGTAACGGAGGACAGAGAAATGATTGGTAAGGTAAGAGAGCAAATCGCGGGAGAGCGCATCACGGAATTTCTGTCCGGCATGAGCCAGCTTGGCTTCACCGAGCAGGACATTGTGGCGCTTCTGGAGAAACGCAGTGGGGAGGAGAAGAAAAATGGATAACAACGAACTGGTTATCTGTCAGGGACTGACAAAAAACTACGGCAAAAAGACCGCGCTCAATAATCTGAATCTGACGCTCGGCCGCGGACAGTTTATCGGTCTGCTCGGCCCGAACGGCTCGGGCAAAACAACGACCATAAAGCTGCTGAACGGTCTGCTGCAGCGACAAGCGGCTCGGTGCTCATTGACGGTCAGGCGCCGGGCACCTACACGCACAGCATCATCAGCTATCTGCCGGACCGCCCCTACCTCAGCGACTGGATGCGGGTGTCCGACCTGCTGGCCTTTTTTTTCCGACTTTTACAAGGATTTTGACCAGGTGAAGGCGGACGAGATGCTCAAGGACCTGAAGATCGGCCCGGGGCAGAGACTGAAGGTGCTCTCCAAGGGCACCAAGGAGAAGGTGCAGTTGATCCTGACTATGAGCCGGAAAGCCCAGCTCTATGTGCTGGATGAGCATCGCCGGGGTGGACCCGGCGGCTCGGGACTACATCCTGGGCACTATATTGTCCAATTACAGCGAGGAGGCCAGTGTCCTGCTCTCCACCCACCTGATCGCCGACATCGAGCGGGTGCTGGACGAGGTGGTCTTTATCCGGGAGGGCGTCATGGTCCTGCACAAGGACGTGGACGCATTCGGGAGGAGACGGGCAAGTCGGTGGATACTCTGTTCCGGGAGGTGTTCGCATGCTGAGCAAACTGATTCGATACGAGTGGAAGGCGGTCGCGCGG
>ENA-OQIO01001594-OQIO01001594.1-human-gut-metagenome-genome-assembly--contig:-NODE-1594-length-10958-cov-3.269412_pt1 | contig 10958 bp, 13 predicted proteins | sample MGYA00242573_ERZ504737 | MGnify/ENA primary metagenome ERZ504737 (study PRJEB26092, sample SAMD00036203) | human gut metagenome | host: Homo sapiens | study: EMG produced TPA metagenomics assembly of... | reverse complement strand
CGTAGGGCAAGGGCTTGCTCTTGCCGAAGTAAATCAAAAATACAATTTATAGAAAAGTGGCTTGAACACTACGTTCAAGCCACTTTTGGCACTTTCCGTCTTTTGGCTCGGGGGCAGTACCAACGTACAGCACCCGCTCGCAAAATACGAAATTTATCTCACTTTCTCGAAGTCTCCCAGCGTGTAGAAATTTATAATTTGATTTTTTCTACACGCTGAAGGCAGACACAAAAAATTGTGTCTGCCTTATTTTTTGGAAAAATTAAAATTTAATAGCAAAATTTCTTTGCTTTATATTATTTGCTTTTTGCAAACAATATTATTGCACGATATGTGCAAGGAGGTAAAGAGATGAATAAAAAAGACACATCGAATATGATGAAAATTATGGGTGCAACGCTTGCCGTTTGCTCAGCGGCAGCAATTATGGGCGGTATGAAAACAAACAGCTTTTCAGCCAAAAAAACGATGAAAAAAGCAGGCGAGAAGGTAGTTGATTTCGTCGATACCGTAGCGTCGTTTATGTAAGAGCAAAAAAGCCAAGGAAAAATTTTCCTTGGTTTACATATTTAGGCTCCCTTGAAAAGGGAGCCGGCAAACCGTTCAAATGTTATTGATATAAAAAACAAAGGAATTAGAAAAACGTTGATAAATACGTATTTCTAATTCCTTTTCTATTTTGGCACGGTTATAACCGTTTATTCGCAATTTTTAGTCGTTAGCGTGACCTGTTGAACCGAATACTACGTCAATCTTGTGAGCAACAACCTCTTCAATAAGGTTTCTTGCAGGAGTGAGATACTGACGTGGGTCAAAGTGAGTCGGATTCTCTGCAAAATGCTCTCTGATAGCTGCTGTCATTGCAATACGGATATCAGAGTCAACATTAATCTTGCAAACAGCCATAGATGCAGCCTTACGAAGCATATCCTCAGGAATACCGATAGCATCAGGCATTTCGCCGCCAAACTTGTTGATAAGCTTGATATGGTCTTGGTTTACAGATGATGCACCGTGAAGAACGATTGGGAAGCCCGGAAGCTTCTTGCCTACTTCTTCAAGAATGTCAAAACGAAGCTGTGGCTTTTGACCCGGCTTAAACTTGTATGCGCCGTGGCTTGTGCCGATAGCGATAGCAAGTGAGTCAACACCTGTTCTTGTTACGAAATCATAAACTTCTTCAGGTCTTGTGTAAGATGCGTTATCAGCGTCAACCTTAACGTCATCCTCAACGCCTGCCAATGTACCAAGCTCGCCTTCAACAACTACGCCGTGAGCGTGAGCATATTCAACAACCTTCTTTGTAAGAGCAACGTTTCCTCATAAGGAAGAGAAGAACCGTCAATCATAACAGAAGTAAAGCCGCCGTCAATACATTCCTTGCAGGTTTCAAAATCAGGGCCGTGGTCAAGGTGAAGAGCGATTGGAAGACCTGTTTCCTCAGCTGCAGCCTTTACCATAGCAACAAGGTATTCGTGAGATGCATACTTTCTTGCACCTGCTGAGCATTGAAGAATAACAGGAGCGTTAAGCTTCTTTGCAGCACGGGTAATACCCTGAACAATTTCCATATTGTTTACGTTGAAAGCACCGATAGCATAGCCGCCTTCGTATGCCTTTTTAAACATTTCAGTAGTAGTAACTAATGGCATTTTAAAAATCTCCTTACATACTTGAAAAATTAGTTAGTGGCACAGTTAATACCTAACCACTTAACGCAGTTATTATACAACATTTAAAATTAAATATCAATAAAAATATGTGAACAAATAATCAATTTAGTCTATATTTGCGTATTTTCATCATAATCTATGATTTCACGTGCAATATAAATCGGTCGTTTCTTTGTTTCAATATAATTTTTGGCAAGATATTCGCCCATAATTCCGATTGTGAAAAGCTGAATACCGCCCAAAAAGAAATGAGAATTACAAGCTGAGTAAAGCCGTCAACATTAATATTGCTTACAAGCTTTCTTATAACGGTAACTATTGCATAAACAAGGCTTAAAAATACCGTCAGTCCACCGATATAGCTTGAAATTTTAAGCGGCATTGTTGAAAAAGCGATTATTCCGTCAAGACCGTATTTTAAAAGCTTGGAAAAATTAAAACTGCTTTTTCCGCTTTTTCTTTCTTCTGCAACGTAAGGAATGTATTTTGTGTTAAATCCTACCCAACTGAAAATGCCCTTGCTGAAGCGATAATATTCTCCCATTGAAAGAATGGCATCCTTAACCCTGCTGCGAAATGTTCTGAAATCGCTTGCACCGTCAACAAAGTGCGTTTCGGTAAACTTGTCGGCAAGCTTGTAAAAGTTTTTTTTGCAAAATTTAGCAAATGAACTTTCGTGCCTGTTTTCCTGGCAGGCACAAACGCAGTCGATATCATCGTCATTTTCTAAAATATCAACCATTTCCTTTACTATTTCCGGGCTTTGCTGCAAATCCGTATCAATAATTGTGATATAGTCGCCCTTGCAGTTTTGAAGCCCTGCATACATAGCGGACTCCTTGCCGAAATTTCTTGAAAAATTAATTATTTTAATATTTTGCGTGCTTTCTTTTTTTAACTTTTTAAGTGCGCCTATCGTGTTGTCACGGCTGCCGTCGTTAATAAATACAAGCTCGTAGTCTTTTGTGTTCGGAAAAGCGTCAAGCACCGCTTTTGCAAACGCAATGACGTTGTTTTCCTCATTAAAGCACGGACAAATAAATGATTGTTTCATTATTTCACTTCCTTGCAGAGTATTCTACATTAAATAGCAGATAATGTCAAATAGAACACTTGTCTATAAAATCTATTCTAAATTATTGCTCAACAGCATAATTGCGGTAAGCGCCGCAACCGGTGCCGTCTGCGTTCTTAAAATGCGAGGGCCTAAGGAAGCAATTTTTCCGCCTGAGGCTTTAATCAGCTCAACCTCTTTTTCCTCAAATCCACCTTCAGGGCCGATATATATCGAAACGCTTTTGATATCGGGATTTATCATAGATTTAAGGCTTTCGCCGCCACCCTCATAAAAAAGGATTTTCAGCTCGCTGTCATCGTTTTTTACCGCTTTTTCAAGCGAGGTCATATCCATAATTTCAGGCACAATTCCACGTCCGCTTTGCTGAGCCGCCTCAAGCGCAATTTTTTCATATCTCTGCTTTTTCTTTTTTGCGCTTTTTTCGTCAGGCCTGCTTACACTTCTGTTGGTAAGCGTCGGGCAAATTGCCGATATTCCGAGTTCGGTGCATTTTTGAATAACGTCCTCAAGCTTGCTTGATTTCGGCACGCCCTGATAAAGCGTAACCTTAACGCTCGGCTCACTGTTGTTTGCCTGCTTGTAGCAAACCGAAAGGGTAACAAGTCCGCCGTTTGTATTTTCTATTATACAGCCATAATCGTTGCCGTTGCCGCTTGTAAGCGTGAGCATATCGCCTTTTCTCATTCTAAGCGATTTTGCAATGTGGCGTGATTGCTCCTCATTTAATGTAACTTGACCGTCAGGCTCAAAATCTATAAAAAAGCTTTTGCATAATTAATTTCCTTTATATATATTCAAATAAGTTTTTGGCACAATAATAATTATAAATTATTCCTTGCCCAATGAAACAGATATTGCTGTGCTATTCCGCCGATACCGTCAAAGCATTTCGGCAAGCCGTCGGGGTAATATTCCATAACCCTTTTCATCCAAACGTCAACGGGGAATGCGTCGTAAAAGCCGAAGCCGAAAAGAAGCGCACAGTTTGCAACCTTAATGCCTACTCCGTAAATGTTTAAAAGTTCTTTTCTTGCCTCATCAAGCGGTAAATTTTTTATTTTTTCAAGGTCAATTTCTCCGCTTGCAACGCCTTTTGCAAGTTTTTCAAGGTATTTTGCCCTATATCCCGTTCCGAGTTCTTCAAAATCCTCAACCGAAAGCTTTGAAAGCCTCTCTGCACTCGGAAAAGAATAAAATCCTTTTTTGACCTCTTGCCCGTATTTTTCGCAAAGCCTTTCTATAATACCTTTAATCCTTTTGATATTATTCTGCTGGCTTATAACAAACGAGCAAAGCGCCTCCCAACTGTCCTGATTAAGTATTCTTATTCCGTAATATTCGTCAATCGTTGAGGCTAAAAGCTTATCTTCCTTCAGCGTTTCGCATATTTTAACATAATCCCTGTCAAAATCAAAATATTTTCTCCAAATATTTTCAAAATCGTTTTCGCTTGTGTCCTTTAACAAAAAAGTATCTTCGCCGATTTTGCTTATATTGAGATAAACACCGCTTGCAACACCGCTGAAGCTTGCGTCTTTTTCCTTAACCCAGCGAAAAGCCTGACCGCAATCGAGAGTTAATTCAAGGTCAAGGCATTTTACACCGTGCAAAATTATATCGTTGTTTTTAATTTCAATTTCCATAACGTCCTCTTGTCAACCTGTTTTGAAAAATTGTATTACTTTTGTAACAAATGCGTACTTAGAGTATAACATTTTTTTGTCAAGAGTGAAAGTTAAAAATAGCAAATTACACAAAAATATTAGTTTAATTTCGAACTTTCAAAAATGTTGAAAACTATGTGTAAAGTTATGAAAACTCTTAAATTTTAACATTAAAACGAGTTTTCAACAGTGAAAAAGCCCCAAACTGCGTACTTTTTGCCATAGTTTTTAACATTTTCCACAGAGTTTTCCACAACGATTTAATTGTAAGGTTAAATATACTTTTGGTTATATTAAAAGCTTGTCAAGTAAAAAATTTTATAAGAATTAACAAAATTCGACAAAAACTTTTTAGTATATTTGCCACATCTTTTTCCTACACTAATTGTATAAATTTCGAGTGAAAGGCAATGAGAAAAAAGATGATTAAGGGTGTAAGCAAGCAAATTTTAGAGGTTACAAATACAGATAATCCGTATTTTGAAAAAATAATATTTTTTGTTAAGCCCGAACATCAGTCTACTGACAGAAAAAAACTTCAAAAAGAGGCGGAAGCGGTTGCCGCATTAAAGCAAAAACCGCCGAGGCTGAAGCTTACAAAAAAGCAGATTATTAAAACTGCGCTTTTGTCGTTGCTTTTCACCATGCAGGGTGCGGAATAACTTTTGTTATTTCATTATTAGTATAGGAGAGAAACAATATGACAGTATATAAAGCATTTCGTAATTTTATTATTGCGCTTGCAATTGTTGGTATTATCGTGACAGGCTCGCTTATAGGCTTTTCGGCTTATAAAATTTACGATTATACCCAAAACAGCCAATATGTTGTGTCAAAGCTCGGCTCAAGCGGCGAAGAGGTAAAAAATATTCAAAAAAAGCTTTCCTCTCTCGGTTTTTACGGCGGTTCGGTCGACGGCATTTACGGAAACAATACTAAAAGCGCAGTAAAAGCATTTCAAAAAAGCTGTGGTATTACAGCCGACGGAATTTGCGGCAAAACAACGCTTCTTTATCTCGGCCTTTCAAGCGGTTCGTCCTCCAATAATACCGAATATTCAAATTCCGACGTTGAGCTTTTGGCAAAGGTAATAAGCGCAGAGGCAAGGGAGAGTCGTATGAAGGGCAGGTAGCAGTCGGCGCAGTTATTTTAAATCGAGTGAAGCACCCGTCTTTTCCCGATTCGATAAGCGGTGTGGTATATCAAAAGGGTGCTTTTTCCTGCGTTAATGATTCAACTGGTACGCCGCCGTTGCCGACTCCTCCAAAAGAGCTGCGATTGACGCTTTAAACGGCTGGGACCCGTCAGGCGGCGCAATCTATTATTTCAACGCCTCCAAAACGTCAGACGCCTTTATGCATTCCCGTCAGGTAATCAAAACAATCGGCAACCATAAATTCTGCATTTAATCAGATTTTGATAAAGCGGCTAAAATGCGCCACGTCGTCGCTGACTCCGTATCATTCAAAATAAATTTCTCAATATTTTTATGAAATTTTATTTCTCACTCACTACGTAGCTCCTCCTCTCAAAATCTGCCGTACGGTAGTGCGTCAGATTTTGAAATAAACCGTAGGGGCGACCATTGGTCGCCTGTCTGTTATAATCATTAATCATCCGCATACCTGACAATATAATACCCCGTCATAACGCATTGGTCGTTTTTGATTTGATGTTTTGTATCGGCATTCACAATTTCATACCCGTCAAGCTCTCTTTCAGCCTCGATTGAGAGCTTTTTTCTTGCAAGGCTTACCATTTCGTCGTTTGTTAAATCGTATTTAACAGCGCTTATTGCCTGTTCGCTTGTAATTGTATATCCTATCGGGAGCGCCTTGCCCTTGATTTTTAAATATTTATCGCTTGTTTTTTCAAAATCGCCTTTTTTAATTTTGAAATAAAGGGGAATGTCAAGCGAGAAAAAGCGTAGCGTATAATAATTTTTTGTTTGCCTAATGCTTAATTTGCTTTGCTGTCTTTGTGCGGTAACGCTTATTTCTTTTCTGATTGCTTTAATTCCTTTTAGACTGTATTCGTCAATTTCGTCAATCTCTTTTCTTGTTTCGTTAATCTCAACTACGGCGGTTGTCCCTTTTCTGTTGATATGTACCCACGCAATATCGTCAAAATCGCTCATCATATCCCAAGCAATTGATTTTCTGTCAACTGCGCTCCACATAACTCCGCTTTTGAATTTGTGATTTTCAAGATAGGTTGAAATTGTGGCTTCGCTAAGAGTGTCGCACCCTTTTATTTCAACATTCCAGATAAACGAACTTAAAAACGAGAGAATAAAAGCAAATAAAACAGCACCCAAAATAAAACCTGTTCGTTCGTTTAGCGGTGCAAGGAAAAACGGTAAGCCGTGCTTTTTTAAAATTTTTACCTTACCGCCGTTTTTAAGTGCGATTTTGTGCAGTTGTTTATACGTGCTTATTCTGCAAATTGCATTAAAACCGTTTTCGCAAAGCGTAATGTTTTGAATAAGTATTTCCTTTTCAAAACAGTCATTTATGAAACCCTCGCTAAAACCGTTTATAAACTCAAATTCAACATATCCCAAAATAAAACGAAAAAGCTTAATCAAGATGAAAACTCCATTGACGTTATATTGCCCTGCACCACTGCGCCCTCACGTGTAAAAGAATTTATTTTCAAGTCGTCGCCCCAAAAAGTAATTTCCTGACTTCCGAGCGACACGGTGATTTTTGTGTTTGAATATTCTATTATTTTTTCAAGCCCGTCAACAAGACATTCGCTCCCTGCCATTTCAATTCTCGGCTTTCCGAAGTAATAGTCAAGCGGACTTTTGTTTTCTTTTTCCGTTTTTTTATTTTTAATAAGCTTCATTTTATCACCGCTAATATATATGCAAGGGAGAGAAAAGATATTAGTTTTAGCAAAAACAAAAATGAGAAGTATCCGTTTGAATACTTCTCATTAATATCTTAATCTTATTTACTTTCTTTGTGCTTTGCCGCCGCCGTAACAAATCCACGGAAAAGAGGATGCGGCTTGTTAGGCCTTGACTTAAATTCAGGGTGGAATTGGCAGGCAACAAACCATGGGTGCTTCGGAATTTCAACCATTTCAACAATGTGGTTGTCAGGTGATGTTCCGGCAAAAATCATTCCGCCGCTCAAAAGGTCGTTTCTGTAATCGTTGTTGACCTCATATCTGTGCCTGTGTCTTTCATAAATCATAGATGCGCCGTAAAGCTCGTATGATTTTGACTCCGGATTAAGGGTGCAGGGGTATTGACCGAGGCGCATTGTGCCACCCATATCGGTAACTTCTTTTTGCTCCGGCAAAATGTCAATAACAGGGTACGGAGTTTCAGGATTGATTTCAGCCGAATTAGCGTCATTCATACCAAGCACGTGCCTTGCAAATTCAATAATTGCAATCTGCATACCAAGGCAAATGCGAGATAAGGGATGCCGTGAGTTCTTGCATATTGGCAAGCGTTAATCTTGCCCTCAATTCCTCTGCTGCCGAAACCGCCCGGAACAAGAATACCGTCAACGTCGCCCAAAATTTCGTCAAGGTCAGCATCGCCTTCAAGTGTTTCTGAGTCAATCCAATCAATGTCAATTGCACTTCTCGTTTCAATTCCGCCGTGCTTTAAAGCCTCGTTTACCGAAATGTAGCTGTCGTGAAGTTCAACATATTTGCCGACCATTGCGATTTTAACCGTCTGCTTAGGATTTCTCAAAGCCTCAAGCATATGCTCCCAATCCGAAAGGTCACGCTCGCCGCATTCAATGCCGAGTTTTTTAATTACAACATCATCCATATGCTGCTCTTTAAGCATCATAGGCACGGCATAAAGAATGTCGCAGTTGTTGTTTTCAATTACACATTCCTTGTCAACATTACAGAAAAGCGCAATTTTATTTTTAATATCGTCTGTAAGCGGATGCTCCGTTCTGCAAACAATAATGTCAGGGCTGATACCGATAGAAAGCATTTCCTTAACCGAGTGCTGAGTAGGCTTGCTCTTAAGCTCGTCAGAAGCGGCAAGATAAGGAACAAGTGTTACGTGAATGAAAAGGCAGTTTTCTCTGCCGACTTCAACCGCAAATTGACGTATTGCTTCAAGAAACGGCTGGGATTCGATATCGCCGACCGTACCGCCGATTTCAACAAGGCAAACGTCAGCTCCTGTGTCGGCATTTCTGTTAATATAGCGCTTAATCTCGTTTGTTACGTGCGGAATAATTTGAATTGTTTGTCCGCCGTAAACGCCCTTTCTTTCGTCAGATATAACTTTCCAATAAACTCTGCCCGATGTAAGGTTTGAGTTTTGCGAAAGGCTTTCGTCAATAAATCTTTCGTAATGGCCGAGGTCAAGGTCGGTTTCCGCACCGTCATCTGTTACGAAAACTTCGCCGTGCTGAACGGGGTTCATAGTGCCGGGGTCAACGTTAAGATACGGGTCAAGCTTTTGCGCCGTAACTTTTAAGCCACGTGATTTTAAAAGTCTGCCGAGTGACGCTGCGGTAATGCCCTTGCCAAGACCCGATACAACGCCGCCGGTAATGAAAATATACTTCGTTTTGTTCATCAAATCACCTCTGAAAGTAAAAATAAGATAAAAAATTAAAATAAAAAACGGCTGTACGCACTGGTACAACCGTCTGTACTTATATATTATAAAGCAGTTTATTTTCTATTTCAATAGGAAATTTTAATTTTTTAAAATTTTTTCAGCACGAACACGTCAGCCTTATGCCGAGCTTTTTAAGCACGTTTTCGTCAACCTGCGCAAGCATAACGGATGAATGCATTTCGCAATTTTTAAGCTTTGAAATCTGATTTAGCGCAAGCTTTGCTTTTTCGTCATTCACTGCCGAAATTGAAAGTGCAATAAGCGTTTCGTCTGTATGAAGTCGTGGGTTTTTGTTGCCCAAATGATTGATTTTAAGCTCCTGAATCGGCTTGATAACCTCAGGTGCGATAAGAAGAACATCATCGTCAATTCCCGCAAGCACCTTTAAAGCGTTTAAAAGCATAGCCGAAGCACAACCCAAAAGCGCAGATGTTTTGCCTGTGACTGTTTTTCCGTCTGAAAGCTCAATTGCCGCAGCAGGCGCACCTGTTTTTTTCTTCAAGCCTTGTAGCCTCAAGCGCACATTTTCTGTCGTCAACGCATAAGCCGGCATTGTTCATAAGAAGTTCAAGCTTGTAAATCTCATCTTTGCTTGCTCTGCCCTTGATTTGGTTGCATTTTGCATTGAAAAATCTGCGTATAATCTCCTGATTAGCCGCTTCTTTAACCGCCTCGTCATCAAAAATACAGTTGCCTGCCATATTAACACCCATATCCGTAGGCGATTTGTAAGGGCATTTTCCGTAAATTTTGTCAAACGTTGCCTTTAATACAGGGAAAATTTCAACGTCACGGTTGTAGTTTACCGTTGTTTCGCCGTAAGCCTCCAAGTGCCACGGGTCAATCATATTGACGTCGTTAAGGTCAGCCGTCGCCGCCTCATAAGCAATGTTTACAGGGTGCTTGAGCGCAATGTTCCAAATAGGGAATGTTTCAAATTTTGCATATCCTGCCTTAATTCCACGCTTGTTTTCGTGGTAAAGCTGTGATAAGCAGGTAGCCATTTTACCGCTTCCCGGACCCGGTGCGGTGATTACAACGAGCGAACGGGTTGTCTTGATATAATCGTTTTTGCCGTATCCTTCGTCACTTACGATTTTAGAAATGTTTGCAGGATATCCGTCAATAAGATAGTGGTGATAAAAAGGAATACCTCTGTCCTTTAGCTTCTGCTCAAATGCGTTGACTCTCGGTGTTGAAACATATTTTGTAAGCACAACGCTTCCTACCATAAGCCCCATACCCTCAAACGCATTAACAAGCCTTAAAACGTCTGTTGAATAGGTAATTCCGAGGTCGCCCCTGATTTTGTTTTTCTCAATATCGTTTGCGCTGATAACAATAACTATTTCTGCCTGCTCTTTAAGCTGAAGAAGCATTTGAAGCTTGCTGTCAGGCTGAAATCCCGGCAAAACTCTTGATGCGTGATAATCGTCAAAGAGCTTTCCGCCGAATTCAAGATAAAGCTTTCCGCCGAATTCGTTTATCCTCTCCTTGATTCTTTCACTTTGCATTTGCAAATATTTATTATTGTCAAATCCTACCTTATACATATTCCCTCTCCAAAATAATACAAAATAAAAACGGCTGTACCCACGTACAACCGTTTGTACTTAAATATTATACAGAAAAAGCAGCTATAAATCAACAGTTAATTTATAACTGCTTTTTTGTAGCCTTATTATTTACGTAAATTCCTGCCTTGCCGTTTTTCCAATCCCTCCGGGTGCAACAAGTTGTACCCACCTCCCTTTGCAAGGGAGGCAAATATGTTTGTTTAATTCGGGGTCCCCGAAAAGCGTAAGCTTTTTGGGGAGAGGAGAAAGGAACGGATGTTTATTATAAATTTGCAAAAATTTTATTCAAAACACGGAATTTCTTTCAACGTTGTAGGGCGAACATTGTTCGGCCCGATTATATTTCATCCAAAA
>ENA-OQIO01001593-OQIO01001593.1-human-gut-metagenome-genome-assembly--contig:-NODE-1593-length-10966-cov-6.954701_pt1 | contig 10966 bp, 8 predicted proteins | sample MGYA00242573_ERZ504737 | MGnify/ENA primary metagenome ERZ504737 (study PRJEB26092, sample SAMD00036203) | human gut metagenome | host: Homo sapiens | study: EMG produced TPA metagenomics assembly of... | reverse complement strand
CACATTCACATATTCAATTTTACAAATTAACAAAACCGTCTTCAACCACGGTTATTAAAGGTTGAAAGAAAGGAGAAGTATATTGTAGACGACCAGTTAGATGGGTCAATTACAATATACCAGGAGATAATATGAAAGAAGAAAAAATTCCTTCATTAACAGAAAAAATCCGTATTTTTGCCCTTGGTGGTTTAGATGAAGATGGTAAAAACTTATTCTGTGTGGAGGTGGATGAATCCATCTATGTAATAGAGGCGGGTATCAAATTTCCTGACAACAAGGAGTCATTAGGTATCGAGTTTATTATTCAGGATTTTACGTATTTAGTTGAAAATAAAAATCGTGTTGCAGGTATTTTTATTACGCATGGTCATGATGACGTAATGGGAGCTTTACCATATTTATTAAAACAAGTCCCTTGTGATGTTTATACCGCTCCATTAGCTGTAAAAGAAGTACAGAAAATGATTCGTCAGGAACATATTACAGGTGTGCGTGTACATTCTGTAAAGCGTAATGATAAAAAGCGTATTGGCAAAAGAAGAGTTGTTTTCTTCCCAATTACGCATGCGTATCCAGGAACGTTTGGTTTAGCGATTGGTACAGATCAAGGCTATATTGTATATTCTGGTGAATTTATTGAAGACTATGATGATTTAGACGATGCATATCGTGCCGATTTCACAACGATTTCAGAACTTGGTAACGAAGGTGTATTGGTTTTGTTACAGGAAAGTAAAGGGGCAGAAAGAAGTGGACACACTTCTCCGAGTCATCGTATTTCCCCTAAACTTTTACAGGTTTTAGAAACACATGAAAATAAGCGTGTCTTTGTGAGTGTGTATACACAAAGTGTATATCGTATTCAGGAAATCATTGATTGTTGTATGGCAAGTCGTCGTAAGATGGTATTCTATTCAAAAGAATTACGTGATTTAGTAGGGCGATTAAAAGAAATTGGGTATGAAGTGGATCCTTCTTTAGTGATTGATCCAGCTGATTTTGATAACTCCATGAAAGATGTTGTCGTAATTATTTCAGGACAAGGTAAATCTTTATTCAAAACAATCAACAACATTGCCAACAATGAATTAGAATCGATTGTGTTTGATCAGGATGATGTCATTGTGGTCGCAAGTCCCGTTGTACCTGGTGTTGAAAATGAATTCAAGAGCATGGAAAATGACATGTACAAAAAAGAGGGTGAAATCATCGTCTTAGATAAGAATGTTTTGAGTATGCACCCTAGTAAAGAGGATTTGAAAATGATGATCTTCCTTACAAAACCAAAATACTATATTCCAATCAAAGGGGAATATCGTTTGTTGCACATGAATTCACAGATTGCGGTTGAAATGGGATATGATCCAAGTCGCATCATTATTTTAGATAATGGACAGGTTGCCACTTTTGAAAATCGTAAATTAGTTTCTTGCGCAATGGAATTAGAGCTTCATGAAACAATGATCGATGGAAAAGAAAACTGGGATATGGCAGGTGTCGTATTAAAAGATCGTGAAACATTGAGTACGGATGGGGTCATGATTTTAGCAATTGGTATCAACGCAAAGACAAAGAAAATCATTAATGGTCCAGATGTACAAAGTCGTGGATTGATCTATTTGCGTGATGCAGAATACATCACGGGTGATGTAGCTAAAATTATGGAAGATACGATCAACGAGGCGGTTGAAAATAAAACGTATGACAATTTAGAAACGCGTAACTTGATTCGTGATAAGGTTTCTAAATATCTTTATAAACAAACCGCAAAAAGACCGATGATTTTACCGGTTATTTTAGAAATAAACTTAAATAAGTAGAAAGTGGGGTAAGTATGGCAAAAGCCAGAAAAAAAACAACACGAAGAAAATCTACGAAAAAGAAAACACAAACGTCTTGGTTGCACTCAAACTTATTTCGTTTGTGTTTCCTTATTTGTATGATATGTATTAGTTTTATTGTCGTTTTAGAATTTGGCATTGTAGGAGCTTTTTTAAAACATTTCTTTGAATTCTTATTTGGAGCTTTAACAAATGGATTATTTATTTTGAATGCTACCTTGTGTGCAGTTCTTATTTTCCATAAGGAACAGCCTGTGATTCGTAAGCGTTATATGTTTGGAATCTTATTTTTGGCACTTGGCTTAAGTTTGATTTCTTCGATTATAGAGTTTAAACCACACCCAGGTAGCTATGGCTTAAAATATATTATGGAAAATGCCGGTAATATTATTACGGGTCATTTGAAAACATATTCTGGATTAGCAGGAGCTTTGTTGCTATGTCTTTTTCAGTCATTATTCGATTATTCTGGAACCTATGTAATGGTACTATTGTTTTTTGTGCTAGCTATCTTAATGTTTGGTTATGAAAAAATTGTAGGTTTTGAAAGAAAACCTAAAAAAGTAATGAAGAGTGCTCCAATCAAGGAAACACCTGTTTCGATTGATCGTAAAAACTTTATTTTTGAAGATGAAGATACAAATGAATCGAGTTTTCAAATTATTAATGCCGATCCTGTAAAACCTGTACAACCAGATTCTGTAGATGAAGAAAAAAAAATGGATGAGCCTTTGATTATTGGTGATTTAGAACCTAGAAAACCTAGCTTTATGGTGGATGTGGATGATGAACCGAGTCCTGTAGAGACCCAAAAAGAAGTTCCTGTTGTCAATGAGGGTGTTGTAGAAAGGGTTGAACCTAAACATTATGTTGCGGATGAAAATTCGGATTTTAAAAACTATAAACTTCCAAAATTAAATGTTTTAGAGGATATGGAAAGAAAATCAAGATCCAATGCGAATGTGACTACAGCAAAGGAAAAAGGTGAAAAACTGATTGAGATCTTACATGAATTTGGTGTGGAGGCTAAGCTTGTACAGATTCATATTGGTCCAAGTGTCACAAAGTTTGAAATCAAACCAGAACTTGGTGTTCGTGTGAATAAAATCAGCAACTTACAAAATGATATCAAGATGGGTCTTGCGGCTAAGGATATTCGTATTGAAGCACCAATCCCAGGTAAGGCAAGTGTTGGAATTGAAATTCCAAACGTTGAAAAGACAAGTGTTCAGATGAAGGATTTGATGCGTACAATTCCGGATTCTATGAAAGATAAAAAGTTGCTTTTCTGTTTAGGAAAAGACTTAATGGGGAACAATGTCTATGGTGAATTAAATCGTATGCCACACTTATTGATTGCAGGAGCTACGGGTAGTGGTAAATCGGTTTGTGTCAATGCGATTATTTCTTCGATTTTAATGCGAACAAAGCCAGATGAAGTAAAATTAGTTTTGATTGATCCTAAAAAAGTAGAGTTTACTCCATATAATGATGTACCACACTTATTATCTCCAGTGATTACGGATGGTGATCTTGCCAATAAGGCATTAAAGGTCATTGTAGAAATGATGGATCGTCGTTATGACTTGTTTGGTGAATTAGGTGTTCGTAATATAACGGCATATAATGAGTATGTCAAAAATCATGAGGATGATCATTTAAAAGTATTGCCTCGTATTGTGATTATTATTGATGAGTTGGCTGACTTGATGTTGGTGGCAGCTAAAGAAGTTGAAGCAAGTATTCAAAGAATTACACAACTTGCTCGTGCCGCCGGTATTCATTTGATTGTTGCCACACAAAGACCGAGTGTGGATGTCATTACAGGTGTTATTAAGGCAAATATTCCAAGTCGTATTGCGTTTGCGGTATCACAAGCTGTCGATTCAAGAACGATTCTAGATCAAGCTGGTGCTGAAAGATTGCTTGGGAATGGAGATATGTTGTATTTACCAAATGGTGAGACGAGTCCTAGACGTATTCAGGGTGTCTTTATTAAGGATGAAGAAGTCAATAACATTTGTGCATTTGTGAAATCGCAGGCAAGGCCAAAATATGATGATGCCTTTATTCAATTAAAAGATTTACAAAATCAAGGAAATGAAGCGGGAAATGTTACGGCCGATCCTTTGTATGAGGAAGTGAAGCGCTTTGTGATCGCATCTAGAAAGGCAAGTACGTCTTTGATTCAAAGAAAGTTCTCTGTGGGTTATTCTAGAGCGGCAAGATTGATGGATGTTTTAGAGGCAAATGGTATCATTGGTCCTGCAAGAGGAAGTAAGCCTAGAGAAATTTTAGTGCAAAACACTTTAGAAGATGGCGTAGATTCTATATAATAGGAGAAGAAAGGAATTTAGTACTATGAATATATTTTTAAAATCAGCAGGAAAACAAGAGGGAACATCTTGTGTTTCAAATATGGTTCAATTGGGAGACTTCTTTTATTTAAGTGGTCAGACTGGACTTGGCGAAAGTATTCAGGAACAGACAATTACAGCTATCAATAAGGTAATTGATGTTTTATCAAACTATGGTTTACAGCTTCACCATGTTGTGAAGTTCACTGTGTATTTAAAGAATATCGAGGATAAAGATGCATTCTTGAATACATTCAAAAACTTTGTTGATGAACCATTCCCAGCATGTACAATTGTAGAAGTATCGAATTTAGCCGATAATGCCACAGTATGTATTGAGGGTCTTGGCGTGAATACACTTCGTCATGAAGAACAAATGCAACAATCAAGTTGCTCACATGATTGTTCATCATGTGGTGGAGGTTGCCACTAATACACCGGTTAATCCGGTGTATTTTTATTTAGGTAGCGAAAAATTTGTTTTAGCGTTTGTTGGATTCGTTTGGGATGCTCACAATTGAGTTTGGAGCCATCATGAAATGTGATTGTGCAAATGGACTCAAAGTAAGTGACGTCTTTAATATTGGCATAATTGATCCAGATACAGTCATGTGCTTTTTTCGATTTGTTGGGAAAGTAGATCTCCTTTCTTGAAATGGATACAACAACAGGAATATATTTTTTTACTTTCATTTGATAGACAAAGGCTTCTTGTCTTCCTTTAAGGGTGGATCCATTTAATAAGCATTTTTCGTTTAGATAATTTTGCGTGCTTAAACTCTTGTAGTATAGCTTTTCATCTTCTTTAACAGTGCAAACAGTACTGGATTTGTATTCGTAGTATAAATAGTTCATACAACTATGATACGATTCCAATGTGAAAAAGACATAAAAAAAGAAAGTTTCTTAAAAAACTTTCTATAACCATGAAATTGTATTTTCTGTACCTTTTTTGATTTTTTCAATGTTTGTACGATGTCTGTAAATCACAAGAACTGTCATTAGCCAGCTTGCGACAATAACTGAAATACTTTCCACGTTGAATCCTAGCATCAATGCCGTAATGTATAAGCTGCTTGCGATGCTGCACACATACTTGCCAAAGATACATATTTAAATAGATATAGGACAACTAGAAACATACCAAATGGTACAAGTAAGTAGCTTGCATCTTGAAATAAGAAGATGCTTGTAGAAAACAAGAAGCCAAACATTGTACTAACGCTTTGCCGCCATGGAATTTTGCGAAGACTGGATAACAATGTCCGATGCAGCAGGCAAGTCCTGTCCAGATACCGGCAACTTTCGATACTTGAGTTGCGATCGCAATCGCAAGAACAACTTTTAATACATCAAACACAATGACAGAAATTCCCGCTTTCTTTCCAAGAACTCTTCCTGCGTTCGTTCCACCTAGATTTCCTGATCCATATTGGCGAATGTCTGTATGATAGAAAACTTTACCAATGATCAAAGCGAAGGGTAAAGATCCTAATAAGTAACCTAATAAAATACATAAAATAGTTTTCATCTCTTCCACCTCGAAATTTATTTTAGCAGTTTTGGTCCACTTAGTCGAGAATTGTATGGAAAAATTAACAATGTGACATAAATAATGCGGATTTAAAATGTAGATTTAAAAGTGTATATTGAAACTCAAAAAGTGGACATTGGAACTAAAAAGTGGACATTAAAACCCTTTATAATGAATTTGGGTACAATCAAGTGTTTTGAAGAATGTATACGATTAAATGAGTTCAGATTTAAATTAAGTTGGGATTATTGAACTTGTTAAATGTGAACTAAAGTTTAACACCATTTTAATTGGACATGAATAGTGTATATTCAAAGTGTTTTAACAGGAATTTATGTGCACTTTTTTTGATTTGTTGATATAATAAAGATTACGTTGGAAAGTAGGGATAGTATGCCAAAACAACAATATGATGAAAGTAGTATCGTTATTTTAGAAGGTTTGGATGCCGTAAGAAAGCGTCCAGGAATGTATATTGGATCTACCGATTCAAAGGGTCTGCATCATCTAGTATGGGAAATTGTCGATAATGCGATTGATGAAGCTTTAAATGGCTATGGTGATGAAATCACAATTACACTAGAAAAAGATGGCAGTATTACAGTAGAAGACCACGGGCGTGGAATGCCTGTTGGAAAACATAAATCAGGGGTGAGTACACTTCAAGTTATTTTTACCATTCTGCATGCTGGTGGTAAATTTACAAGTCATGGAGGCTATACAAGTGCTGGAGGATTGCATGGTGTAGGTGCAAGTGTTGTGAACGCTCTTTGTACATGGTGCAAAGTTATGGTACATGATGGAAAAGATGTATGGAGTATGACATTTGAAGATGGGGGAAGTAAGATTGGAAAACTTGAAAAAGTAGGAAAAACCAATCATACCGGAAGTATTGTTTCCTTTAAACCGGATCCGTCTATTTTTAAATCGGTTCACTTTTCATATTCAACCATTTGTGAAAGAGCCCAAGAAGATGCTTTCTTATTAAAAGGGTTAAAAATGATTGTACGCGATAAGCGAAAAGAAGAAAGAGAAGTCGTTTACCAATATGAAGATGGATTAAAAGCCTTTATTGAAGAAGTGAATCAAGATCATACGCCAATGCATGATCCAATTAGTTTTAGAGGTGAAAGTAACCAGATCATTGTAGAAGGATGTTTCCAATATACAGATGAATATCAAGAGAACATTTTCTCATTCACAAACATGGTTCGTACGCGTGATGGCGGATCTCATGAAACAGGGGCGAAACAAGCTTTTACGAAAGTCTTTAATGAATATGCTCGTAAGAATGGTTTCTTAAAAGAAAAAGATAAAGGATTTGATGGGAATGATGTCAGAGAAGGTTTGACATTAGTTATCAATCTGACAATTCCAGAAGATTATCTACAATTTGAAGGGCAGACCAAAGAAAAGTTAGGTACACCAGAAGCTAAGCCAGCAACAGAAACGGTGGTATCGGAAAACCTTCGTTACTTCTTGGAAGAAAATAAAGAGGTTGCCAATGCTCTAGTACGTAAGATCATCAAGCAGCTCAAGCTCGTAATGCCGCAAGAAAAGCGCGTGCCGATATTCGTAATGGAAAAGGAAAAAACCGTTCGGAAAGAGTGTTATCTGGAAAGTTGGCATCGGCTCAAAGTAAGGATGCCAGAAGAAAAGAATTATATCTAGTCGAAGGGGATTCTGCGGGTGGTTCTGCAAAACAGGGGCGTGATTCAAAATATCAAGCGATTCTTCCTTTGCGTGGTAAAGTATTGAATACAGAAAAGGCAAGTCTTGAAGCTATCGAAAAGAATGAAGAGTTAAATACCATTATTCATGCCTTAGGTGCTGGTGTAGGTGCAAATTTTACGGCTGAAGATTCAAACTACTATAAAGTCATTATCATGACCGATGCCGATGATGATGGAGCTCACATTCAAAACTTATTATTGACATTCTTCTATCGTTATATGCGTGATTTAATTACGCATGAAATGTTGTATATTGCCTTGCCACCACTATATCGGATTGCCAAGGCGGGTAAAGAATACTATTTATATACAAATGAAGAATTAGATGAGAAAAAAGCCGAATTAAAAAATGGTTACACCATTACACGATATAAAGGCCTTGGTGAAATGAATGCCACTCAGCTTTGGGATACCACAATGAATCCTGAATCAAGAACTTTACTTTGTGTGACCATTGAAAATGCGATGATGGCTGAAAAAAGAGTGACTGAATTAATGGGAGATAAGGCGGAGCTTCGCCGTAACTGGATCGAAGACAATGTTGTATTTACTCTAGAAGATGATTATAAGGAGGTAAATGCGTGAAAGAAAAAGAAGTAAAACATAATGTTTTAAAGAATTCTTTAGAAGATATCATGGCCGATCGTTTCGCCAGATATTCTAAATATATTATTCAAGAGCGTGCTTTACCAGATGCAAGAGATGCTTAAAGCCAGTACAAAGACGTATTTTATATGCGATGTATGAAGATGGGAATACTTACAACAAGCCATATCATAAATCCGCAAAAACAGTCGGTAATGTCATTGGTAATTATCACCCTCATGGGGATAGCTCTGTATATGATGCGATGGTTCGTATGTCACAAAATTGGAAGATTACTAATCCTTTAATTGACATGCAAGGAAACAATGGATCTATCGATGACGATCCGGCGGCTGCGATGCGTTATACAGAAGCGCGTTTAGCCAAAATCAGTGATTTCTTGTTGCAGGACATTGACAAAGATACAGTGGAATGGGCACCCAACTTTTCCGATGAAAAGATGGAACCCACTGTACTTCCAGCACGCTTTCCTAACTTATTAGTCAATGGTATTACAGGCATTGCGGCTGGATATGCCACAAATATTCCACCTCACAATTTAAATGAGGTGGTTCAAGCAAGTATTTATCGTATTTCACACCCCGATTGTTCATTAGAAGAATTGATGCAGTTTGTGAAAGGTCCTGACTTTCCTACAGGCGGCATCGTGATGGGACTTGACGGAATCAAACAAGCCTTTCAAACAGGACGTGGACGTATTTTAATTCGTTCGAAAGTGGAAATTGTACCAACACGTACAATTAAACAAATTGTGATTCATGAGATTCCTTATGAAGTAATCAAGTCGAACTTGGTAAAGAAAATTGATGAGATTCGTTTAAACAAAAAAATCGATGGCATTTTAGATGTGCGTGATGAAAGTGATCGTACGGGATTAAGAATTGTCGTGGATCTTAAAAAAGATAGTAATGATGAACAGATCTTAAACTATTTATATAAAAATACAGATCTTCAAATATCATACAATTACAACGTCATTGCGATTGTGAATAAGGCACCTGTACAAATGTCATTAGCCATGATGTTAGATGCCTTTATCAACCACAGAGAAGATGTAGTGATTCGTAGAAGTAAATATGATTTAGCCTCTAAAAAAGATCGTGCACACATATTAGAAGGCTTGATCAAAGCTGTAAGTGTAATGGATGAGATCATTCGTATCATTCGTAAATCAAAAGATAAGGCCCATGCCAAAAAGAATTTGATTGAACGTTTTGACTTTACAGAAAAACAAGCAGAAGCCATTGTCGTAATGCGCTTATATCGTTTAACAAATACAGATGTTAAAGAATTAAAGGCAGAATTTAAACAACTACAATGTGACATTGCTGAATTAGAGAAGATTATTTCCGATAAAAATGAACTTCACAAAGTTATGGTGGAAGAATTAGAAAAGGTGAATGAAGAATTTAATACACCTCGTCTTTCGGATATTGTACATGAAGTGAAAGAAATCGTAATTGATGAAAAGGCTATGATCTCCAAAGAAGAATGTATGATCACAATTACGCGTGATGGCTATATCAAACGTGTATCTATGCGAAGCTATAATGCTTCTAGTGAATCCATGACACAACGAAAAGATACAGATTCATTAGTTTGTTACGGAGCGAGTCATACATTACAAACATTAGTTTTCTTCACAAACCGTGGTACATATGGATATATTCCGGTTTACCAGATTGAAGAGGCAAAATGGAAAGATTTGGGTGGTCATATCTCAAATTATATTAAGATGGATTCAAGTGAAAAAATTATCGCAGCCTATGTATTGGATTCCTTTAAAACAGGCGTTCATGTCATAAGTGCAAGTCGTCATGGTATGATCAAGCGTACCGAATTAAAAGAATTTGAAGTTTCACGTTCTAATAAAACAATGGCTTGTATGAAGATTGGGGCTATGGACGAAATGATTAGTGTATCTTTATCTTATAAACCAGATGATCAAGTCATTCTAGTAAGTGAACAAGGCTATGGCTTGATGTATCCGGTTGAACAAATTCCGTTGGTTTCAAATAAATCCAAAGGTGTGAAGGCGATGAATTTATCAAAGGATGATTGCGTAGCTTCTATTTGTGTCAGTCAAAATCGTGAGGAACAAGTCTTAGTTTCTACGACAACCCTTTCTTTAAAGCGTATGAAACAAACGGAGATTGCGCCATTAAATCGTCCGGCGAAAGGAAATCGTATTTGTAAGTTAGTGAAGTCCAATCCGAATGTGATATTAAATGTACATGTGGTCGATTTAAATACACCATTTGAAATTTATGCAGAAGATATTATGCGTTTTGAGGCAAAAGAAATCAGTTTGATGAATGCCCAAGCTACATTCTCTTCACCACTAGGCAAGGTAGACAAGTTTGAGTGGGTCTCACCACTTGAAAATGTTACGGATGGTTCTTGGGTCAAACAAGATGATTTTGAACAACCATCTTTATTTGATGAGGAAAAAGCATGAGTAAACAACAAGCTAATTTAGTATGCCTTTTAGTTGCGGCCATTTGGGGTGGTGGTTTTATCGCGACCGATGCAGCTTTGCAGACATTTGATCCTTTTACTGTTTTAATGATTCGCTTTATTGGCGCTAGCATCGTTAGTATTATTGTATGTTTAGTCAGTCGTGTAAAGATTTCTAGGGAAGCCTTGTTTCGTGGAAGTATTTCAGGTGTTTTAATGTACTTAGCTTTTGCGTTTCAAACCTTCGGCTTATTCTTAACGAATACAGGTCAAAATGCCTTTTTAACAGCTGTCAACGTCGTTCTTGTGCCCTATATTGTATGGCTATTATGGAAAAAGAAACCGAGCAATCATCAAACTTGCGGCAAGTGTTGTTTGTCTTGTAGGAATTGCCTGCCTAAGCTTATCTAAGGGTATTTCTCATTTAGTTTTGGT
>ENA-OQIO01001592-OQIO01001592.1-human-gut-metagenome-genome-assembly--contig:-NODE-1592-length-10967-cov-2.039114_pt1 | contig 10967 bp, 17 predicted proteins | sample MGYA00242573_ERZ504737 | MGnify/ENA primary metagenome ERZ504737 (study PRJEB26092, sample SAMD00036203) | human gut metagenome | host: Homo sapiens | study: EMG produced TPA metagenomics assembly of... | reverse complement strand
CTACCGCTTCCGCATGAAGCACATTCCGCAAACGAATCAGCTGCTTGCTGACATTCGCGAATGGTAGGGAATTCCGTACCACGTCATAAAATCATTAAAGGAGAACTGCGTGAACGAATATTCAGCCGCATCGAGCAGGAAGAGAATAGCACCGGATATGTGGATTTCATTACCCTCTCCTCCTCTATCTTGTTTTCCATGAAATACAAACTGTCTGTTCAGGATATGCGGAAGGAAGCTTTATACAACAATATACGCAAGACCGGCTACCCGGAATGTACGGACTATCTCGAAGGGCTGGAAATCGTATCTTGCGATTACAAGGAAGTATTCAACCGGTATAAAGATATTCCTGGAGTAGTATTTCTTGTTGATCCGCCCTATCTGTCCACTGACGTAGGGACCTATAACATGTACTGGAATATGGCAGACTATCTGGATGTGCTGAATGTACTGAAGGGGCATTCATACGTATATTTCACATCCAACAAATCTTCAATTCTGGAGCTGTGCGAATGGATAGGTAAAAATAGGGATTTAGGTAATCCTTTTGAAAACTGCACAAAGGTGGAATTCAATGCTCACATGAATTACAACTCTTCTTACACAGATATGATGCTTTACAAGAAAGAGGCTGCCTGATTGCGTTTACTTTGCCTGTATTGAACAAAAAAGCCGCAGACGGTAATTTGTACGTCCGCGGCTTTTTCTGTCTAATAAAGACGGCTATTGCAGCCGCTTGATGGCCACACACTGATATACCTCGATACTTTCCACAATATCCTCATGGTTGTGATTGGTATCACTCTCCACCAGATCCAGCTCCAAAAAGGTCTCCCCGCTCAATCCGGCAAGCTGTGCATGAAGCAGTCCGGACAGGTCAAACACCTTCAGCGCATCCTCCTGCAGCTCGCTGCCCTCAGCACTCGAACCTTCCCAGTCCGTCACGATGTGCAGTTTAATCAAAGGTTCTGCCCGGTATTCCACACCGGGAACAATCGCATTCCACTGTATAGGGCAGAATTCCACAAAGACAGCCGGACGCTCCCAGTTTTCTTCCTGTTCGATGAATTCCACATTATGGTTCCACAAGTCTATGTGCTTGATAAGTCAATGCCTTCAGCTCCCGGCAAAGCATCCGGTAAAGTTCTTTTCTCATTTTCTTATGATATTATATTCAATGGTAAAATACTCTGTTAGGTTCTCTTCTACAATCTCACGGACGGCTTTTTCCACTTCAGGCGATGTGCCGAGGAAACGGCGTCGGGGAATCCTGATGGTGCTTCCTGCTTTCTTTAAAGCCATGAACATCCAAAAATCGGCTTCTGTATCAAGCCGGACATTTCGTTTGTCTTTTCGAAGTTTGCCGTCTTTTCTTCTACCGAACGCTCCGGTTGCCTCATAATACTTATGCCAGAAGAAACGCTTCATCCGCTTGGTCACCACTATTTCACCGCCATCATTATGAATGGCCGCATAGGGCAGAGAGGTAAAGAAGGTAATGCTGTTTTCCGTTGTCCGACTTCCGATACTTTTCCGAAGCGCCCCGGTATCTGTTAGTATGGCTCTACCTTCATTCCGGATGGGGCTTTTCCGTCGCTGCCATTTCTCACTGAAAAAAGCCTGCCGTTCAAAGTTCTTGTCAAACTCATCACTCATTTCCACCTGAATGTCTTTCAGTATCCGGGCCACTACTTTTTTTACGTTTTCATTCATTCCCAGTCAAAGTTAAATTTCAATTGTACCGTATCGTCCGGCAAATCATTTTTAGGGTCTGCGGACGCTTTAAGCATATTGTAGAATGTACGCTCACTAATAGCATACACAGGATATATGTACCGCCGCCATATTTCACGGTTCGGTACACCGTGACTGGCATAATGGTCATATATCCTGTTTACTTCTACTACACGCTTCTGATAACTGACTCCGTGCCGCTTTCCCATATAGGTTTAATCGTTCATAGACGGTTCTACTTTAGGTTTATAGGGACGGATGTCAAGCGTCATTTTTGCGCTTACCGTTACCCGGCCACTTCCTTCACACTGTCTGCAGACTTCCTCAACGGTTTCGCTTCGCTTCTTTCCAAAGATCCGAGAGGGATATTCTACAACTTTCTTTACTTTACCTGTACCGTAGCAAGCACGGCACAGGGCTACTTTCGGAGATTTCTCCACTTCTTGTATCATAGTTCTATTATTTATGATTCTGTCATTCCCAGAGGGATAGGTTTCCACATTCCGTTTTCGTTTTTGATTTCAGCACGGATAAACTGTTTGCTCACTTCCGGCTGGTAGGCTTCCTCAATGATACGCACACCTTCAATGAAACGGTCATCTCCGGTTTCCATGGCCACTTTGCGAAGCTGCACGATGCGTGAAGCCTTCAGCGTTCCCTTGGCATCACGGGCCAACAGACGAAGCACCATGCTCACCAGTGCCTTGGTCTTTTCATCTTTGGCCAGACCTTCGATGTATTCCTTCACAATGGCTATACCGTCTTCCACCGTGTCACGGTAACCGTCGGTCACATACACACCCAGCGTGATTCGTTTGTCGCCTTCACTGTTAGTAAAGGTATGGCTGCGCTGGTCATCCTTCACCTTGGTCTTGAAAAGGTCTGCCTTCATTTCCAGAATGGTTTTGAAGTTGTCCATCACAGTCTGCTTGCTTGCCTTGATCTGCTCACTGATGCCCAGCAGTACCGGAATGGAGTTTGCTATCTCCTCATCCACCATCTGTTTGTACATTTCGCGGTCATTCTTGGCTTTTTCCTCTGCCGCTTTCTTTGCTTTTTCTCTCTGGAAGGCTTCAAATTCCGCCTTTTCCTCTGCCGTCATTACCACGGTCGTTTGTTTCATTTCTTCCATGATTCTTGTTTTTTGGGGTTATTGGTTTTCATAATCCTGCATTTCAGGTTCGTCTTCCATCAGCATAGCCTCTCCGTTGGCGTATGCCCAGTCAGCCAATTCACTATAAAACTCGGCTGCATCTTGCTTCTCCATATCAGAGGCAAGCAGGTTGATTTCCTTTTTCAGATTCTCTAAAATCTTTGTGTTTCTATTTTCCATATCCTATCAGTTTGCCGGAGCATCAGGGTCAATCTGAATGAGTGATACCATGCTCACGGGGTTAATCGTTTGCTTTTCTTTCCTGGCTTCAAGCCGCCTTTCCGTTGTATGGACCGAAGCTTTACCGCCAGTTCATCCAGTTCGTCCACCGTAATCTGTCTGAACGCTTTGCCGACTATTCGGGGATTACTGCAGAAGTCATTGATTCGTGCCCAGTCGGATGTATCTATGCCCAGCTTCTGCATCAGTTCAGACAGAGACTCCGTTTCCGCCGCAGCTCCTCACGCAGCTTCTGTCGCCATTCGTCTTGTCCGCTCAGCTTCTCCAGAGCCGTACAGCAGGCTTCATACTCCTTGGCTGTCATTTCCTTCAGACTGTCCCGTCCGGTTCCACGTGTACTGCAGCACAATGCTTTTCTTGAATTCTTCCCGGTCTCCTGTACAGGGAAGCTTGTTGAACAATGTGTAGAACCGGGCGAAATTGGTTACTTCCTGTGCCATGTCATTTACCATTAAGAATCATTTCACATTCCGTTGATTTGGTACTGACACGATAAATTATCTTATCCGGCTTCACTGATTTACCTTTGTATTCAGCCTCAATTTGCTTAGCAAATATCTTTTTGAACTCATCACCCATTTTAGAAAGTATTTCTTTATTGTACTCCCCGCAAAAACCTATGCGTGAGGATTGGATTTCACGAATTGTTCCTCTATATACCGTAGCGGTCAACTTCATCACCACAACACCGGTTTCCATTTTTATTTTTCCCATATCGACTAATTTTATTCAAACAACACTTTAATGCCACACGAACTGGCCACGTCAAGTTCCAGTTTGGCTCCCTTGCTCAGTTCCCAGTCCTTCAGCATATAGATATAGTCACAAGCCAGCAACAGGGCAATGTCGGCCCGCATGTGGGCTCTCCAATGAGCTTCATCCGGCAATCCGTTCCTGAAAGGGTTTACAGGGTCATAGCCTTGTGCCTTCAGTTCCTCCTCGGCACGGCTGAAGGCTTCCTTGCGCTCATCCATGTCATAATGCGCGATAGCTCCGCTGATGTACACCTTCCCGGCACCGGTCGCCTCACCGCGCTGATAAGCCTTGTGCCGTTCCCACCGTTCCGGAACGACCACACTGTAGTTGCACGATTGGCAGCAGCAGCCTTCTTCTTTCACCGGGAACGGATTGTATCCGTAGCCTCATACTCTTTGCCGCAGATGTAGCACACTTTCTTTTCTTCTTTCTTTTCCATCACTTCAAATCTTTTTAATGTTTACTTTACAACTTGGATTCCATATCAGCACATTACGTGCAAACAAGACATCACCCGTTTCTATTACGACATGACCGGGCATTTTCGCTCTTCTCACTTTTAAGTCGCTTTGGATGTTTCGCTCCAGCCAGTCATCCAATACGGACCGGCTGGAATTTCCGTCCAGCAGTATCTGGAACACTTCAGTTCCGGTGTAGCTTTCAAAAGCCTTCTCGTTATTATCCATAATCATTTTGGTAAATTATTACTTGTTTGAATGATTCCGTCTTCCCATACCACATAATAGCTTCCCGGGTCTCCAATGGCGCGTCCTTGACAATAAGCTTTATAACCGACCACCCGAATCTTCATATCACAGATATATTTCAATCTTACTGCACCGCCACCCATCGGCTGGCTTTTCTTTTCCTGGCTGATCCAGATAAAACATTTCTTCGGAAAGGTTTCCATCAGTTCCACAGCCTGCGGATAATCCCATCCGGCCACCTGAAAGGAATCGATGATGATAAACTTCGGGCTTTTCGGTTTTTTCAGTCTGGCAATCACTTCCTCCAGACTGCCTTCTGTCACCACACGAAATTTACCCTGCACCTCATTCATCTTCAGATAACCCATACGCCGTTGGAAGCTTTGGTTGATTTTCTCTTCGTAACTCATGTACAGCACCGTCCCATAGTTGCACAGTTCCTTTCCAAGTTGCATCACAAAGCTGCTTTTCCCACTGGCACTGGCACCGCTGATGAACCACGAAGCGTTCTCTGCCGGGAACCCGAAAGGTTTGCTCCATTTCTCATCCCACGGCAGAGTAACCCATTTCTTGGCGGCTATTTCCTTCGGACTGTACGCACGCTTCATTATTCCGCTGTCATTTTAAGTTTCTCAATCTCGGTATAGACTCTTCTCAAACCACCGCATGTCTTCCGTACAATCTGGCTATATCAGCCCCTGCAGGAGCATTTACCTTGCTACAATACGTGCCTGGTTGTTCAAGAACTGTTCGCGCTCCTTTCCATCATCCGGAGTCACCTTGCTGTACCGGTCACCATAACGGCTCAACATTTCGGTATAGCCCACCTTCTTACATTCTATGGACCGGTTGATTTTCTCTTTCAATCCGTCTGCCCCCATCATATACCAGGCGCAGCAGCGCTCAGTGGCATTCCATAAGGCCTTCAGTTCCAGGAAAGCTTCATACTGCAGGTCGCCTGCTTCATCGAGGATGATAAGCGGGGTTTCCATCGAACGGAGGTAATATACCAGGTCTTCATACACATCAGAATACTTCCCCTTGCTGTCCACACCAAACTCTGCAGCAATCTTGCGTACCAACTTCAATTTTGTCTTTACCTGCGAGCAGTCGATATAAACGGCATTCTTGTGGCTTTGCACATAATAACGTGCCGTGAAAGTCTTGCCGATATTGGGCATGTCGCACAAGATGCCCGACAGACTGGACTGCTGTGAGAACTCCAGCTGGGCAGTTATATATTCAAAGGTCGGGGTCTTGGCTGCTTTCCATTCCATTTCACCACGGAGGTTCACCCCTAATTTGCGGGCAATGCTTATCCAGTTGGCATCGCTCAGGGCTTTGTCTGTCTGTCCGTTCTTGATTGCACTGTACACAGATGTACTGATGGCTAAAGAGGCAGCATGCTTGGCATCACTGGGATAGTTCGCACGGTTGGCGGCTATCGCTGCTAAAATCTTCTGTTTTTGCGCTTCTGTAATCATAATTCTAACGCTGTTTTAATGTTGTTCTAATTCTATTCTTACATGTCACTGATGGCCCTCATTGCCTCGCTTATTCCGGAGTGCCATTCATAATCTGATTCCGGATCTGCCGACAATTCGGCTGGCAAATCATCGGATAGTTCCACCGGGGGAAGTTCCAGTTCCTCTTCCGGGTCATCCGTTGGCTGATCCGGTGTACCGGTTCCCACCTTTCCGATGGCGTGGTCATTGAGGTATTTGCTGAAATGACTCAGAACTTTGTTTTGCTCTGTATAGGCTACCCGGTCTTCTTCGGTCTGTTCTGCCATCACCCGGTTGTAAGTCACTACCGGACGAACCTTGTCAAGGTAGCGGTCGTTCTGGTACAGGAAGACATCCGTAGGCTTGCCCTCTTCATCCGGCAGATAGTAAGCCGTCACCTTGCGGTTGTTTGGTTCCAGCTGCTCCAGCACTTCCGGACCGCTCAGCCACCAGTCCGCATTTGCCACACGTACTGTGGAATTTCTACGAATACTGGTATCTACCTTTTCTCCGATATATCTGCTCAAGGTCAGTTTATCAAGCGGTCGAAGGGTCGGATTGATTTTGGCTACGAGCACATCCCAACGGGTCATTCCGGGATATTTCTTTTGATTGGGGTGAAGCGTATTGTTCCATTCTTCACAATCGCGCCGGTCGTCCGCCACAAGCTCTTCAAACGTATAATACTTTCTGTCTTCCCAGGTGTGGTTGCTGCTGTCACTCACTTTCTTCTGGTCCACCCGCCGTGCACCTTTGTTATGCCAGCGGCCAATGGCTTCATGGTTCTTATGTGCTATGGTTGTCTTGAACGCACCGTTCAGAGCTTCAGCATATTTCTCCTGTGAGTTCTGTGGGGCACAGAAATGCACAAACTTAAATACCTCACCTGCCTTCAGGAATCCTTCTTTATACTTGCTCATCAAGTGCTGCTCCACCTCAATACCGGCTGGAATACCCCATCCGTTGCGTTCGATGAGCCGGAACATATCACGAAAACAGTCCACTACCAAGGCATCATCCTTATCCCGCCCGTAGGCCAGCCCGATACGGCACTGGCTCACCACATCATAAGCATAATAGGCATGCACATACTCGCCGCCTTTCATCCGACGCGGCAAATCCACGTCATCCATCGTTATTTGTGACAGGGAGAACTTACCACCATGGCGGTGCATGTGCGGCATTTGCTCATGATAGAATTCCATACGTCCACGCAAGGCTTTTTCTATCAGCAGCTGGCTTGCCGGGTTGTTCAGTATGTTCCGGATAGTGCTTTCGCTCAGTTCTTTCGGTTCCCCGTTCTTATCCGTAAAGTTTTCCGGATTGAATATCTCTCCTGTTTCCAGATCCCATACTTCCAGTTCACCGCATACAAACGACAGATACATTTCATGCACATCACTGCCGTATGGTTGGTTGGGAAGTACTTTCAAACTCATCACCAGGCGTTCGTCCATGTGAGTTACCTTCCGTTTGTTCTGGTTGCCGAATTTTCCGGTTATCAAACATTCATAACCGTATTGCTTATATTCGTTCACTTTCTTGCGGAAACGAAGGGTACTGGCAGGAAGATCATGACCAAAGTCTTCGCGTAGGGTCTCGATGGTGGTGGCCATCATGTCCCAGTTATATTTTTCACCCATCAGTTTTCGGTAATCATTGCTTCTGTTATAAAGCTTGATACAAGTATTCAACACGGAAGCATTCACCGCATATTTCCGGGCAAGTTCGTCTGTTGCTCTGTTGCTGGAAGAATGAGAAGCCCAATCCAAAAAATAGGCTACTGCAGCCTGATCCAGCACATAGTTTGAGAGTATCCAGTGGCGAAGTGCCTGCTCTGTTCCACCGGGGTTGTCTTCCTTCACCCGTTCCAGACACTCGGTAGGCAGGCTATTGAGGGCGACCAACGCGCAATTTCCAGCAGCACCTCCACCACGACGCACCACCTTGATACGGCCACGGTTCACCCAGTTCCTGTAGCAGGATTCGGTGATATAGCCGCCATCTATGAGCTCACGTGCAGAAATACACTGTATGTTACCGTAATACACCAACATAGCCGCCTCCTATCTCAATGCCGATGCAAACGCTTGGATTTGGTTAATATCGGCAACCATCACATGCTCGTAAGTCTTCACCGTTTCTCCCTTGAATATTACCTGACCGCTACCATCATTACGGTCAAGCTCTATCAAGGCACCGTTCGGACAGTACTGACGCATCACATTGTCATAATCATGGAAAGTTTCTATTTCCGGAATAACAACCATCACAATACCGCCACGATCCATGGCCAACTTACGGATCTTTGCAGAAAGTTCGGAGTTGCCACGACGGTCATCAAACCGGATAGCGTTATAAACAGTCTTCTCTGTCACGTTGAGTGCCTTTGCGATAAAGTCGCGGTCGGCTTTCGTAATGTGAATGTACCTCTTGTTCATATCTCACTTGTTTTAATGATTAATATTGGGGGGAGTCCGGGGAATCGAACCCCGGCACAAGAACCATGCACTCCCGTGTGTCTTTCCACACCGTCACCCGTCTCTTAACGCCTTCCGGGTTGTCACGCTGGGTTTACTGTTGTCCCTCAACCTTTTCACCTTTTTCAATAATCCCAAGAAGTATAGTGAATTTCTCACGTATCTTCTGGTTCACTTCCAGTTCCAACGTATGCGCCAAATTTGAAGCCGCACTGGTGCTGTTCTTGCGGATGCTTCCGGTAAGAAGACTATCAGTCAGACTGTTTATCTTGCTTTCCATGTATAACTTTACATCATCATGGCCACCGGCAGATAAAACCACCTTCAAGGCACGGTAACAGGAAAGTTCACGTTGCGTCTTGTACATATCCTCGGCATACCAGCAGAAGAAATGTTCAAAATCCTCATTCATGTCTTTGGTGTACTTGTCAGCCTGTCTTACCAAATCATCTATATGGGTCTTTACAGAACTGAATACAAAATCCCAGCAACTCATTTTCTTGTTTTCCATAATCTCACTTATTTAAATTCGTTTATAATCGGTTTCAAACTCACGCCGTAACAACTCATCAGGCGGCGGATAAGGTTCTTCACATAAAAATCAGGTGCGGAAAACACAATCCCGGTCTCTTCGGTATATCTGAAGCTGATACCGTCCATCATCAACACGTAAGCCACCTTGTGCTTCACGCTCTGTGTCTGCCATTCTTTTATTTCTTCGTTCATTTTCTTTAATCCTTAAAATTCGCTAATCACATGCCTTTTTCGTATATTTGGCGCGGTGTTCCTTTTTGAACACGCTGCAAATATATAGAATATTTTCGACACTAAAAAGTTTTATGTAGATAATTTACGACTTATGACGAATATTTCCGACAGGATTGCAATCCTAATTAAGAAAAAGGTATCAGTACAAGGGCACTTGAACAAGCTATTGGGTGCTCGAATGGAGTAATTTCAAGATGCATTAGCAAAGGAACAGATATATCAAGTTTATGGGTGTCGAAAATTATCGAAATACATAATGATATAAACCCTACCTGATTACTTACTGGGAAAGGTGATATTTACTATAATTACATCATCTACAACAACACAAACAACCGAAACTATCCTCTCTCCTTGCCTTAATTAGAGAAAAAGAAGAAATCATCAGGGAACAAGATAAGAGAAATCGGACGCTTAGAGGAACGAATCCGGCAAATGACAATCGAAAAGGAAAAACATGTATCGGATGCGCCCATTTCCGGTACTGCAAATGTCGGGTAGGCGGATTACTATTACCATACACCGGTGATGGAAAACGAAGCGTACCCCCTATCATCCCCCATGATGTCCCCCTCCCAAGCAATCCCCCTCCCCTACCATTATATAAGGGCATAAAGGCACTGATATTGGGGAATTTAAAAAGTAAAACGTGAAAAATGATAGGTTTTAGGGGGGGGCTATCAAATAAAAAACAAGGGGTATTTTTAAAATTGTGGTATTTTAGCATGTCTGTATCGCACACCGCCAAAACCCTATTTTGAATATCCAGTTCTATAAAAGTGAATATCCACTTTGAATATCCACCTGAATATCCAGCGTCAAAAAAGACCGATTTCAAGCACAAAAAAGGAGGTATAACCAACCTCCCCACACCGGATCATTCTAAAGCCGTTTTTATTGCCTTTTTAGCCGCTTATTATTCGTCTGATACATTTCCACTACGCCCGCAAGAAATGAGCGTAGATTGCTTTATTATAGCCTTTTTGGTGCATACAGTCCCGTTACCAGATAATCCTGCATGAAGCAGATAATTCTTCGTTGCGCCCACCTGTTCTGCCGTCAAAACAGTATAAATGGCCGTTATACTACTAAAATACCAGTCTTTCCGCTTTGTTCCTTCTATTCCGTGTGTCAAATGTATATGTATTACCTTTGCCATAACTAATAATATTTTGTCGCAAATATACCAAATAACTATTATATGGAATAATTTAAGCAGCATTATATCAAATAATCAGGCACAAAAAAAAGCAGCCGCAGCTGCCACTCACTCCCCCACCAGAATCAACCATGTAAGCCTTATGTAAACCCAATTAAACCATACTCTGCAAATCTGTATGCCTAAAAACACCTAAATGTAGCTGCAAATTAAACCCACGTAAACGTTTCGTTTTGCATGAGCCATCCACTCATATTTGCATAACATTTTGTATATCAATAGGTTTGATATTCTTTCCGCTCAATCCTCAATATACGTTTCGTTCTGTGCCCCATAACTGGAAAAGCGGATCGCATCGCTCGAAGGGGAACGCAAGTCGTTCAACAAGGGCAAGCGTGATTCGGAGTTCAAGCTGGAGTCAAAGACCGGCGAGTTGCGCAACAACACGGCTTTCATAGATGC
>ENA-OQIO01001591-OQIO01001591.1-human-gut-metagenome-genome-assembly--contig:-NODE-1591-length-10967-cov-2.093911_pt1 | contig 10967 bp, 11 predicted proteins | sample MGYA00242573_ERZ504737 | MGnify/ENA primary metagenome ERZ504737 (study PRJEB26092, sample SAMD00036203) | human gut metagenome | host: Homo sapiens | study: EMG produced TPA metagenomics assembly of... | reverse complement strand
TCACAGGGAGACTCCGATGAACATCTTCGCAAGACTGCGAAGAAGCTACAGGATACATTGCATAATTTTGGTGTGAATGTAACTGTGACGAATGTAAGCTGCGGACCAACTGTCACCAGATATGAATTGCAGCCGGAAATGGGTGTTAAAGTAAGTAAAATCGTGAATCTGGCAGATGATATCAAATTAAACCTTGCAACGCCGGACATTCGTATTGAGGCACCGATTCCGGGCAAAGCGGCTGTTGGTATTGAAGTACCGAACAAAGAAAATCATGCTGTTATGCTGAGAGAGATCCTTCAGTCACAGGAATTTCAGAGTGCAAAGTCCAGGCTGTCTTTTGCAGTTGGTAAAGATATTGCAGGAAAACCGGTTGTTACGGATATTGCCAAGATGCCACATCTTCTGATCGCGGGTGCTACAGGTTCCGGTAAATCTGTCTGTATCAATACCCTGATCGTAAGTATCCTGTACAAAGCATCTCCGGAAGATGTCAAATTGATCATGATTGACCCGAAGGTAGTGGAACTGAGTGTTTATAACGGTATTCCACATCTGTTCATTCCGGTTGTCACGGATCCGAAAAAAGCTGCCGGTGCATTGAACTGGGCAGTAACAGAGATGATGAATCGTTACAATACGTTTGCAGAATACAGTGTTCGAAATCTTCAGGAATATAACCGCAAAGTTGAGGGAATGCGTATTCCGGAAGGTGAAGAGCGCCCTGAGAAGATGCCGCAGATCGTAATTATTGTAGATGAGCTTGCAGACCTTATGATGGTTGCACCGGGTGAAGTAGAAGATGCGATCGTGCGCCTGTCACAGCTTGCCAGGGCAGCAGGAATTCATCTGGTGATCGCAACACAGAGACCATCTGTTAACGTCATTACAGGCCTGATCAAAGCGAATGTACCTTCAAGAATTGCATTTTCAGTATCATCAGGAGTCGATTCAAGAACAATTATCGATATGAATGGTGCAGAAAAGTTATTAGGAAAAGGTGATATGCTGTTCTATCCATCTGGATATCAGAAACCAATCCGTGTACAAGGTGCATTTGTCAGTGATGAAGAAGTCAGCAAGGTTGTAGAATTCTTAAAGGAAGAAAATAATGCCGAAGACAGCTATGGTGCAGACATTCAGGAAAAGATTCAGACAGCTGCGGTCAAAGCAGCAACATCGCAGGAAAGGGATGAATATTTTGAAAAAGCAGCTGAGTTTATTATTGACAAAGACAAGGCTTCGATCGCAAGTCTTCAAAGAGTCTTTAAGATTGGATTTAACCGTGCAGCAAGACTAATGGATCAGTTATGCGAAGCGGGAATCGTCGGAGAAGAAGAAGGAACCAAGCCAAGGAAAGTTCTTATGAGTGAAGAACAATTTGAACAATACAAAGAAGATTATCTATAGAAAGGAAACTATTATGAAAACAGATATTGAAATTGCACAGGAAGCCACATTATTACCGATCAAAGAAGTTGCAGCGAATATCGGAATCAAAGAAGACGACCTTGAATTATATGGAAAATACAAGGCCAAATTTGATTCTCATTCATGGATGAAGTTAAGAATAACGAAGATGGGAAACTTGTTCTTGTGACAGCGATCAACCCAACTCCAGCAGGTGAAGGAAAGACAACAACAAGTGTCGGAGTATCCCAGGCGTTAAACAAACTTGGAAAGAAAACAATCTGTGCTCTTCGTGAGCCATCTCTTGGACCATGTTTTGGTATCAAAGGTGGAGCAGCCGGTGGCGGATATGCACAGGTTGTACCAATGGAAGATTTAAACCTTCATTTTACAGGGGATTTTCATGCGATCACATCTGCAAACAACTTATTAGCAGCAATGCTTGATAATCACATTCAGCAGGGAAACAAATTAAATATCGATACAAGAGATGTTGTATGGAAGAGATGTATTGATATGAATGACCGTGCATTAAGAAATACAGTCATCGGACTTGGACGTCGTGTGGATGGTGTTGTCCGTGAGGATCATTTTGTCATCACAGTAGCATCTGAGATCATGGCAATTCTTTGCCTTGCAAATGATATGGCAGATTTAAAAGAACGTTTAGGAAAGATCATCGTTGCATACAACATGGACCGTGAACCAGTCACAGCCAAAGACTTGAATGCAGTTGGAGCTATGGCGGCATTATTAAAAGATGCTATTAAACCAAATATGATCCAGACATTAGAGCATACACCAGCATTCGTACATGGTGGACCATTTGCCAATATCGCACATGGATGTAATAGCGTACAGGCTACAAAATTAGCGTTAAAATTAGCAGATATCGCAATTACAGAAGCAGGATTCGGTGCTGACCTTGGTGCAGAGAAATTTATGGATATTAAGTGTCAGATGGCTGATCTTCATCCAGATGCAGTTGTATTAGTAGCAACTGTACGTGCTTTAAAATACAATGGTGGAGTTCCAAAAGACAATCTGGCAGAAGAAAATATCGATGCGTTAAGCAAAGGTATCGTAAATCTTGAAAAACATATCGAGAACTTAAAATTGTTTGGAGTTCCTGTTGTTGTAACATTAAACCAGTTTGCAACAGATACAGAGGCAGAACTTACATTTATCAAGAATTTCTGCGAAGAAAGAGATTGTGATTTTGCATTATCTCAGGTATGGGAAAAAGGTGGAGAAGGTGGAATCGAACTTGCCAAAGCAATCCTTCGTACATTAGATAATAAAGAAAGCAATTACAAACCATTATATACATATGATGATACAACGATAGAAGAAAAGATCGAAACGATCGCAACTAAGATTTATGGAGCAGATAAAGTTGTATACACAGCAGCTGCAGCACGTCAGAAGAAGAGACTGACTGAACTTGGATATGGAAATCTTCCAATCTGTATGGCGAAGAACCAGTATTCTTTATCTGATGATCCTAAGAAGCTTGGACGCCCAGAAGGATTTGATATTACGATCCGTGAGATCTATGTCAATGCAGGTGCAGGATTCTTAGTAGCCTTGACAGGTGATGTCATGACAATGCCTGGACTTCCAAAGAAACCAGCAGCAGAAGGAATCGATGTAAATGACGATGGAGTTATCACAGGATTATTCTAATCAACAAAAATAAAGCCAATATATACTTAAAAGAAATGACGAGGAAATACAATGCAGATTATTGATGGAAAGAAGATTTCTCAGGAAATCAAAGATGAAGTAAAAGAAGAAGTAGCGCAGCTGAAAGCAGAGGGAAAAGATATTGCGCTTGCTGTTATTCAGGTAGGAGCAGATCCTGCATCAAGTGTTTACGTACGCAATAAAAAACGTGCCTGCGAGTATGTAGGAATCGAGTCTGTAAGCTATGAGCTTCCAGAAGAGACAACACAGGAAGAATTAATGGCGATCGTTGATAAATGCAATAAGGATCCTAAGATCAACGGAATCCTAGTACAGCTTCCACTTCCAAAACATTTGGATGAAGATGAAGTATTATTAGCGATCGATCCTAAGAAAGATGTTGACGGATTCCATCCAGTCAGTGTTGGAAATATGGTGATCGGAGAAAAAGGATTCTTACCATGCACACCAGCCGGAGTGATCCAGTTATTAAAACGTTCTGGTGTCGAAATTGATGGGAAAGAATGTGTGGTAGTCGGAAGAAGTAACATTGTAGGAAAACCTATGGCAATGTTATTATTACGTGAGAACGGAACAGTGACTGTCTGCCATTCTCATACAAAAGACTTAAAAGAAGTCTGCAAACGTGCAGATATCTTGGTTGTAGCAATTGGTAAACCAAAATTTATTGATGATTCTTATGTAAAAGATGGAGCAGTTGTCATTGATGTTGGAATCCACAGAAATGAAAATAACAAACTTTGTGGTGACGTAGATTATGACAAAGTTGCACCAAAGACATCTGCGATCACACCAGTTCCAGGTGGAGTTGGACCAATGACGATCGCAATGTTAATGAAAAACTGTGTAGAATCTAAGAAATTGTTTGGAGAGTAAGAGAAATGAAGATATTATTTATTTCGCTTGGATGTGATAAAAACTTAGTAGACAGTGAAGTTATGCTTGGCCTTTTGACCAAGCATGGATACACTTTGACCGATGATGAGACACAGGCAGATGTTATTGTAATTAATACATGCTGTTTCATCCATGATGCCAAAGAAGAAAGTATCAATACGATCTTAGAGATGGCACAGTACAAAGAACAGAATCTGAAGGCATTGGTTGTTGCTGGATGCCTCGCAGAACGTTATAAAGACGAGATCTTAAAAGAGATTCCAGAGATTGATGCGGTTCTTGGAACAACAAGTTATGATTCTATTGTAGAAGCAGTGAATACCGCATTAGAAGAAAATACAGGGGAACATTTTGAACATTACGAAAGTATTGATTATCTTCCAGATAATTCTGAAGTAGAACGTGTTGTAACAACAGGAAATCACATGGCATATTTAAAAATTGCTGAAGGTTGTGACAAGCGATGCAGTTATTGTATCATTCCAAAGATCCGCGGACGTTTCAGAAGTGTTCCAATGCAAGAACTGTTGAATGAGGCAAAGCGTTTAGCATCTGAAGGAGTGAAAGAATTAGTACTGGTAGCTCAGGAAACAACACTGTATGGCAAAGACCTGACAGGAGAAAAACAGCTTCCGTTATTACTTCATGAACTTTGTAAGATCGAAGGGATTGAATGGATCCGCCTGTTATACTGCTACCCAGAAGAGATCACAGATGAGCTGATCAAAGTGATCAAGACAGAAGAGAAAGTCTGCAATTACATTGACATGCCGATTCAGCATAGTGAGAATCGTATCTTACAGAGAATGGGAAGAAGAACATCAAGAGAAGATCTTGTAGCAGTGATCAAGAAACTTCGTAAAGAGATTCCTGATATCACGATCCGTACAACACTGATCACTGGATTTCCAGGAGAAAGCCAAGAAGATCATGAAGGATTAATGAATTTTGTAGAAGAATGTCAATTTGATCGTTTAGGAGTCTTTACTTATTCACCGGAAGAAGATACACTGGCAGCAACATTTGAGGATCAGATCGATGAAGAAGTCAAAGAAGAACGAAGAGATGAACTGATGAGTCTTCAGCAGGAGATTTCCTATGAACATACCCAGCAGTTAGTCGGTAAAACGATCAAAGTCATGGTAGAAGGATATTTATTTGAAGATGATATCTACGTTGGACGTTCTTATATGGATGCACCAAAGGTAGATGGATGTGTTTTTATAAATTCTCCAGAAGAATTGATGACAGGAGACTTTGTTTATGTTAAAATTACCCAAGGTAGAGAATATGATGTGATAGGAGAAGTAGATTATGAATTTACCAAATAAGTTAACAATTTTAAGAACACTTATGATCCCGGTATTCTTATTTTTCTTGCTGACAGATTGTGCAGGGGATTATAGCAAGTGGATCGCAGTTGTTGTATTTATTCTAGCGAGTCTTACAGACTTTTTAGATGGACATATTGCAAGAAAATACAATCTGGTAACAAACTTCGGAAAATTTATGGATCCATTGGCAGACAAATTATTAGTTTGTTCTGCAATGATCGCATTAGTTGGAATGCACCGTTTATCATCTATCGTAGCGATCATTATTATTGCAAGAGAATTTATCATTAGTGGATTCCGCCTGATCGCCTCTGATAATGGAATCGTTATCGCAGCCAGCTACTGGGGAAAATTTAAGACAAACTTTCAGATGTTTATGATCATTATGCTGATCATTGATCTTGGAACAAGCACAGCTGTGATGATCGAGAATATTTTGATCGTCATTGCAACAGCCCTGACAATTATTTCTTTAGTTGATTATTTGGTGAAGAATAAACAGGTATTATCTGAAGGAAATTAGATCCAGAAAGGAACAACAATTATGACAGCAGAAATTATTTGCGTAGGAACAGAGATTTTATTAGGAAACATCGTGAATACCAATGCTGCCTACTTATCAGAACGCTTAGCTCATTGGGATAAGTTTTTTTTGAGACGACAGTAGGCGACAATCCAGAAAGATTAGAAAATGTGATCAGACAGGGACTTGAAAGATCTGATATTTTGATCTTATCTGGTGGACTTGGACCAACGAAAGACGATCTTACAAAGGAAATTGCAACGAAAGCATGTGGACAGGAGCTTGTAGAAGATGAAGAAGCACTAAGACGCTTGAAAGAATATTTTGCGAGAAGTCATCGTAACATGACAGAGAATAATTTAAAACAGGCATTAGTGCCAGAAGACTGTACTGTTTTATATAACGAAAATGGAACAGCACCGGGAATGGTCATTCATGCAAAAGAAGGGAAGAAAGTAGTTTTACTCCCAGGACCTCCAAATGAACTGCTTCCAATGTTCCATGATCAGGTAGAACCGATCATAAAAGAATTAAGTTCAGAGGTATTATACTCTGATGTTGTGAAGATTGATTGTATGGGAGAAAGCCGCGTTGCAGCAGAGATTGAAGATTTGATCGAAAAGCAGACGAATCCTACAGTTGCCCCATATGCCAAATTAGGAGAAGTTCATCTTCGAGTGACAGCAAAAGCGGTAAGTGAAGATGAAGCAAAGAAGCTTGTTACACCAATAACAGAAGAATTATACAGAAGATTTGGTCATAAGATTTTTACGACAAAAGAAGATGAAACATTAGAAGATGTTGTGGTTGATATGTTAAGTAAACATCATTATACGATCGCAGCAGCAGAATCCTGTACAGCAGGAATGTTTACAGCAAGGTTAGTTAATGTTGCAGGAGCATCGGATGTCTTAAATGAAAGTTTTATTACATATGCAAATGAAGCTAAGATGAAATATCTTGGAGTAAAAGAAGAAACTCTAAATACCGTTGGAGCAGTTTCAGAAGATACGGCCAGACAGATGGCGGAAGGTGTTGCACGACAGGCTGGTTCAAATGTCGGTGTTGGAATCACAGGTCTTGCTGGACCGGGCGGTGAAACACCTGAGAAGAAGGCAGGACTTGTTTACATCGGTGTCAGTGTTAATGGAAAGACGAAAGTAAACAGATACCAGTTAAACGGTAACAGACAGAAAGTCAGAGAAACAGCTGTATGCAGAGCGTTAACTATGGTAAGACATGCATTGGTTGAAGAGTTTCTATGAGAATCATCATAAGAAAAAGGATCACGAATAAAAATCGAACAAATATTCGTTCGAACACTTGTTTTTTAGTGTAAGGATATGCTATACTCTAAACAGGAAATTAAAAGATAGAAGAATATAAGATAAATATTTGAAATTAAAAGGAGTAAACATATATGAAACAGGAAGAAAAATTAAAGGCATTGGATGCCGCATTGGTTAAGATCGAGAAAGACTATGGTAAGGGATCTGTCATGAAACTTGGAGAGTACCAGGCAGACCGTACGATTGAAGTAACACCAACAGGTTCTATCAGTCTTGATATCGCATTAGGAGTAGGTGGAGTACCTAAGGGACGTATCATCGAGATTTATGGACCTGAATCTAGTGGTAAGACAACAGTAGCACTTCATATGGTAGCTGAAGTCCAGAAGAGAGGCGGGATTGCAGGATTTATTGATGCAGAGCATGCCCTTGATCCGGTCTATGCAAAGAATATCGGGGTTGACATTGATAACCTTTATATCTCTCAGCCAGATACAGGAGAGCAGGGACTTGAAATCACAGAGACAATGGTAAGATCTGGAGCGATCGACATCATTATCGTCGATTCTGTAGCTGCATTAGTACCGAAGGCAGAGATTGATGGAGATATGGGAGATTCTCACGTAGGTCTTCAGGCAAGATTGATGTCACAGGCACTTCGTAAGTTAACAGGTGTTGTAAGTAAGTTTAACTGCACAGTTATCTTTATCAATCAGTTGCGTGAGAAAGTTGGAGTCATGTTTGGAAACCCAGAGACAACAACTGGTGGACGTGCACTTAAGTTCTATTCATCTATCCGTTTAGATGTCAGAAGAACAGAGACATTAAAACAGGCAGGAGAGATGATCGGTAACAGAACAAGGATCAAAGTAGTGAAGAATAAGGTGGCTCCTCCGTTTAAACAAGCAGAATTTGATATTATGTTTGGAAAAGGAATTTCCAAGTATGGAGATATTTTAGATCTTGCAGCAGATGCAGATATCATTCATAAGAGTGGTGCATGGTATGCATACAACGGAGAGAAGATCGGACAGGGTAGAGAGAACAGTAAGAAGTACTTAGAAGATCACCCGGATATTGCAGAGACAGTGGAACATGCAATCCGTGTTCACTATGGACTGTTAGAGGAAGATGCTGAGAATGCAACAACGATCCTAAGGCAGAGACTCAGGTTTCTGAAGAATAATGATCATTACGAAACTAGATAAAGTAGGAACAAAGCAGGTCAGGCTTTTCTTCGATGAAGAAAAGTACTGCCTGCTTTACTATAATGAGATAAGACGATTGGGATTCCATGAACAAGACGAGATCGGACAGGAAGAATTTGAAGAATTAAACAAATTACTGTTGCATCGGGCGAAGTTAAAAGCTATGTCATTGTTAAAATATCAGGATCGTACAAAAAAGGAATTAAAAGAACGTCTTATGAGAGCAGAATTTCCAGAATTTATTACGGAAGGGGCAGTTGCGTATGTGGAGTCATTTGGATATATCAATGATGAAGAATATGTACGCCGCTACATGGAATACAAGTCAGGAAGTAAGAGTAAGATTCAGATTAAGATGGACCTCGGAAGAAAGGAATCACTGCGGAGACATTAGAGAGGGTCTTTGAGGAATATGAATACGAAGAAGATGATATCTTGGAAGAACAGGTTAAGAAGAGGATCCGGCAAAAGGGTTCCGTCACTAAGGAGAATTTTCAGAAATATTACGGATATTTTGCGAGAAAAGGATTTAATAGCGGCAAAATATTAGATTTATTACGGAAATACATGGAAGATTAAATAAATTACAGGCTAAAATATTAAAAAAATATAAAGAATTCATCATTTGGTTGCATATTGACAGATAAAATTATATAATTTGAGTCAAAGGGTGTAACAAAGCAGATGACGACGATATCTGGAAGGAATATATGATCCGGATATGGTTCTAATTATAAGGAGTATCATTTATATGAGAAAGAAATCACATATTTCATTAGCAGGGCAGATTATGAATTCTATGGAACTTGACAATGTATTCGATTATAGATTACCGTTTTATGTAGGAAGTATCTGGCCAGACTGCAGACCATCATTTGTGACGACACCTCATAAGTTTGATATTACATTTGATGATATTGAACGTAAGATTTCAAAATTTATTGCCAATTACGATAAAGATAAGGGAATGAATATGCGACGTTGTGCAGGTCTTGGTGTGATCATTCATTACATTGCAGATTATTTTACATTCCCACATAATGATCATTATCCAGGCAATGTAAAGGATCATTGCTATTATGAACGTGATCTGAAGTTTGGAATGAGAGCATTTCTTCAGACAGAAGAAGCAGCACAGATCAAGGAGCATGTTGCGGCATATGATTCTGTGGAAGAATTGACATCATATATTAGAAGTATTCATAATTCTTATATGAAGCTTGCACATACAGTAGAAGAAGATATCAGATATATCGTACATGCGTGTACAACCGTTGTGAAGAGTGTACTGAATATGGTAAGTTATGCAGTTGGTACAAGTGTGATGAATATTCAGTATGTATAGGACAAGGAATTGAAGATAAAATAATAAAGAAAAAAGGGCAAAAGACAGACAGAGATGATTTGTTTTTGCTCTTTTTATTGAAATCAGTTTGTAAAAAATGATAAAAATATGATGCAAGTATGATGCAAAGAATTCGTAAAATAAAAAAGGTTTTGGGCAGCATACAAAAACAATAAGGAAAATCAATAAAACAATAAGGAGAACAATTATGGTGAACATCATGGTCGTAGAAGATGAAAAGCCGATTTCAAATCTGATCGCACTAAGTTTAAAGAAAGCCGGCTATCATAGTGAATGTGCTTATGATGGGTTAGAAGCAATTGATATGCTGGAAAAGAATTATCCAGATTTGATCTTACTAGATATCATGCTGCCCGGGGCTGATGGGTTTGAAATTTTAGAATACGTAAAACCATTAGAGATACCAGTCATTTTCCTGACAGCAAAAGGAGATCTTAATGACAGAGTAAATGGTCTGCGATATGGAGCAGAAGACTATATTGTAAACCATTTGAGATTATGGAATTATTGGCAAGGATTGAGGTTGTATTAAGACGATATCACAAATTAGATCGTATCATCAATATATTAGGTTTAGAAATCGACACAGATGCAATGTGCGTAAAAAAAGAAGGAAAAGAAATTAACTTGACAAAGAAGGAATATGATACATTATTGCTGTTTGCAAGGAATCCTGGAAATGTATTATTCAGGGAAATAATTTATGAACGTGTTTGGGGTGGAGATTACATTGCGGGGAGCAGGACGGTAGATCTTCATGTGCAGAGAGTTCGAAAGAAAGTTGGCTGGGAAGATTTTTTGATCACTGTGCCAAGATGGGATACCGTCTGGAGGTACCAAGATGAAATTTCGTTGGAAATTAATGATCATAACAATGTTGATCGTTTCATTTTCATTTGGATTTGGAGGAATGTTGCTGATTCAATATTCATATCAAGTATCTATCAAACAAGAAAAAAGAGCAGCAAGGAATTCTTACGAAATGATCTTAAGAATGTTAAAAGAAATTAATGAGATGGATGATACGTATCAGAATCAAACATTTGCGAGTGTATTGAAGCGATTAAACTGGCAGGGCTTGTTAAGAGACAGCTCAGTTCGATTATTAAAGGAACAACATGGAGAGGTTCAATGGAAGCAGCCACTTTATTACAATCGTAAAAATGATAATTTAGGAGAAGCAATGGTTTTCAACGAAACAGGGAAAGTCGGTAGTATTACCAAAAATAAAAA
>ENA-OQIO01001590-OQIO01001590.1-human-gut-metagenome-genome-assembly--contig:-NODE-1590-length-10974-cov-1.740758_pt1 | contig 10974 bp, 12 predicted proteins | sample MGYA00242573_ERZ504737 | MGnify/ENA primary metagenome ERZ504737 (study PRJEB26092, sample SAMD00036203) | human gut metagenome | host: Homo sapiens | study: EMG produced TPA metagenomics assembly of... | reverse complement strand
ATAGATTGGAGCTTTGCGAGCAATCTGATCATCGGGGGGACAACTCCCGGCCCATGGCTTTTTGAGGAAATAAGGAAGCGTTCAGATATCAGGATCCATGCGTTGATCCGTCCGCGGTTTGGAGATTTCTGTTATACAGATGCGGAATTTTCCATGATAAGGAATGCGGTAAAGGATTTCCGCAAAATGGGAGCGGAGGGTGTTGTGGTAGGTATCCTGAAACCGGATGGCACCTTGAATATGGAACAGATGAAAGAACTGATGGATGCTGCGGGAGATATGTCTGTTACGCTGCACAGGGCTTTTGATGTGTGTGCAGATCCGATCGAGGCTATGGAACAGGCGATCTCGCTGGGAATCGATACTATCCTTACCTCCGGACAGAAGAATACCTGCCTTCAGGGCGCGGAGCTTCTGAAGGAACTGGAAACCAGGAGCCGGGGGCGTATTACCATCCAGGCGGGGAGTGGCGTCGGTGCGGAAGTGATCCGCCAGCTTTATCCCCTTACCGGGATCAAGGCTTATCATATGAGCGGCAAGGTTGTAACGGACAGTGCGATGCAGTTTCGCAAGGAAGGTGTCAATATGGGACTTCCGACATTCAGTGAATATGAGATATGGCGTACAGATATTGAAAATGTTCGTGCTGCAAAGAAAGTTCTGGAGGAATTATAATGGCTGAGGGGAAGATTTTCTGAAAGAAAACCGTGATCGGATCGAAAAAAAATATCGGGAGCAGGTGATGGGGTTACCGCAGGCTTTTGCGGATATTGATAAAAAGCTTGCAGAATGCACAGACGAAGTGGCTCTGGCGTGCAAATATTTATATGCGTTCATGCCGTACAGTGATATCGGAAATTACGCGTTTGAAGTATTCCTGGATTATGCGGAGAATGGCGTATATTTATGGAAGGAAAACTCCGGGGTGGCAGAGCTGCCGGAGGAAATCTTTTTGAATTATGTGCTGTTTCACAGAGTAAATGAGGAGGAGATCGCACCCTGCCGTACATTTTTCCGCAGGGAGATCGGAGAGAGAACTGAGGGAATGAGCTTCAGAGAAGCTGCCCTGGAGGTGAACTACTGGTGTGCACAGGAGGCTACCTATCATTGTACAGATGATCGTACCCTGTCTGCACTTGCCGTATACCGCAGAGGAAACGGAAGATGCGGAGAGGAATCTGTATTTACCGTTAATGCACTGAGAAGTGTTGGTGTACCTGCCCGTCAGGTATATGCACCAAAGTGGTCTCATTGTGATGACAATCATGCCTGGGTGGAAATCTGGTGTGATGGAAGCTGGTATTTTCTGGGAGCCTGTGAGCCGGAGGAGATCCTGAATAAGGGATGGTTTACCAATGCTTCCTCAAGAGCTATGATGGTCCATTCAAGAGTTTTTGATACCATGATCCGGAGGGAGAAGTGATCGGCAAAGATGGTATGGTGACTATGCTCAACGAGCTGAAACGATATGCGCTGACAAAAGAGATCACTGTGTCCGTAAAGGATTCACATGGAAAACCGGCAGAAGGTGCAGAAGTTTCTTTTGAGGTGCTGAATTATTCGGAATATGCCCCGATCGCAGAACTGAAAACCGACAGTCTGGGAAAAGTCTGCCTGACAACAGGGCTTGGAAGTATCCATATTTCTGCAAGGATGTATGCAGATGGAGAATGGCTGCATGCAGAAAACAGCATGGATACAAAAACAGAGGACTGCTGCGAGATCTGTCTGATGCCCGTGGGAAAGGAAAATGGTATTTTTTATGAGGAGTGGGCAGAGAACGATATGATCGCACCTCATGATGCGCCTGTAAATAAAGATATGCCAACACCGGAGCAGAAGGAAAGAGGCAGCAGACGTCTGGCAGAGGCAAACGCTTACAGGGAACAGAAGGTAAGAAACCTGAGCAATCCGGAGTGCCGGAAATTCCTGGAAAAAGAAACCGGAGATTCTTCAATGAGAAAAAAACTCCTTGAAGTCCTCACAGAGAAAGACAGAACAGACTGCATCAGCCAGGTTCTGGAGGAGCATCTGAAATTTGCATTACCGTATGAAAAAAACATGGATGCAGATATTTTTGTACCATATGTACTGAACCCGAGAGTTGACGATGAAGTTTTACAGAAATACAGAAAAGCGATCCTTGAGCAGCTGTCGGAAGAAGAGAAAAATATGCTGCAAAAGGAGCCGGCAAAGATCTGGAAATGGATTGAGGATAAGATCATTTCCAGTCCGGAGAAAGAACGCAGCAGTGTGATTACCACGCCGTCCGGATGTCTGAAAACGGGAACAGGAAGCCTTCTGTCAAAGAAAATCCTTTTTGTGGCAATGGCGAGAACACTGGGAATTCCGGCACGCCTGAACCCTCATGACCGTTCCATGGAGTATATGAAAAACGGAAAATTCATCCCGGTATCTGCGGAAACGGAGAAAACCGCATCGATCCTTCTGAAGGCAAGCGAGGATACACAGTGGAAATATTTCCAGAACTGGAGCATCGCAAAACTGGAGGATGGAAGATATATCACGCTGAAGCTGGAAGCCGAAAATTTCAGAGATCAGGTGATGAAGCTGCCGTTGGAAGCGGGAAATTACAGGATCCTTACCTCAAACAGGCTGCCAAATGGAAATATATTTGCAGCGGAGTATTATTTTGAGGTTCAGATCGGAGAAATGAAGAGGGTGGAGCTGGCATTTCGGAATGCAAACCTGGAAGATATGCTGGAGAATATTTCCATACCGGAATTTACTCTCAGAAAAGAGGATGGAAGCACCGTGAAGGCGTCAGAACTGACGGCAGATGGGAAGCATATCCTGGCGTTTCTGGAAGAGGAGAAAGAACCGACGGAGCATATCTTAAATGAGATGATGGAGCAGGAAGAAGCTTTTTCCCGATATGCGAAGAGAATCATTTTTGTAGTAAAAAGCAAAAAAGCGCTGGAGACACCTACCCTTTCAAGAGCACTGGGCAAGCTTGGAAATGTTCAGATCTTATATGATGATTTTTCAGAGATCATCAATACACTGGGAAGAAGAATGTACGTAGATCCGGATAAGCTTCCGCTGATCATTGTGACAAACAAAAGCCTGAATGGGATTTATGCAACCAGTGGATACAATGTGGGAACCGGAGATATGCTGTTGAGACTGATGTGACAGATATATCGGATATATACAGAAGGAACACAGACCGTATCATCGACTGTGTCGGTGACGGTCTGTGCCCCTGCAAAAGCTGTGAAATTATTGCAGTGGTTCAGATGTTCAGAATATGAAGGCAGATCGGAATGAGAATACCTGTTGTGATTCCCGAAACTGTCGTAATAAAAGTTGTTTTGCACTACTTACCATCAGAAAAGAGGTTACGCACAGAATCCCGGTAAATGCATTCCGGCTTCAGGCGGATCGTCCTTGGAAAATCGCAGTAGTCTCCGTTCAGTCTGCGAAGCAGCAGATCACAGGCCTGCTCTGCCAGACCGGCCAGCGGCTGACGGACAGCGGTCAGCTGAGGAGAAAGCAGCATGGACAGTTCAAAATCATCAAAGGAGACAACAGACAGGTCTTCCGGGATACGGATGCCAAGGCTGTAGATCGCTTCATAAATACCGAGGCATAGTGTATAGTTCGCAGAAAATACGGCAGTCGGACGTTCCGGAAGATTCCATAATTTCTTCATTGCCTGATATCCAAAGTCGCTTGCGTAATTTTCAGCGATGATATAATCGGGGTTAACAGGAACATTGTAGTCTTCCAGTGCCCGGAGATATCCTTTTTTTCGTTCGCATGCGGTATAGGATGCAGGAGGACCGGTGACAAGGGCGATCTTCTGATGCCCCATTTTTATCAGATGCTCCACGATCTCATAGGCCCCGGAGGTACAGCTGGTCTGTACACAGTCTGTACGGTGGAAATGACTATGCTCTTCCAGCTCCACAACAGGGATCCTGGTATGTTCCATCGGCGGAACAGATGTCTTTGCTCAGACAGAAAGAAGAAATGATAAGACCGTCGATCCCTGAGCGGAGCATATGGGGATAAATTTATTGACATGATCCTTATATTTGTCGCCGCTCATAAATGTGAGAGAATAACCGTGAGCGCGCATGGTGTTTTCTATTTTGCTCAGAAGAAAAGCATTATGCGGATTATTGGGAGGAGCGGATATCAGACCGATACGGTAAGTCTTGGAGGAACGAAGTCCCCGGGCCGTGTTTCGTGGAACGTAATTCAGTTTCCGGATCGCTTCGTCGATCTGTTTTTTATTTTGCGGCCGTACAGTTCCGCCGTTGATATATTTTGAAATGGTGGCCAGTGCCAGGCCGGTTTCTTTGGCAATGTCCTTGATGGTTGCACTCATAAATCAATCCTTTCCGGATGTTGCACTGTTGTGCCCGGACAGGTCTTTTACAGAGAGTCGCGGGTGGAATACAACATCCAGCATGTCTATTTTTGGAAAATCCGTATAGTCTCCATGGATCCTTTTTAAAAGTAATTCCACAGCATGTTTCCCTATGTTTGTCAGATCCTGTGAGACACAGGTCATAGTCGCACTCATGGTCTTGAAAAGCGGATCATCATCAAAGCACACAAAGGAAATATCCTGAGGAACGGAAATCCGTGCCTGGCTGGCAGCGCTTAAACCACCCATTGCGGAGAGATAGCAGTCAAAAAAAACAGCAGTAGGGGGAGTCGGAAGAATCAATAAGCTTCTGGAAATGCAGGTTGCTCTGGGTGATGGTTTCTGCAGTGGAACCAAAAGAAACAGGGGGAAAAGAATCCTGCTGTTTCAGAAGGTCAATGCCATTTTTCTGGTATACATCCACAAAGCCCTGAATCCGCTGCTCGATCGTGTAGGCGTCCAGATACTGTTCCATGATCCAGACCTTTGTGTGGCCTTTTTCCAAAAGGTGCTCTGCCAGCAGTGCACCGCCTTTGTAATTATCAGAAATAACACAGTCTACAGGAAAATGTCTCATGGAAGCAGGAATCTGATCGAGCATTACAACCGGTATGCCGGCATTCTGTAAAAGCCGGTACAGGTCATCATGCCAGCAGGATGGGAGCATGATAACTCCGGCAAAGTGCTGGGAGATAATATCCTGTATCGTATCGATCTCCTTCTGATGCTCAAAAAAGAAAGAACAGACAATAACTGTATAACCATGATCCGTGAAATGCTTGATAATGGAATTGACAAGCTCGCCCCAGAAATAATTACCAAGATCTGAGATCAGGATACCGATGGTATGTGTGTTTTGGCACGGAGAAGCTGGCATTCCGGTTCGGGGTATATCCAAGCTCCTGAATTGCCTTTTCTATAAGGATACGATTTTCTTCCCGTATTTTTTTGTGGTTTATATATTTGGAGATCGTTGCGGTGGACAGGCCTGTCGCACGGGCGATATCATTGATCGTAACGTTCATGTAAAACCTCCGGTTCTGATACATTTACAGATAATAGAGTATTCTCATATTATATCATGAAAAAGAAAAACGACCTCAACACATAAGGCATTTTTTACACATAAACTATCAGAAAAAAACGAGTATATTGTACAGAAAATTGATAAAAATGAAAACGTTTAACAAAACCTGATACGAAAAAATACACAAAAAACAAGACGGAATAATTGTAAAAAATAGGAAAAATGATTTTTAACCCATGATTTTACTTGAAAAACTGCTTCGGATGCGGTAAGATAGTCTTAACAAAAAACGAAACGTTTTACACAACAAGAAAATCAGCTATACGAAACAAGGAGAAGGTTATGGCAGACACAAAGCAGCAGTGGTATAAAGATGCCAAATACGGATTATTCATCCATTGGGGACTTATTCCATCCTTGCAGGAGAATGGAAAGATCCGAAGACCGGCGAGGTCACCAAGACAGACCGTATCGCAGAGTGGATCGAGAACAATCTCAACATTGACAAGGAAGATTACAGAAAGCTGAAAGATGAGTTCCATCCGGACAAATTTGACGCGGACATGTTTGTGAAAAGAGCGAAAGAGCAGTGGGGTGTTAAATATATCGTTCTTACTTCCAAGCATCACGAGGGATTCGCAATGTACGATTCCAAGGTCAGTGATTTTAATGTAGTGAAGGCTGCAGGAAGAGATATCTTAAGAGAGCTTTCCGATGCTTGTAAGAAATATGACATGACTATGGGTATCTATTATTCACAGGCTCAGGACTGGGATGATGACAATGCCTATAAGAAGGATTACGAAGACAAGAACGAGTGGAAGCCGGAATTCCGTACATACTTCGATGAGAAATGCAAGCCGCAGTTAAAAGAGCTTCTTGAGAATTACGATAATATTTCCCTGATCTGGTTTGATACTCCGATGGGAATGACCGCAGACGAGGCTCAGGAATTAAGAGACTGGGTTAAGGGTATTAAGCCTGACTGCATCATCAGCGGACGTATCGGACACCAGAAGGGCGATTACATGACCACCGGTGATAACTTTATCCCACGTCTTCCATACGACGGTGACTGGGAAGTACCGGCAACTGTAAATGATACATGGGGTTATAATAAATACGATACAAACTGGAAGAATCCGGATGATATCCTGAACCTTCTTCTCAAGATCGTCGGCAGAGGCGGAAATTACCTGCTGAACGTAGGACCAATGGCAGACGGAACTGTTCCGGAAGCTTGTGTCGAGGTTATGAATGAGGTTGGTAAATACGTGACTGAGAATGCGGAAGCAATTTACGGAACCAAGAATGTTGGTATCTATCCATATGAGATCCCGAGCATTGAATTTACAAAGAGACCACATAAGCTTTACGTACACGTACTTGCACCGAGATATCGAGTTGAACTGCTGAACATCGGTAATCAGTTAAAGGGTGCATATGTGGTAAGCACAGGAGAAAAGCTTCCGTGCCGCGCATTAAAGTGCTGTGAAGGAAACTCGATGATAGAGGTAGAGCTTCCGGAGAAGCTTCAGGGGGCAAAGAACTACTGTGTATGCCTGGAGCTTGAGGAAGAAGAGCCGATCTTTGAGGCGATCATCGATTGATCAATTTATGAACATCAATGGGAAAACTATATAATAAAAAATCATATTAAGGGAGGATTTATTCATGAAGAAACGAATGAAAAAAGTTGCAACACTGTGTCTCGCCGGTGTAACAGCAATGTCAACAGTAGCGTAACAGGAAGCGCCGTATTTGCAAAGGGTGACACAAACTACGATGTAGACAATATGGATTTTGAAAACGTTGAGCTTCGTGTAGCATTCAGATTTAACAACGGATCTGATACAGATGGACAGGCTAAATGGTATTACAAAGCACTTGATGAGTTCAATAAAGAGAACGAAGGAAAGATCCATGTAACAGATGAGAGTATTTCTACAGAGTCTGATTACGAAGAGAAGCTTACAACAGATTTCGCTTCCGGTAATGTACCGAACGCATTCCTTCAGTATGGCGGAAGCCGTACAAGAGAGTATGTAGATGCAGGATATATACTGGATCTGACACCATACTTCGAGCAGTATCCGGAATGGAAAGAGGGAGTTCAGGATTTTGCATGGGAGACAACACAGTTTGACGGCATTGAAGGAACCTATGGTATTCCGTGGTCCGCTTATGGGTATATGTATTCTTCATGATCGGAGTAATGGTTCCGGTCCACTGTACACTGATCCCGATCAACAACATTGCAACAGCGTTAAACGCAAAGAACAACCTGTTCTTCCTGATCCTGATCTATGTTGCGTTTGGTATGTCCCAGGCGATATTCCTTTATACAGGATTCATGGATGGAATCTCCAGGAACCTGGATGAGGCGGCGATCATTGATGGATGTAACAACTGGCAGTTGCTGTGGAAGATCCTTTTCCCTGTCTGCAAGCCGATCATCGCAACAGAGGCGATCTTCGTATTCATCTATGGATACAGTGAACTTGTATTCTCCATGATCCTGATGACAGATACCAAATATTTCACAGTTTCACGTGCGATGCTGAACTTCTCTTCCGCGCATACACAGGAGATCGGAAGCCAGTTTGCATATGTAGTAATGTCTGTAATTCCGATGATTATCATTTACATCGTGTTCCATAAACAGATTGAAAAAGGTATGCTTTCCGGAGCTATCAAAGGCTGATGCTTTTAATCTAAACAGGAGGAAAAAATCATGTATCAGTTTGACAGAAAAGAATATGAAAAACGTATGGAGTGGTACCAGGATGCCCGTTTTGGAATGTTTATCCACTGGGGATTATATTCTATCCCTGCAAGAGGCGATGGGTACGAAGCGTAGAGGAAATACCTGAGGAAGAATATCTTCCGTTTATGAAAGAATTTGATGCAAGAGACTACAATCCGAAGCAGTGGGCAAAAGAGGCTAAGGCTGCAGGTATGAAATATGTAGTCCTGACAGCGAAGCATCACGACGGCTTCTGCTTATTTGACAGTAAATACACAGACTACAAGGTAACAAACACACCGGCAGGAAGAGACCTGATCAAGGAGTATGTAGAGGCACTTCGTGAGGAAGGCCTTAAGGTTGGAATCTATTTCACACTGCTTGACTGGCATCATCCGGATTATCCGCATTACGGAGACCGTATCCATCCGATGAGAAACCACAAAGAGTGTGGAAATGAGAACCGTGATTTCTCACGTTATACAGAATATCTGTATAATCAGGTAGAAGAGATCTGTACAAACTACGGACAGATCGATATCATCTGGTTTGATTTCTCCTACGATGATATGAGAGGGGAAAAATGGGGTGCAACAAAGCTGATCAACATGGTGCGCAGCTTACAGCCGCAGGTTATCATCGATAACCGTCTGGAAGCCAGCGGAGAGGGAAGAGGATCCCTGTATGAGTGTGATCCGACACCGTACCATGGCGATTTCGTAAGCCCTGAGCAGATCATCCCGCCGGAAGGAATCTGCGATAAGGAAGGCAATCCGATGGTCTGGGAAGCATGCTTCACCATGAACAACAACTGGGGATACTGTGCAAACGACCATTATTACAAACCGGCTTCCATGCTGATCAAGAAGCTGGTAGAGTGTGTTTCCAAAGGTGGAAATATGATCCTGAACGTAGGACCGGATGCCAAAGGTAAATTCCCGAAGGAATCTTCTGCGATCCTGGCTGAGATCGGCCGCTGGATGGATAAGAATCATGACAGTATCTACGGCTGTGTACCGGCTGAAAACATTCCGAAGCCGGATTACGGACGTATCACCAGAAACGGAAACAAATACTATGTGCATATTTATGAGAATACACTGGGACCACTTCCACTTCTGGGATTTGATAAGGATAAGATCGTGAAGGTGCGTGCACTGGATGACGGACATGAGGTGCCGATCTCCAATGCATGGATGCACAGCGATTACCCGGATATCGCATTCGTTGATCTGGGACCTGACCCGGTACTTCCTGACCCGGTAGACTATGTTCTCGAAGTAGAGATGGCTGAGTAAAAAACGAATCAATAAATAAAAAAGAACAACAGGAAAAGCAGGAGATATGTGAATCTCAGTTATCCGGTTGTTCTTTTTTTACCATAAGGAGAAGGAAAAGATTATGATTATTTATACAGGAAAAGATTACTATGACGTAAGCAGAAAAGCGGCAAACATCATGTCTGCACAGATCATCATGAAGCCAAATGCTGTTCTTGGACTTGCTACAGGCTCCACACCGGTGGGAATGTACAAGCAGCTGATCGAGTGGTACAAAAAAGGAGATCTGGACTTTTCGCAGATCACATCCGTAAATCTTGATGAATACAAAGGACTTTCCGGAGATAACGATCAGAGCTATCGTTATTTTATGAACACAAATCTGTTTGACCATGTAAATATCGATAAGGCAAGAACTATGTGCCAAACGGACTGGAAGAGGACAGTGAGAAAGCCTGCGCGGATTACAATGAGATCATCCGCAGCGTGGGTGGTATCGATATGCAGCTGCTTGGAATCGGCGGAAACGGTCACATCGGCTTCAACGAGCCGGGTGCAGCATTTGAGAAGGAGACTCACTGCGTAGACCTTACGGAGAGCACCATCAAGGCAAATGCAAGATTCTTTGAGACTATGGATGATGTGCCGAAGCAGGCATATACCATGGGTATCAAAAACATCATGACTGCAAAGAAAATCCTTCTGGTCGCTACCGGAGAGGCAAAGGCAGATGCCCTTTACAAATCTCTCTACGGACCGATCACGCCCAACGTGCCGGCATCTATCCTGCAGCTCCACCCGGATGTGACGGTAGTGGCCGATGAAGGCGCTTTAAAGCTGATCCGTGAGAAGGGGCTGCTGTAAGAGATACAGAGGAAATTTCCGCGAATTAAATGAACGCAGATCATGGATATCCGTTTGAGCTAGGCGGATATCAGCGATCACTCATGGGATTTTTCTGATTTGGTTAAAAAAAGAAAGCTTCGATTCAACTCTCATCGATGAGCGATGTGCTCAGAGAGTGGATCGAAGCTTTTTGTGCTTTCGGGACGTAAACCTGCAGGCGGCTGCAAACAGGTCGGTGGGTCGGACATTTGCATTCTCAGACTTTTTTCAACGTTTTGTGATAAACCATGACAGAAACGATGGCAGTAAACACCTCTGTGATCCAGAATGCGTTCCACACGCCATCAGGACCATAAAACGGGACAGAAGATATGCGGTGGGCATGATAACGACCACGTAGCGGAAAAGAGAAATAACAAGGGACTGGGCACCTTTTCCAAGGCCTTCCAGGCACCGGAGGCAGTAACGGATACAGCGGAAACCAGGAAACCGGCGCTGATGATCTTCAGGGCTCTGGAGCCTGCGGCAATGGTTTCGGGGTAGTTGTGAAAAGTCCCATAAGCTGTCCGGATGCCAGGAGACAGATAACGGTTCCAAAGATGTAGGACGGATTTTGCGGACATTCAAAATAAAAAAGAATGTGGAGGTAACAGACAATGGCAAAGACAATTTTTGA
>ENA-OQIO01001589-OQIO01001589.1-human-gut-metagenome-genome-assembly--contig:-NODE-1589-length-10978-cov-1.763801_pt1 | contig 10978 bp, 14 predicted proteins | sample MGYA00242573_ERZ504737 | MGnify/ENA primary metagenome ERZ504737 (study PRJEB26092, sample SAMD00036203) | human gut metagenome | host: Homo sapiens | study: EMG produced TPA metagenomics assembly of... | reverse complement strand
GATCCGCATCCCGGTCATCAGTGCAAGCAGCGTTCCAAATTTTCGCGCATCCATATCCGTGAGAAGATAGCTTGTGAATATTGCTTGTTCGTCCTTGTTCAGGACACGCATTTCTTTCCGTGAATCCTTGGGATACACAATATCGATATGCGGCATAGACGGAAGTTGACGGGAAACATACTTCAGAATTGAACGCAGCAAGGTGAGAATGTCCCGTACTGTTTTCGGAGATAATCCGTTTTCAGACAACAACTCATACGAGAACTGCTCGATCAGGACGGAGGATAACGACTGGACATAGTAGTTACCCAGTTTGGGTTTTATGTGCTTGTCCAACATGGAAAGGTATTTGACGTATGTGGATTCTTTGACTTTGCTCCGGTTGATCTTCAGCCACTCATCGCAGTAGCTGGAAAAGCATCTGCGGGTACCTCCGCCTGTGTGCGGAAGGTTCTGTACCAAACGAGCCTTCGCCTCGGTTACCTTTGCTTTCGCCTCTCGGTAAGTCTTCCCATAGCAGTACCCGTATGCGGTTTTTCCCTCCGTTGTGCATCCCTTTACATAACGGGCTTCCCAACGGCCATCTTTCCTTTTATAAATGTTTTCTCCTTTTCTAGCATAATGATGTTCCTCCTTCAGATTTTGAATATGGTTATTTTAGCGCTGATCTGTGAAAAAACCTCCATCAGACGGAAGTTCTGACGGCGAATGATTCAACAAAAACTTCAGACTGCCCCAGCGACACGCTATCTCGACCTTGAGCCCTCGAAAATCCGTGTCGAATCCAGACAGAAAAGGAAAAAGCAAGCTCTTTCTGTTGATTTTTGGGGCCGCATAGGTATAATCACAGCGAATAGAGTTGGGAACTCTGCGAAAGAATCGGATGGGCCGATTAGGCAGAGCCAATTCCCGTTCCGAAACCGTGTAGATGCAAGGATCAGGCGCATACATGCCTGAGTTTGCAAATTTTTTTAAGATAAGAATAGCGTTTGCTATATGAAAGTTTCAAGGGAGGAGACCATTGGTGGAAAAAGTGAGGGATGTTGCGTCAGCTGATTGACAGTACCGTTCGGGTCATTGCCCGCGACGGACTGGATAAAGCAAGTGTTCGTACAATCAGCTCAGATTGTCAGGTCCCAAATCCTTATATCTACCAGTTTTTCAAAGATAAGGATGACCTTCTGATCTCCACTTTTACGCGCGAGGATACCAAATTAGCGGACGAGTTTTCACGGGTTTTTTCGTCTGTCCACAGTCTGATTCCGGACACGGAAACCAGATGCCGAGTCATCTGGTTTCGCCTTTGGAAATACATGATGGATCATCAGGAATCCATTCAGTTCTATGTCCGGTACTATTATTCCACGTATTATGAACAGTGTTCCCAGACGGAGCATCAGGAACGTTTTCGGCCGTTGGCCGATGCCATTCATGGCTGCTTTGATGGGACCGCAAATGTTCAGGCGCTTCTTCAGCATATTCTGGACAACATGATGAATCTGGCAATGAGAGTATATAGCGGTGAACTTACAGATAGTGATGAGCCCGTTCACATTATTTTACGCTTTCTCTTGCCTCCGTGGCTCCCTATCTCAGGATGAAGGATCGACGAGATGCGATATGAAGGAGGGTGTGACCTTTGACCGATAAAGAATTGCGAAAACTGAACCGCAGTGCTCTTCTGGAAATGTTGGTCGAACAGAGCCGAGAGAATGATCGGCTACGGGCTCAGGTTGATGAACTGCAGCGATTGTTATCTGACCGCCAGCTAAAGATCAATCAGGCCGGATCTATTGCAGAAGCATCCTTGCAGCTTAATCAGGTGTTTGAAGCTGCCCAGCAAGCGGCTGAACCGTATCTGGAAAATATCCGGTCACTCAGCGGCAGACAGGAGCAAGTATGCCAACAGATTAAGGCAATACCGCACAGAAAAGTAGGCGCGATACTGCCAGAAGTGATATAATAAGACCATGGATAAACAGATGACAATGTCTGCGCTTAGTGATGAGTTGGCGCAGGTACGGACAAAGAAGAAAGAATTTCTAGCCCAGATCGAGCGGATCGTCCCGTGGAAGGAATGGCTTACGCTGATCCAGCCGTGCTATTACAAAGGAGAGCGCGGCAATAAACCCTATCCACTGGAGACCATGCTGCGGTTGTATCTGCTGCAAAATCTGTATGACCTGAGTGATGAAGCAACAGCGGCGGAGCAATCGACAGGCCGGGCATTTTCAGAGTTCTGCGGCGTTGATTCCAGCAATCAGGTGCCGAACGGAGATACCATTGGCCGCTTTCGGAACCTGCTGGTGAAGAATGGACTGCAGGAGAAACTGTTTGCACAAGTTGTTACCGCGCTCACTGAACAGGGCCTTATCCTGAAAAAGGGAACGATCGTAGATTCCACCATTATTTCCGCGCCGTCTTCCACCAAGAACAAGGAGAAAAAGCGGGATCCGGATGCACATCAGGTCAAGAAGGGCAACACATGGCACTTTGGCTATAAAGCCCATGTTGGGGTGGATAAGGACAGCGGACTGGTACACACAGTGGAGGCGACACCAGCCAATGTCCATGATGTGACGCAGACTTCATCCCTGCTGACCGGTGAGGAAGATGTCGTTTACGGCGACAGTGGCTATCTTGGAGCCGGGAACCGTGAGGACGCGATCGTTCGGAACAAATCCGGACGCAAGATCAAATACAAAATTAACCGACGTCCATCTCAATTAAAAAAGCTGAGCAAGAGCGGCCAGTATGCCGCAAAGAAAGCAGAACACGCAAAGTCTTCTGTTCGGGCAAAAGTAGAGCACGTATTCGGTGTCGTCAAGAAACAGCTGCAATTTCGAAAAACGCGATACCGAGGGCTCGAAAAGCAGCGAGCCAAATTCAATATCATGTTCGCATTGGCGAATCTGCTTCTGGCTGACAGGCCCTGCCTGGCGGCTTGAAGTTGTGCGCTCTCGCGAAGAAATGCGCCGGGAAGCTATGGTTTCCTGCCTGATGGGTGATTCGACAGCGCTTGCCTCAGCAATTGTGCGGTGCTGCCTTAGGACGATAGTCTTTCGAGAAAGGAAAACGATATGTCGTTGAGAAAAAAGCTGACATTGTCTATGCTCATGATTGCGGTGATCCCCGTGATGGTACTGGGAGGCTTTTATTATCAGTATTTCAGCGGGGTCCTTTTGAGCAACGTGCAGCAGCGGGAGCTGCAGAATAACAGCCAGATTATTTACAGCGTTGATAACTTTTTCAATTCAATCTTCAAGATTTCCGATTCCCTGCTAATGAATGAAGAGCTCATGGACATTCTGCAGAAAAGCTATGAGGAACAGAGTTCACCTCTCGAAGGATACCGCGACAAGGCACAGGTGGACAAGCTGCTTTACAAGGACGGCTATTACCTGGATGGCAGAATAGAGACTATCGCCATATTTCCGGGGAACAACAGCATGTTTTACTACTGCACAAAGGAAGACATCAATCCGTCCTATGATATCCATGCGGAAGAGTGGTACGAAAAGATTGCCAGTAAAGAGGGGGCGAAAGTATTGGTGGGAGTGCACCAAAACCGTCTGGTGTACGCATTCTCCGACGCAGCCAGACCCTATTGCGTAACTGTCGGAAGATCAATTTACTCCCCATATGATTCCCAACTGCTTGGCACTATGCTAATCAACATTAACGTACACGATCTCCAGACCTGCTGGCCGGCTTTCAAGGAAGATTCGCAGGAGCGGTTTTACCTGCTGGATGACGAAAACAACGTTGTGTTCAGCAATCTGACGGAGGAGATTGGCGGTAAATTCTTTCAGGGCGGCCTGGAAGACGGCATTTCTTCCTGCCGAATCGACGGGAAATTGTACGATACGATCGTCTCGGGCTCCAAAAGCCTGGGATGGAAAAGCGTCAAAATGATTCCACGCAGCCAGTTGGATCAAGAGATCGCCGTTGTTCCTTATATGACGCTCCTCCTCATGCTGATCCTTACGGTTCTGGCAGTTCTGGTTTCAATCTTTATTTCCAAAATCTCTACACGTCCGCTTCAGGAGCTTTATGTGAAGCTCCAGAGCTTTGAAGCGGAAAAAAGCGGGATTCCGCTCCCTGAAATCAGGTAGAGATCAAAGGCCTTGCCCGCAGCTACCAGCACATGATCAACGAGATCAACGCCCTCACCATCAAAAACTACGAGACGCAGATCCAATTGCGCAGGGCAGAACTCATGGCGCTCCAATCCCAGATCAATCCCCATTTTATCTACAACACGCTCAATTCCATCAAGTGGATGGCGGATGTGCAAGGATCCAAGCGTATGGTAACGGCGTTGGATTCCCTGATCAAGCTCATGCAGTTTTCCTCCAAAAACAGCCGGGAGGTCATCCGGATTCAGGACGAGATCGATCTGATCCGGGACTACATCAACCTGATCAACCTCAAATATTTCGACAGGATCTTTGTTGATGTCCATGTGGAGCCGGGCTTGGAAAACTACGAAACGCTGAAATTCCTTCTGCAACCGATCGTAGAGAATTCCATCTACCACGGTTTCAGCAGTATGATCCGGCAATGCACGGTGCAGATCAACATTACCCGAAAAGAAGACCGTATTCTGTATGAGGTGATCGACAATGGCAAAGGATGAGCAAGGAGAAGATCCGACAGGCTCTGGAGAAGATCATCTCCTCAACTCCCATTCGTTTAACAAGATCGGTCTTTATAATGTGAATAAGAGAATCCAGTATATTTTTGGAGAGGAGTACGGTATTCAAATCGACAGCGAACCCGGCAAGTACACGAGGGTGATTGTGGAAATTCCAGCCCGTATCTATAAGGAGGAGATGGCAAATGCGTAACATCGGGATCGCGATCATTGATGACGAGAGCCTGGTCCGGCTCGGAATCAAATCTTCTGTGGCGTGGGAAGAGTATGGCTATGAGATTGTAGGAGAAGCGGACAACGGGCAGACCGGCCTGGAGATGATCAGGGAAAAACACCCGGATATCGTCCTGCTCGACGTCTGTATGCCGGTGATGAACGGGATCGAAGTTCTGAAATCCCTGCAAAAGCTGAAGATTCAGTGCAAGGTTATTATCTTGAGCTGCCACGATGATTTCTGTTTTGTAAAAGAGGCAATGAAGAACGGTGCGTTCGATTACCTGAGAAAAAATGAGATCAACAGCGCGAACATCCTGACGGTTCTGGAGGAGGTACGGCACTCACTGTGCAAAAAGCAGGACGAGGGGCAGGGAGGCTGGGACAGCTACGCGCGTCATGTCTGCCTGCACCGTCTGATCACCGGCAGCAGCGAACCTGCTGAACGGCAGTTGCCTGTCAGTCAATTGCACATCCGGGAAGGAAACCTCTGCTGCATTGTGTTTGCAGTGCAGAATTACCAGAAAGTACAGGCCCGTTACGGAGAGGGACGCCCCTTCCCACTGGAACAAAGCGTTATCAACCTCACAGTGGAAGTGCTGCACCAGTGGACGCAGGAAATGGAAGTTTTTCTTCTGCAGGAAAACCGGTATGTTATCCTGCTGAGCAGTCAGAACAGTGTCAGCAGCACCCAGTGGGAGGAGAAAGTCTGCAGCCTGGTCCACGAACTCCACACCGTGTTCCAGAATTATCTGAATGCTGACACCTGCTACGGTGTCAGCAGCGCCGTCTCGAAATTCTCTGCATTGCCGGAGGCGTTCGAGCACGCGCGCTACTCTCTGCAGCTTCACTATTTTCAGCCGGACAGGTTCCTTATCAAGGAGATGCGCAAGCCGGATCGGACGATGAGCCGCCCGGAAGTCAAGGAATGCCTTGGCGATATCAATATCTGTGTGTCGCAGAAGCAATACACGCAAATCTTTTCCCGATTTTATGCTTTCATCCAGTGGCTGCAGCAGCACCACAGGGAGAACCTGGACGTATGGGGGTGCAGAACTTTTCTCCAATATGGTGCGCTTCCTTCTCCTGCAGGAGGGAAAGGCGCCGGAAGAAACGGTGGAAAAGCTTCAGGCCTGCGAAACCGTGGAGGAAGCGCAGCGTTTCCTTGAGGACTTCCAAAAGGGGTTGAAGACAGGAGAGCCGGCTCTTGACCAGAAAAACTACCTGATTCGCGAGGCGGCGGATTATATCCGGCAGAATTTGAGCCGCGGCGACATCTCGCTCGATGAGATCGCCGACCACCTGATGATCAGTAAGTCTTATCTCTGCCGCCTGTTCCAAAAAAACCTGGGGATTTCCGTGCAGCAGTACATCTACCACACCCGGATTGAACAGGCGAAGGAGTACCTGAACGACTTCCGGCTGAAAATCTACGAGGTGGCAGAGCTTACCGGCTTCAACAGCTCCACCCATTTTAATATCGTCTTTAAAAAGATTATGCGGTGCACTCCGGCAGAGTACAGGAACGGCCTGAAGCAGTGAGGGAAAGGTCAATATGAATAAATAAGTTTCAAGATCCTCCGCGGGTTTAAGCTTTGTGTACTAAAATTGTTCAATATCCTGATGTTTTCTTCAACAGCGTTTATGGAAAATAGTGAACAGATTCTCTATGATATAAGTAACCTAATTCGGGAAAACAGACAAAATGGAGGAATGCAGAAATGAAAAAATGGAAGGTTGCCTTAATTGGCTGCGGATCGATCGCGGACAATACGTATCTTCCCCGGATCGGCGAGATTCCGGAGGCGGATCTGGTTGCAGTCTGCGATATCATCCCGGAGAGAGCAAAGAACTATGCAGAAAAATTTCATGTGCCGGCCTGGTACACCAGCATCGATGAACTGCTGGAGAAGTGTGACTTCGAGATCCTGATGAACACGACATCGATCCCAGCGCACCACGAGATCAACATGAAGGCGCTGCGGGCCGGAAAGCATCTTTACTCACAGAAGCCCGTCGGCCTGACGGTGGAGGAGGTGACCGAGCAGATCGAGGCTGCCAAAGCAGCCGGTGGTGAAATACACTGCTTCGTCAGCTGAAACAGGCAGGTTTTGATTGGAAAGATATGCGCGAGATCTTTGTGACACATAAACATGTAGACCATATCATGGGGGGTTGTCTGGATGATCCGCATGATCTGTCAGAATATGAAACAGGGACAATATGATGGAGAAGCAACTATCTATGGACACGAGGAAGTCATCCGAATTCTCAAAGAAATGGCAGAGATGCTTGGAATCAGTACCACCACAGTATCAAATGTCATTAATGGAAAACCAGCGAAGTTTCTCAGAAAACTGCTGAGAAAGTTCAGAAACTTCTGGACGAATATGATTACGTCCCAAATATGAATGCAAAAAATCTCGCACAGAATCATTCCAGACTCATCGGAATTGTATTAAAAAGGCGAAAGGATAAATACGAGAATATCTTCACAGATCCATTTCACGGCGAACTGCTGGGAGCTCTGGAATCTGCTATTCGTGAGCAGGGGTATTATATGATGATTTATATTTCTGAAGATATTGAAGAATTGTGCGCAATATAGTAGGCTGGAACACTGAAGGACTGATTCTCATCGGTATGCTCCACGACGATTATCTCAAAATCAGAAGTAAGTACAAAAAACCTGCTGTCCTTATCGACAGTTACACTCCAAAGAATATTGCCAGATACGTTAATATCGGTCTTGACGATGAAGAGGGCGGATACCTGATGACAAAGTATCTTCTTGACTGCGGTCACAGAAAAATCGCATTTCTTGCCGACAATATGGAAGGTGTAGACTATATCCGATACACCGGGCATCAGCGGGCACTTCAGGAATACGGACTGGATATTGATCTGGATAATCTGATCGTGATCCGCCCTTCCAAATATGAACGCCAGGGAAGTATGGAGGAGATTTATGCAGTCGCACACAAGTTCACTGCCTTTATGTGCTGTTCCGATTATTACGCAGTTACCCTGATGAAATATCTCAAAGAAAGGGGAATCCGCTTTCCGGAAGATCTCTCCATCACCGGATTTGACGACAATCTGTATGCACAGCTTTCATGTCCTTCACTTACCACTATTCACCAGGATATCTTTTCGCGCGGAACCATTGCCGCAGAATATCTGTTCAAAATGATTGATGGCTGGAATCCAAAAACAACGAACCTTTCTCTTCCGGTCAGACTTGTAGTACGTGACAGCGTAAAGCTTCTGAATCCCCCTGAAGATGATTCCTCCGATGACGATTCAGCTTTATAAGGCACTCAGGGATATCTGTCGCGGGATTTCACGCTCTGATGAGCCGGAAGCAATATGCATTATTTACGAGGATTGCTATGAGAAGATTGCTATAATTCATAGATACAAAAAGAACGAAAATCCAAGTACTCATACCTGGATTTCCGTTCTTTTTTCTTCTGCTACATCTCAATAACAAGGAACTGATAACCCTGCAGTTCAATCTTATTTCCATCCATAGCTACATTGTCATAGTTATTGATCAGAACCTTCCTGCACTCTCCTGCAAGTTCAATGGTTTGTGGCTCTTTCTGGTAATTACCAACTACAAGAAGAGTCTTATCCCCTTTACGATAGTATGCCATCAGATTATGTACATCTTCCCATACAGGTTCCAGTTCTCCGTAAACAACAGTCTCTTTGTATTCCGGATTCTTACGCAGTGCGATAAGTTTCTTATAGAAACTTCTCACAGATTCCGGATCATTCATCTGGCTCTCTGCATTGATCTTTGTATAATTCGCATTGACCTTCAGCCATGGTTTACCTGTCGTAAATCCTGCATTCTCACCATCTGTCCACTGCATCGGTGTTCTGGCATTATCGCGGCTGAATCTGGAAACAGCTTTCAGTGCTTCCTCAGGTGTACATCCTGCGTCCAGAGCTACCTTATACTCATCCAGACTGGAAATATCATCTACCTGATCAATAGATTCAAACTTCACATTCTCCATACCAAGTTCCTGGCCCTGATAGATAAAAGGAAGTCCGCGAAGCATAAAGTTCAGACCGCCAAGCATTTTCTTACTTGCGTCACAGCAGTCACCTTCCGGGATATATCTGCTGACACCACGAGGCTCGTCATGATTTTCAATAATATTGGAAACAAATCCGATATCGCCAATTTTTCTCTGTGTTGTAAAGCAACATTTCTTGTAGGCATCCGGAGTAATCTGTTTGCAGTCATACCATCCCTTGTCAGATGCCCCCCAGATAGTCTCTTCGAAGTCAAACATACTGGAGAAATATCCATTATCGCCGATGAAATCCGGAATCTCTTCATCCTTCTCATCGAAAACTTCACCGACAGAGAATGCATCGTATTTCTTAAAGGTGCGGTCTCTCATCTCGCCAAGGAAGTCACCGATTCCCTTTGCTTCTTTCAGCATCTTCCTGATACTGCAAAGACCGTCTTCACGATCCGGCTCATAGTCATGCATCGGAAGTGCTTTCTTGATATTGATAATCGCATCAATACGGAATCCACCAAGACCTTTATCCAGCCACCAGTTGATATTCTTATAAACTTCTTCCTTACTTCCGGGTTCTCCCAGTTCAGATCGGGCTGTTTCTTATGGAAAACATGCAGATACTGTTTATTTGTTCCGGGAAGATCTTCCCATACAGGTCCGCCGAAATAAGAACGCCAGTTAGTTGGAAGTTCTCCTTCTTTCTTGTCACGCAGATAGAAGAAATTACCATATTTACCATCCGGATCCTCACATGCTTTTTTAAACCATTCATGTTCATCAGAACAATGGTTTACAACAAGATCCATCAGAATGTACATATCTCTCTTCTTAGCCTCAGCAATCAGTTCATCCATATCTGCCATGGTTCCGAAGCGAGGATCAATATCATAATAATCTGAAATATCATATCCCTGATCAGCTAACGGAGAGCGGTAGCAGGGGGAAAGCCAGATAATATCAACTCCCAGATCTTTCAAATAGTCAAGCTTCTCAATAACACCTCTCAGATCTCCAATTCCATCTCCATTGGTATCATAAAAACTCTTCGGGTAAATCTGATAAGCAACCTTTTCATTCCACCATTTCTTTACCATTGTAAAAATCCTCCTGTGTTTTTTATTAACCGGCGCTATTGTCTGCTTTGTTCCCAGTATTATACCTCTTACCTTTAGCGCCTAAGGTCTCTTTTTCATTTACGGCAATTATATCAGAATCCAAGGCTTCTGTCTTTATTTCTTTTTGAATAAAAATATCAAATTTGACTTTTTTATATTACCGATATTCTTATTTACTGTGTTTCTTTTAATGAATGTCTGCGGTACTGCAGTGGTGTTGTTGACGTATATTTCCTGAACTCTCTCAGGAAATTTCCCAGATTATTATATCCGCATTCCAGACAGATTTCCGTAACTGTAAGGTCAGACTCCTTCAGATAATGAATAGCCTTTTTTATCCTGTACTCATTCACATATTCCATAGGCGAACGCCCAATCACCTTCTTGAAAAATCTGCAGAAATACTGCTCATTCATCCCGATTAGTCCTGCCAGATCACGTATATAAATTTTCTCTTTGTAATTCTCCTGTATGTAAGTCAGTGTTGTCTTGATCGTCTCAATCCTGTGGTCATGATTCTTCTCCGTTACCTCAAACAGATTATTCGCAGACAGAACTGCCAGAATCCGAAGCAGCGCTGATTTGATAAACAACTGTCGGGTGATATCATCCGTAACCGCCTCGCCGTCATAATAATTCTCCCTAAAAGAATCTCCGCCAAATACATTACGGATTTCTTCATAAGATTTTCTTACCGGTTCAAATGCCGGTTCATTCTTTCGCAGACATCTCGGAAACTGGATACTGCCATTTTGTACCGGCTGGATCAGATTCGTCTGAATCTGATCCAAAGCATATGCAGAGCTTAGCATATCCATATGAAAAACCACCGCATTTTCCACACAGCCGCCGTTTTTTTCAACAGAAATGCTGTGAAGTTCCCCGGGATTAATAAAATAAAACATTCCTACTGAAATGTTGAAACGTTCCATAATTTACTTCCAGAC
>ENA-OQIO01001588-OQIO01001588.1-human-gut-metagenome-genome-assembly--contig:-NODE-1588-length-10981-cov-1.854247_pt1 | contig 10981 bp, 14 predicted proteins | sample MGYA00242573_ERZ504737 | MGnify/ENA primary metagenome ERZ504737 (study PRJEB26092, sample SAMD00036203) | human gut metagenome | host: Homo sapiens | study: EMG produced TPA metagenomics assembly of... | reverse complement strand
TGTGAAATATGTCTGCTGCACATACCGGTACAGAAGCAATCATATTTGCCGCAATTGCCATAGACATCAGAATTGCCATTCTTTTCTTCATCTGTTTCTTTCTCCTCCTGTAATATGATATCAGGGGCAAAAGATATTTCGTCCCTGACTTGAAGCTATCTGTGTATCATCTCATTTCAGATGAAGCGAATAAAATCATCCGATTCACCCCATTTCTTCAGTGGAAATTTAAATGATCAAATCACGCAATAGTTTGCTTTGGTTAACTCTGTTGGTTAGTATATTCTAACCTGCGTGAAAATGCAAGAGAATTATTCTGCATCTGTTGAGAAAGTATCTCATAAACCAAGCAGTATCCTGTTGACAAATTTTTATCATTTCACAGCAAGATAAGACAGAATAGAGCAATTATGGCAATCCCATAAAATAATGCAGGAAATAAATCAGGTAACATCCTGCTATCAGTCTGAAAATATCATCTTCTATCTCTTTTTCGCTGCTGTTTAAAGTAATTTTGTTTCCTTCTATCTGAAGTCCCATTGTATCCGCGAGATTCTCAACCGTTGCCTGTCATATTCTTTTTCATCCAAAAGAACAGACTTCTCATAAACCTGAATTTTCCGGTTTCATCACATTCCAGTCTCAGATGCAGTTCAGGGAGTTTTCCGGGTTTAAAGGTTATCTCACTGTATGTCATAGATTGTCTTACTTTTGTGATCCCCTGTTTCACTGCCAGTATGATCCATTCATCCAATACAGGTCCTTTATACATAGGCTGTCCATATTGCAGATGTAATTGGGCTGCCTTGCTGATGCAGGCATTTCTGCTACGGTTATTCAGACGTTTATAAACATTGCTGCCCTCAACCGGGTAGTATTTCTTCAGTATCTTCTCTTCGGCTTTTGTCCATGGATCATTGGTTTTCCTGCTTAATCCCAGAATCATCGCTCTGTATTTGCATGCCTGAAGAGATCTTTCAGGAATGAGAGTATGCACATATCCGGCACCTTTTTCTTCATAATATCGGGAAATGATCGCATCCTCTTCCTGTGTCCATGGAAGTCTGTTATTGTCTGATCTGACATTTAAGTACTTAGCTCTGGACTGACAGGCAGTCAGAGTTCTCCCTTCCAATCGTTCTGCTGCCTTCCTGCCTTCCGCTTTGTAATATGTTCTTATAATTTCATCTTCTTCTGCAGTCCATTCTTTTCTTCCCTGTATACAAAGACCTAATTTGGCAGCTCTTTTATTACATGCCTCTTTGGATCTTCCCTCCAGTCTTTTCTGAACTTCAGCACCTTCTGTTGGATAATAGTTTCTCAGAATTTCATCTTCGCTGCTGCTCCATTTTCTGTTTGCCCCGGAATAAGTAAGTCCTAATGCAGCAGCTCTTCCTCTGCAGGATTCTGCTGATCTCTGATTTAAGCGATAACGTACCTTACTGCCCTCCGCAGCATAATACTCTCTGAGTATTTTATCCTCTGCCTCTGTCCATAATCTGACATATTTAACATCATTCTGTACAGTTGCTGAAGAGGAAATGTTTTTGGATATTTCCATTTTTGATGCTTGGATCCTGCAGCTTTTTGCAGTTCTTCCGGATAATCTTTCACAGACCTGATCTCCTTCTGCGGGATAGTTACTTTCTTAATATTTCGATTTCATCGGCTGTCCATCTTTTTTTCGTATTTGCCATGTCTTACACCTGTTTTTATATATTATTTCAAACTGAAATATTCACTACTTCTTACTTTTCGTAACCTTCGCAAAAGAATTCCATATGTGAGTGCAATATCTACATAGAAATTCCTGAATGTACAACATATTCATACCCTGTCTCCGTAGTATAAGTTTTTTCCTGTCCCAGTGCCGGAATAACAGATTCAGAGCTGTGCAGACTTCCACTTTTAAATACGATCATCACTTCTGCTTTCTTTTCATTAACCGGAGTTATTTCTATATTATTGATTGTGTTTTCAATCATGGCTCTGGTGATATCTTTGGGTTTTACGCAGGAATATTCCTTTGCATAGTCTAATATCCTGTCCATCTGATCTGTCAATTCTGTTTTGAAAGAGGTTTCATGCTTTTCAATTGTTCCAGATTCGCTTTTTTCTCTGCTATCTGCTGTGTAAAAACCTTGTTTCTGCTTAAAAATTCCGCATCAGAAATGTAGCCGCCCATATTGTAATCCAGCAGCTTATCTCTCTTCTGTTCCAGTACTGTTATTTCATGCTGTATGTTGTCAATTTTTTCTTCAGTTCCTTCTGTTTTGTTAATCTCTTTCTCATAAAGTTCCAGATACTTATGCAATATACTTTTATTGCTTTGAGCCAGATTGTTATAAACATCCGATATCATCTCCAGCAGGATTTCTTCTTTTACCGGTTTTGATCTGCAGGAAACTGCGCCCTGTTTTATGCGATGACTGCATACCAGGTCTTTGCAGCTTTTCCGCGGACAGTTTCTGACTTTCAGCCAGTTACGCAGCTTTATCTTCCGCACAATGTATAAGTCCGGTAAAAAGGTTGTCCTGCTTATAGGAAGTTTTTTTCAACTTGATATTTTTACTTCTTTCTTCCATAATCCTGTTTGCATCTTCCCACAGTTTTTCATCCACAATTGCAGGGACATGGGTACCATCGTCTTTATACATCACCCATTCATCTTCAGGCAGGAATTTCTGTTTCTTAGTAAAGAGATCAACTATTTTTACTTTTCCACCAACATAGTAACCCTTATATTTAGGATTTCGGATAATATTGGCAATCACATGGCTGTCAATCTTTCCCCCTTTATAATTTCTGTATCCACATTCCCATAAAAATTGTTCCAGTGAATGGGTAGACCAGTTTCCCAGGGCATATTTTTCAAAAATAAGCTGTACCATTTTTGCCTCTTCGGGATTCAAAAACAGTTTTCCGTTTCGCTTGTCCCATCCATATATATGTGAATTACCAAGAACCACACCGTTCTGTATGGATCTTGCATGACCGAAACGCACACGACTTGAAAGTTTTCTGCTTTCTTCCTGTGCAATACCGGACATAATTGACAGCCTGAGTTCCGAATCCTCATCTAATGTATTGATATTGTCATTCCTAAACCAGACAGCAGTTCCACAGTCCAGAAGCTCTCTTGTATATCGTATACTGTCTAATACGTTTCGGGCAAAACGGGTGATCTCTTTAGTTATGATAAGATCAATTTTCCCGGCTTTTGCATCCTGGAGCATTCTCTGGAATTCCTCTCTGTGGGTTACAGTAATACCGGAGATTCCTTCGTCTATATAACCATCCACAAGCGTCCAATTCTTTACGTCTGAAATCAGTTGTTCAAAAAAAGTCCACTGATGCTCAATAGAGGTTTTCTGTTCCTCCTTATCCGTACTGACTCGGGCATAATACGCCACATTCAGTTTCAGATCAAATATATTTTTCTGCCGGGATTTCAGTTCCTCACGTGTTGCATAAATATCCATCTTATTCCTTTCCAATCAACTGATTCGCTGGCAATATTCATCTGAACTGTCCATCTGTTCTCCATTCTTTGCGACTACTGTATTGAATGTACTCAAGGTTATAATGTCTTTCTGGATACTGCTGTGCAGTTTTTCGGAAATCTGTCCATTATCAAGCATTTTGTCATTAATCATTGTCAGTACAACCTGTTCCAATGTCATAAGCATTCCTCCTGTTCTGTATGTTATAATGTGCAATTTGGCATAGAACTATCCAGCGGTAATATGATGAATTTCATAAAATTATTATAACTGATTCAAAGATAATTGTTTTTGAGACGAAAAAAAGCAGCTAACCTATTTTTCATAGACTAACTGCTTAAAGTACGTAAAAAACCAGAAAGATCTAACAGTTCAAAAGATTCTTTCCGGTTTTTTACACATATAAAGCGAGGGCATCGCTCAATCATCTAATTTGATGATTTTACGACACCCCCCATCCCTTCAGATATATATCAGGAAGACAGTTCTATCTGCTTCATTTCTTCCAGAAAATCACGGATATAGGATACTGCCAAATCAAGGGCCTCCTGTCCAAGTTCTGCGGAAGAATCTTCCGGATCAAAAGGACCGAACCAGCCACTTGGAGCAATTTCTTTGGTATCTCTCACAAGACGTACGATACCACCCTTGAAATTAACTGCCTGGATATAAGCCGCTTTCATATTCTCAGAAGGATCCTGTGCATTGATAGGCTTGCTGAGCTCCAGATGTACTGATTCCGGAGCAATTGCCATCATAACTGAGGTCTCCAGAACATCACCATGGCCGCCTTCAAACTTCTTGTCCAGCTGAGCTACCAGACTCCACCAGTCTACGCTGCACATACACCACCTTTATGATATACCTCCAGAGCTGCCCGGTCAATGGATGGAGTATTGCCGCCATGGCCATTCAGAATTACAAAACGTTTTGCGCCATGCTGCATCAGAGAGTCCATAATGCCATGCAGAACCATATACAGTCCCTCATAACCAATATTAATACTTCCCTCAAAGCTTAAGTGATAAGGACATACACCGTATGGAACAGTAGGTGCTACGATTACGTTATCTACATCCTCCACATGATCCGCCAGATAGGACGGTACCATAAAGTCCGTTCCCAACGCACCCTGTGTTCCGTGCTGCTCGGTGCTTCCCACCGGAATCACAATAATCGGATCCTTCTCAAAAGCCTCTTTTGCTTGTGCTGTAGTCATTTTTGCAAGATACATTTTAAATACGCCTCCTAACTTTTATACTGTAAAATGACGATCAATAGTCTCCTGCGGCGGAGTTTCTGTAAATTTACTTACTACAATCATTACAATAGAAGCAATGATCGTAGTTGGGAACAGTGCATGGAATCCCATAGCCAACGCCTTGACAGACGGATTCAGTGTAAAGAGCAACAGTGAAATAATACCTACTATAACCGATGCGATTGCTCCCTTCGCTGTTGCTTTCTTCCAGTAAATTCCAAACAGAATCGGCACTACAAAAATTGCCATTCCTGAAAATGCAAACAGGTTAATTTCAAAAATACTGCCTGGCTGGAATACACCAAAGCAAATTACGATGATACCGATGATTACAGTTACTACCTTGGACAACTTCATAACAGTCTCATCTGTAGCATCCTTATTGATAATCTTCTGATAAATATCACGGGTAACAGCACCGGTAGTCGTTACCAGAATACCATCGATTGTGGACATACCTGCTGCCACAATACCTGCGATGAAAATGGAAGCCAGGAAAGGATTCATGCCTCTCTGCAGAATCATAGGAATAATCTGATCTGCCTTCTCAATATTCTGAATGGAAGCAATACCATTTACACCGGCCCACTCAATCAGAGTTGCAGAGAAAAACATACCTGCAGTACCAAGAAGAATTGCTTTGAACATGGTCTTATGATCCTTCATGGCAAAGAACTTGGTAAACAGATGAGGCTGTCCCATGGTAAAGAACGACCATAGCACAATGTTGGATACATAATAAGTCCAAGGCATATAACCGTTAGCACCCGGGAAGGTCAGATAAGCCTCATTCATACTCTGAAGTGTATGGTTAATGTTAGAGAAACCTCCACCCATTACTATAGATACAATAAAAGTAACCACTGCAGTAGCAATCATCAGAGACCCCTGGATAACGTCTGTCATCATGGCACCTTTCATACCACCAGTCATACAGTAGAGAATGACAATGATACCCATTCCCACAACGCCTACCCATTCAGGCAGTCCGGTAAATACATGTACAATAACGCCTGCTCCGATAATCTGTGCACCCATCATCGGAACCAGGAAGAAGAGCATCATCACGCCCAAAACACCGCTCATATTCTTGGAGTGATAACGATCTGTCAAGTAATCAGCCATGGTCAGAAAACCATATTTATGACCAAGGGTAATCAGCTTGCGACCAATCAGAAGAGCCGGAAGAATCATACAGAACACAGCTCCAGGTACAGAAATAGCCATTCCTGCATAGCCTACACCGTAAATGGTTCCCGGTGTACCAAGAAATGTTCCCATGGAAAACTGAGTTGAGAAATATGCAATACCACTTACTACCACGCCAGCTTTTCCACTCAATACAAAGAAATCGCCAATATTATTCGTCTTACGTCCTGCGTACCAACCAATAAATGCCATAATTCCAAGATAAAGTACCAGAACTGTATAGAAAGGAATCGGTGCTGGCTGAATTACTGCTGCTCCATTCATTTATTTGTCCTCCTCATCATAAGTGTGATATTCTTTTCTCTTCATACACATGCGATAATAAACAATAATCAGCACAAATGTAATGGCAGTGTGAACAATCCATCCGAATATATAGAGTGGAACACCACCAAATGCGGGAATATACGTCTCGCTGTAGAAAAACGGGAACGGAATCATAATTAATACAAACATAATCAGAAAAATAATCAACCATGTCCGTTCGAAGTGTTTCTCAAAAAGTTTCTTCATAGCCTTTTTCCTCCTTTGCTTTCGAAAGAAAATCATGTAATATATACTATGATTTTCTTTTGATTTTTGTTAAGTATATACTTTACTTTATATTTTCCATTATACATGCTATAATAAATTTGTAAAGTTTTTACTTATATTTTTATGAAAAAAATATAAAACATTGCATGCACCATGCAAAGAAAGGACATCGTGTAATATCTATGGATATTTTAGAGCATCTTCAAAAACTTTATCCTGCCCTGACAAAAAAGCAGAAAACAATCGCAGATATCTAATTGCTAATCCGGAGGAAATCAGCTACATTACACTGGCACAGCTAAGCCATCAGACCGGTACCTCCGAGCTGACTTTGCTTCGTTTTTGTCAAAAACTGGGGTACTCCAACTTTCTGGACTTAAAGGAGCAGTTTTCGGGACTATACCCAAAAAATGATTAAGCAGGCCTCCTCTTCTTCCTTTTTTCTGCCAGAGCGTACCTCAGGCGAAGACACCGAGCGGGAACAAATGCTTCATGAAATCTGCAATACAGAGGCCGCAGTTTTCTCTGATTTTATTACCAACATCAATCTGGAATCTGTCATAAAGGCTTCTGATGAAATCCGGAAAAGCACCCGTATCTACATCTTTGCCCATGATATTTCTCTGGTTCCCGGCAAATTTTTACAGAGCCGTTTGGAAATTCTGTACTTGAATTCTGCGTTGATTGATTTATCGGATCTGGAAGTCACCCAGAAGATTATCCAACAGCTGACGGATGGTGACCTGGTAATCTTTTTCTCTTTCCCCCGCTATTATTTTCCGATTGGAAATATTGCTAAAAAAGCAGCTAAATCAGGGGTACCGATTCTGACCATCACAGACAGTGATACTTCACCGGCAGCTGCGCACAGCACACTATTGCTTCTCTGTCCCACATCTACGAAGCTGTTTTATAACTCTATGACTGCACCTATGGCTATGCTCAATATTCTGGCATCCTGTCTTGTCATCGATAGTGTATCACCATCTGAACGGCAGATTTTTATCGACACTTTGCCATCCTGATTTTTAGCCCAAAAACAAAACCGGATATACAGGTTTCCAACAGAAAGCCATATATCCGGTTTCGTTTTTATTCTCTTTTTACTTCTCATAGGTGCCTTTTCGAATCACCTCTCCATGCTTCATAAAGATCTTTCCCCTGGCTACATAAGTATCCAGCGTCAGATCCTGATCAAACAGCAACAGATCCGCATCGGCCCCCTCTGCCACAGTTCCCTTGATTCCCAGTAAATCCAGCCCCTCTGCAACCTGACAGGTCATATAAGGCAGTGCTTCCTCCAGAGTCATTCCCAGAACCTGTACCATATATTTCAACTCTTTATAAAGTGCATCCACACCAGATACACCTATCTCCAGAAGGCTGCCGTCCTCAGCATAATTAGACCAGCTTCCGTGTCCGTCAGAGCTCATTGTGATATGCTCTGTGGGCAGTCCCCGCTTTTTAGCCTCCAGAACACATTCTCCCGGTGAAGTGTGCATACCGCAGGCAGATCAATATAACCTCCCCGCTTCAGAAATTCGTAGCCCTCTTCCAGCAACTTTTCATTCCGGTTGACATGAGTGGGACGGAAAATCCGTACAGGAACAGAACTCACCTCCAATGCCCGGAATACCGGCGCAAGACCATCTTTGTCATCTCCCATGTGAAGCACCACAATGCCTGGCTTTCCACTGAGCATTCCCGCCACACGAGCTTTACTTGCAATCTGAACCAACTGATCACCAGTCACATTAGGTGCCCGGTGATCAGATATCGCCAGCTTCACACCCAAATCTCATTCACGAATACGATGTCCCTGTCTGTTTCACCTGTGATAGTCGGGCTGGGATATCCGTAAGCACCTGTGAGCATATAAGCACTCACGCCCTCCTCACAGAGTACCCGGTCTCGCATAAAGATTGTCCACACTCCTGGTGATACCATCCGTACCCAGAAGTCCCACCACTGTTGTGATACCGTTCTCTACCAGCTCCGACATCTGTAATTCCGGTGTCCGCGTATGAAAACTTCCCTCTCCACCGCCTCCGGTGATATGTACATGTTGATCTAAAAATCCGGGAGTAAGAATCTTGCCCTCTGCATCCAGCACCTCGCACTCCACAGGCAATTCTCTGATGGAATCCTGTATACATTCAATCTTTCCCCCGCAAATCAAAAGATCCTTTTTACCGAGATATTCTGGTGCGTAAATCTCTGCATTCTTTACCAATAACATAACTGTTCCCCTTTTTCCCGTAGCTGTTCATTACGCAGATACTCCAAACTATCATGAACAGTTACTCTTCTTTTTTCGTTTCTACTCAAAGTATATACGATGGAATCCGTTTTGTCTATGAAAGTTCTGAATAATTAGCTATATATCTCCACCATCAAGGTACATCCGATATGAATGTTTGTCCCATTGGCAGCTTTCCTGAAGAAGTAATTTCTAATCGGTTGTCATATACCGCCACCTGTATCGTACCATAATGAATTATCAAAAATAAAATCTAAGGTGGACAGATTACTTTGTCTATTGTAATATATGCTGTATGGAATTTTACGAGGAGGATTTATCATGGAAGAAAAAATACTTAATTTTATTCTGGAATGTGCAGAAGTCCAGAAATTGGTTCCATTCTCACTTATCGAAGAAGAATTTAATCTTATTCTGGACGAAGCCTTAAAGTCTGTCATTACGGATGCTCTCTGGGATAATGATACTATTTCTGACGTAACTATAGGAACTGATGGTTTACTGTCACATTTTTCGAGAGTTAATCGTAAATATCAAACTAATCAACTGATGACACGAACACAGCCAGAAGCATAAACAAAGTATCTGATAAGCAGACATGATCTAATACCCCCTTATCAGATACTTTTTATGTTCCATATCTTGCCTGCAATTTACGACCGTCTATAGCAATCCTCGTAAATAATGCATTTAAGACAGTTCAGCAGAGTGCGAAAGACAAGGAAGATATCTGTAGGCGTGCTGACGCAAGGCAAAAATATCTGACGCAGATTTCACACTCTGATGGACTGGATTAAGATGCATTATTTTAGAGGATTGCTATAGTCATATTTCTCAAGCCCCAGATTCTCAAAACAATATCTGGCTTTCCAACACTCTTCCTGCCATATTCGATTGCCTCAGCCGGGCAATAACAAATGCAGGCCATACAGTGCGTACAATGCTTTCCCCATACAGGCTTTTTATTTTTTAGTGTTATGTTGTTTAACGGACAGAATTTTTTACATTTGCCACAGCCGGTACATGTCTGATCCGCCCGGAATGCATTTGCCTTTACAAATGCCGCATAGAAGATATCATTCACCAGACCACTCTCAAAAGAAGCACCCAGGCCACTTTTTGACAGAAGCTTCTCTCCATGTTTGATCGCCAACACAGCTTTAGCAATATCAGGACCTGCTGCCGCAACGATCTTCTTTGCTTTCTCCACATCAGGAGCATTAAACATGGCAATGTAATTCTCCGGCATAATGATCTGTGCCGTCCCCATATGCTTTAATCCTTTTTTCTCACTCAATTTTTCGATTGTATATATCTGCGCCACCAATACCGCTTCCGCAGCTCATCACATACCAGACATTCTTCGCCCCGACAAATTCTGTCTGTCCGATCCAGTCAGAAACCACACGCGGGATCCTCCATGCATAAGTCGGTACCACCACTACCAGATTCTCTCCTGTCTTAACAGTTCCGGTATCACCCGATTTAATCTGTTCGTTCATACAGAGCAGTTTTTCCTGCAAGCTGCCGGCAATCCTCTCTGCTACATATTTACTGTTTCCCGTTCCTGAAAAATAAACAACCATGTCATTTCCTCCTCGCGTCGTTTTATCCTAATAAAAAGATATCACATTCGTTCCGTTTTCTCAATATCCGCGGAAGCCCTGCTCCAGTATCATTGATCTGTTTTCCATCAAACTCACCATATACAGAAAGTCAAAAAACACCGCAGATTTCTCTGCGGTGCAGCCCGGAAGTATAGCGATAACTTCATGACAAATCTTCATACCAATACGGAATTGTTCAAAAATCTTTCGGAGTCTTACTTGCTTAATTTATGACTGTATTATAAACTGACTTCGTGATATTATCACACAATAACATAGTAAAAACTCTATTGGTTTTTCCAACAGGGTTCTATCGATTACTCATTTAAGAAGATTCATCTACTCTGAGCTGAAAGCTAATTATATTTCTTGCATAACTGTTTATTTTTATACATATAAGCATCTGCCTCATCCAATAACATCTGCATTGTACCCGACATATCATCGGAGGATAATGCCCATCCGCATGCATAGTCGATTGATCGATGTACAGCTACGTACGTCTGAGCATCGATCGATGTACAGCTACGTACTCTGAGCATCGATCGATGTACAGCTACGTACGTCTGAGCATCGATCGATGTACAGCTACGTACGTCTGAGCATC
>ENA-OQIO01001587-OQIO01001587.1-human-gut-metagenome-genome-assembly--contig:-NODE-1587-length-10985-cov-9.741481_pt1 | contig 10985 bp, 10 predicted proteins | sample MGYA00242573_ERZ504737 | MGnify/ENA primary metagenome ERZ504737 (study PRJEB26092, sample SAMD00036203) | human gut metagenome | host: Homo sapiens | study: EMG produced TPA metagenomics assembly of... | reverse complement strand
TCCGCCGCCGCTCGAGCTGTCGGAGCTCGATGCCAGCTCACGGATGCTCTCGTGATACACGCCGTCGAACGAATCCATCGGCGACTCGTTGCCGTAATGATGGTAGTACCACCAGTAGCAGGGGTAATTGTCGTAGAAACCGTCGGCCTCGCGCACCTCGGAGGAACAGCCTCGGCAAGCTGACGCAGGACTTCCTTGGAAACACCCAGCGCCGCACCCATCACCAGAAGTTTATTCCACAGGACCAGATCGCCGGGGACGGCTTCCTTTAGGCGCGTGAAATCCTCGAGCCAATGCTTGAGCGCCTTGCAGCGAGCCGCCACCTCGGCGCCCTCCGGCGTAAAGCGGCGGAACGTAAGGCCCACGCCAATACCCACCAGCACAATCGGCACCGAGATAACCGCGGCGATAATGTTCGCCTGTGCGCCGTCGGTAAAGAAGATGGATCCCGCGGGAATACAGGCGATCAGAATACCAAGAACCAGGCAAAACACCATTGCGACAATGCCGTCCGAGGCAACGTACTCGCTATCGGCCAGCTTGCCCTTAACGGTGTTCTGATAGTCCTCGAGCTTGTCGCCCACGGGTGTAGCGTGCTGCTTGACGTAGTGCTGCAGCTCGTCGAACGTGCGCGAGCGATCGCCGTTCTCGTCGGGCTTAGCACCGGCAAAGAAGACCTTGAGCACCATGTGGTCAATGCCCTTGGCCGACTTCCAGCCCGCATCACCCACCGTCACGCGATACGTCTGCTCTTCTTTTTCACGCCCCAACAGACCCTTCTTAGCCTTAGTCACGGTCGCCTGCTCCAGCTTAATCACACGGTCGTCGGTGAGCTTCATGAGCGTGGCGATATATGCCTGATCGGGCACCTCGTTCCAGCTCATGAGGCCGAAAGCACAGCGGGATGGTCGGCCGAAGGCACATCGCGGAAATATTCGTCCTGGAAAAGCGGCTTGGGCTTGCGGCGGCGCAGCTTGAGCACAACGATTGTGCCGGTAAAGGCCACCGCCGCGACAACACTTAGTACGGCAAGTACATTGGCAATCATGCGAGCGTGAGCGCGGCGGGCGTTAGCCTCGTCGGCCCATGCCTTCTCCTCGCTCAGGATTGTCGGCATGCGCTCCTCGCTCGAAGTGGAAAGCCAAGGCACCCAATCGCTGGGGAAGGTGATGCGCGCCTCGGCGAATTCGCCCTGATGCACGCAGGGAATGGTATAGGTGACCATGGGTTCATCCGCATCGAGCGATACGTCGCCCGTCAGCGGGCCGTGGCCCCATGCGCGGAAGTTATCGCCCTTGACGGCCGCCGTCCCGGCAGCGGCATTTGCGAAGTACACTTCCATCTCGACATCGTCGGAATCCGCGGACCAGCCGTCACCTACAAATTTCCAGTAGAGCTCAGCGGTATCGGCCCAGTTCATGACCGCACCGGTCATGGTGTAGCTCACGTAATAGATCACGCTATCGCCGCTCTCATGGGGGCTGAAAACCTTGATTCTTACGCCGCTGTCGGACTGCTCAACCGTATAGACGCCGTTGTCGCCTTTGTTTGCGCTGTCGACCTTGTTAAACGCGGTGTCGTCTTCCTCGACGCTCAGCACATTGACGCCCGCCGCACCGCCCTGCTGGTTAGAGCCTGTATTGATCTCCCAAAACACGCCGTTGATGTCGTCATCGAAATCAAACTGGCGTCCCTCGACAACGGTCAGCGAGCCGTCGGCCTCGACCGTGGCACCGATATAGGTTTGGGTCATGGAGTAGCCGTCGGCGTGCGCGGCGACAGGCAGCAGCAACAACGCAAGCGCGACGAGCACGCAGACGGAAGCGAATCGCGCAAACAGGCAGCGCTGCGACAAGTATTGGCAACGGGGGCGTTCATAGGCACATCCTTTGTCTGTAAAACCAACATCGCCATTGTCCCACGTTTGCGGACACACATGACGAATATCTGGGCCAACGGAACGTCAAATGGGACAAAAGTCCCACCCGAGTCTGGCACTTAGGGACGTTCCTAATGATCTATTGGGGACGGAGGAAAACGGATCATTGGGTTGAACCGACGGACTGCAACAAATTTGTCGTTTGGGACGTTCTTTGGCCGAGTCCCGCGCCAACGATAGATACCACTTCACAGCTCCGTCACAGGTGTAGCGGCTTTGTGTGGGCGCGGCATGCGCTGATTGAGCCGTCAGTCGAGGGGCATAAACCAATTGAGCGAAAACGGTTGCCCCTTTCCCGTTCGCTCGAGGATCATGTCCCCCTTTTCCGCGGAACCCCGGCAGTTGCGAAGAGCTGCCGGGGTTTCTGTCGTGCATAAGGTCGAGTCGGCGTACGGCGATCGAGACGTTGGGCCGCAGACCCACCGTGCGCAATGCGCAGCGCCGCCAACTTGCGAGCCACGGAAACGCCTTCCCTACCGTGCCCCGCGCTATACTCGTCCGCATGGATATCAAAACACGCAACATACCAACGCCCGCCGCGGACGCGCCGACGACGACTCCCTCTCCCGCACCTGTCGTGGGCCGTTTTGCCCCGTCGCCCTCGGGCCGCATGCACCTGGGCAACGTGTTCAGCTGCCTGTGCGCGTGGCTTTCGGCCCGCAGCCAGGGCGGCAGCATCGTGTTGCGCATCGAGGACCTGGACGATCGCTGCAAGCGCCCGGAACTTGCCACTCAACTGATTGACGACCTGACCTGGCTGGGACTCGAGTGGGACGAAGGCCCCTACTACCAGCACGATCGCCTCGACCTGTACGAGGGCGCCTTGCGCCAGCTGCAAGACGCCAGCCTCACCTACCCTGCTTTGCACGCGTGCCGAGCTCCACGCCGCGAGCGCGCCGCACGCCAGCGACGGCACGCCCATCTACCGCGGCGCCTGCCGAGGCCTTTCTGCCGAAGAGGTTACCCGCCGCAGCGCCCTGCGCGCCCCGGCCACGCGTCTGCGCGTGCCCACCGTCGATGACCTCGCAGACGATGTGATCGAATTCGTGGACCGCACGTACGGGGCCCAATGCGAGGCGCTCGCCACCGAGTGCGGCGATTTTTGGTGCGCCGCAGCGACGGCGTTTTTGCCTATCAGCTAGCCGTGGTGGTCGACGACGCTGCCATGGGCGTCACCGAGGTCGTGCGCGGATGCGACCTGCTGGCTCCACGCCCCGCCAAATCTACCTGCAGCATCTGCTGGGACTTCCCACGCCGCACTACGCGCACATTCCGCTGCTCATGTCGCCGGACGGCCGCCGCCTTTCCAAGCGCGACCGCGACCTGGACCTGGGCGAGCTCCGCGCCCGCTTTGGCACGCCCGAGGCACTGCCTGGGCTGGCTCGCCAGGCAAACGGGCATCGCGCCGGACACCACGCCACGCTCTGCCGAGCAGCTGGTCGAGCACTTTAGCTGGGACGCTATCCGCGCACACCGGGAGAACATCACTGTAACGGCCGAGTAGCCAGCCACCCCGCCACTACGCAACATCCCAGGCTGGAGCTCGTCGCCAGGTGAACGATGCAGTCGTAGAGTACGGTGTGACGCTCGGCCGGGTTGGCATCCCGATGAAAATGCCCGTAGTACCAGCGCTTGTAATCCAAGCGGTCTTCCAGCTCATCGAAAAATGCCGTCAGCCGATCAACGGCGGGATAATTCCAGCCAGGCCCCGGATAGAGCGTGGGCGAAAGCATGCGCGTAGAGCAGGTGTGGGTGATCACGTAGTCAACCTTCCAGCCCACGCTGTCGAGCTTTGCCCGCGCCTCCTCAAAGTTGCGCTCGTCCGGCAGCTCCTGCGGCCACCAGCTGGAATAGGGAATGCGGTATTCCTTATCCACACTCGTGGCGCCGCCCATGGTAAAAATCGTTGAGCCGTCGAGCTCAAAAACCTCGCCGCGCGTCAGGCGCCGTATGGGAGAGGTATCCGACAGGCGCTGCGTCAGCCCACCGTGCCACAACTCCATGGGACGCTCCGCCCAGTGATCGAAACGCTCGTGGTTGCCGTCGACGAGCAGCACGGTATAGGGGCGCGACTCCAGCCAAGCGATGTCGGCACATTCTTCGGCAGAGAAATCCCACGGAAAGCCAAAGTCGCCGGCGACGATGAGATAGTCGTCGCTCATCAGGCTATCCCCAAGCTCCCAATCGCGCAGCTTTTGCATGTCGAGGCCGCCGTGAATATCGCCCGTCACATAGACCGTCATCGGATTACCACTTCCCTCTTATATGTTTCGAGATCGTGCTCAATCTGCTCGTCACCCGTGGCGTTGACCCACCACGGCCATTTAACGCAACACACCGGCTCGTCTACCTGTGCAAACCGCGACCTGAGCTCTTCCAGGCTCACGGGGGCGTAGCTGTTAGCATCCACGCCCACGTCATAGCGCAGCAGCCCCTGCCTGAGGTTGAACTTGTTGTACGCGCCGCCGCAACTGTGGATATGCCCGTGCAAATGCCAGCTGCCGTGCGACATGCCCTGCCAGTCAGCCATAGGATAGTGGCTCAGCACGATTTTTTGGCGGTCGATCTTGAGCACGCAAATGGGCGGCTCGACGATAAAAGCATCCGCAACCGCAGGCTGCGTCCAGTCTTTGTCGTGGTTGCCGGGCAGTAGGTGGACGCGCTTACATGAAATGCTTTTGCGCAGCTCATAGGCGTCTTGGACCGTCATCTTAAAGCCGAAGTCGCCCAAGATGTAGAGCTCGTCATCCGCAGCAACCTTGCTGTTAATGTTGGCGACCATGGCATCGTTCATCTGCGCAACAGTCGACCAAGGCCTATCGCTAAGCCGTAGCATGTTCTCGTGTCCAAAGTGAGTATCGCCGGTAAACCAGATCACGGGGACCTCCTGTTGCTGCGGGGTATCCATCCCTTAGGGCTTACCCCTCGTTCTTCCATCCAAACGGGTCGAGCACCCAAAAAATCAGATCGAGTACGCCGCCGGTCATCATGGCGCCGGCAAGGGCCATGCAAACGTGCAGAGAACTGGCACTTCGGAGCACGTCGAATGGCCCCAGAACAGCCAGCAGCGCGACCGCTGCGCCGGCAAGGCACAACGCGAGGCACGGCCCCGCGTCCTTGACGCACTTCTTTGCGAGATGCTTGGTGTTATCGCTCATTGGTATCGAACTCCTTAGAGGATCGTTGTTTGGGTACATGCCGCCGCGGCAGAGCAGGGCGGCAGGGTAAGTGTCCCATGCCGTGCGGACACAGCTGAAAGCCCCCGCGCAAAAAACAGCGCGCCGCAGGATTCGTATCACCTGCGGCGCACCGAAAATGATCCGCTTTCCTCCGTCCCCAACGGATCAGCTGAGTTGGCGCCGCTTGACGGAAAGGAAGGAGCCGGCGGCGTCACGAGCTGCGGCAATGTCGCTAGGCATAGGAAACAGACGCGCTCCAAACGCTCTAAGCCCCAAGCCTACCCATTAAGAAATCGACTGCGGAAACGATTTTGATGCCGTCAATGTCGGTCGGATGGCTTCCCCGGCGAACAATGATGATCTTCTCGTAACCGCCGGTGATCTTCTCGAGCGACCTGAGCTCAAATGGACGCAATTCACGCTTGCGCGTCGCCTCCTCGTCAATCGACTCCGTGACCTGAATAAACTTACGATCCGAGCCGTCGCCGATCGCAACAAAGTCGATTTCAGCATCTCGAAGATGACCCGTGAAGACCTGGTATCCGTCATAGACAAGGCGATTGTAAATGGCATTTTCGAGAACACGCCCACTGTCGCTGCCGCGATACCCATCCAAGAAAGCTCGAAGTCCCAGATCCTCAATGTAGAATTTGCCACCGGTCTTCAAAATGTCCCGACCCTTAATATCAAATCGGCGCGCGTGCGAAAAGATATAGGTCTCCTCAAGGGCGGACACACAAGTGTCCACGACGCCGTGTGAGGATTTCGCCCCGTTCTCTGCCAGCGTTCCAACGATCTTATTAATTGATGTCGGGTTTGAAATGTTATCAGCCAAGTAGGAAGTGACGCGGTCGAGCACACTCCTGCTCGTCACCGACCGTCTACCCCGACGCGCCTCGCGAGCCAAAATGTCGCGCCCGACGATTGTCTGGTATGTGCTCCAGATATAGTCCTTCATTTCCTGCTCCGGCAGCTTTGAAGCAGCGAGGAACGGCAGGCCTCCAAACGTCAGATAGCGGTCAAGAAGATCGTCGAGTGCAACAATATCCTCCCGGCCAAAAACAGCAAGCCTATTCGTGACGTCAGTCGGACCAAGAAAGTCGACATATTCCGAAAAAGCGAGCGGATGCATCCGAATCTCGACATACCTGCCCGAGATTAAGGTCGCAATCTCTGACGAGAGGAGAAAAGCATTCGAACCCGTAACATATATATCGCAGTCCCGGTCGACACGAAGTGCGTTAATCGTCTTCTCCCATCCGGCAACCTCCTGAAGCTCGTCGAAGAAGAGATAGCACCTCTTGCCCGCAGGCATTAGACCGTCCACGTGGCGGTAAAGCTCTCGCCAATCACGCACGCCCTCCAGCTCAAATGACTCCATCTTAAAGGTCAAAAGACATTCGGATGGAACGCCGTTATCCTCCAGATGTTTGCGCATCATGTCCAGAAGCGTCGATTTGCCACAACGGCGCATACCCGTTACGACCTTGATGACATCCGTGTCACGGAAGGCGATTAACTTCTCGAGATATCGATTTCTGGGAACCATCCGTTTATCCATCGCTCGCCCCAATCTGCAAGTTTTTCTCACAGCATGACAAGAACTTACGAATTTTGCAAGTTTTTCTCACGCAGCGACAAGAACTTGCATATCCGTCCATGGCCATTTGCGGTCGGATTCCAGCGAGGCCATGACAAGCAGCTTGCCACATGGCCGACACGGAGCCATGGCATGCGCGGAATCTTGAGAGCAGGACTTCTCCCGGCAGCCTATAAGACAAAAACACATACACATAGATAGAGAGAAGCCCGGCAAGACACGGCGCCAAGGCCGCAGCCACAAAACTTGAGTGGCCGATAGTCTAAAAATCACATACGCCCAAAACACGAACGATCGATCTGTTATCCTGGCGCCAACATAGTCTTTCGAAAGGTTTGCCCAGGATGACTACGCAGCGACAGATTGATATTGAATTCGACTCGCTTGCACGCGAGAACGATTCACCCAAGCTCATCGCCAACTCAAAGGCGACAGGCGGAACACTACTATCCGTTATCAAGGAGCAGCTCTCAACCTGCGGCTCTTTTGACTTTTGCGTAGCGTTTGTTGCAGACGGCGGCCTTCAAATCCTGGTCGAGGCGTTCCAGGAACTCAAGCAGCGTGGCATTAAGGGCAGGCTGCTCACGTCCACCTATCTCAACTTCAACTCACCCGATGCCTTTCGCAAGCTGCTGGAATACGACAACATAGAAGTTCGCGTATTCCAGGGTAATTTGCATGCCAAGGGATACATTTTTGATAAGGGAGAAACCAGCACGGTCATCGTCGGCAGCTCGAACATGACGCAGACCGCCCTCACCTGTAATAAAGAATGGAACGTGCTGTACCAGACTGTCGAGAACAGCCGCCTACTTGGCGAACTGAGGGGCGAGTTTGGTTCGTTGTGGAACGACACCTCAACCGTTTTGCTTACTCAAGACTGGATTGAGAACTATGCCGCATATCGATCGGCACGTCCGCCAAAGCCCAAATCGAAACCGACATTCAGATCTGCTGAAACGCCGGCGCAGAATGGCCTCGAAGAAATCAAGCCCAATAAAATGCAGCAGCGCGCCCTTGAGGCGCTCGGTGTAATTCACCGCAAGGGCGAGACCCGCGCCCTGCTGGTCTCGGCAACCGGCACCGGCAAGACCTTCCTTTCAGCGTTCGACGTGCTCGCAACTAAACCCCGGCGCGTCCTCTTTCTTGCGCACCGCCGGCGCATTATCGACGCCTCCCGCGCAAGCTACGAACGGCTCTTAGGTAGTACCTATACGTTCGACACCTATCAAACTGGCAAGAATACAAGCAATGCTACCTGCGTGTTTGCCATGTGCTCTTCGGTCGCCAAACATTTGAGCGATTTCCGTCCCGATGAGTTCGACTACATCGTCATCGACGAGGCCCACCGCACGGGATCCCAGGGTTACCAATCCATCATGTCGCACTTTACGCCTCGGTTTTATCTGGGCATGACCGCTACACCCAATCGCACCGACGGCTATGACGTCTTTGCCCTTTTCAATCACGTCATCGCGTTCCAGATCACGCTACAGGACGCTTTGGCCGAGAAAATGCTAGCCCCCTTCCATTATTTTGGCATTCACGATCTGGAGATTGACGACGAAACGGTCGAAGATACCGCCTTGTTCGGACGCCTAACATCCGACGAGCGCGTACGTCATATCACCGAGAAGATCGAGGAATATAGCGTCACCAAAAGCAACCGCAGGGGCTTAATTTTCTGCAATCGAAACGCCGAGGCAAAAGAGCTGTCGCGCAAATTCAACGCTCTCGGATATCGAACAGCTGCGATTAGCGGTCAAGATTCCGATGAGGTCCGCGATGCCACGATCAGCCGGCTTGAAGCCGGCAAGCTCGAGTACATTTTCTCGGTCGATATCATGAACGAAGGCGTCGACATCCCCTCGCTCAATCAGATCATCATGCTTCGACGCACCGACTCCGCAATCATCTTTGTTCAACAGCTCGGACGAGGTTTGCGCCTAAATGATGGCAAGGAATACGCACTGGTGCTCGACTTTATTGGCAACTACCAGAGCAACTTCTTGGTACCATCGCGCTTTCGGGTGACAAGACGTATAACAAAGACCGCCTGCGCCGTCTTGTCCAAGAGGGCGATTCGGCAATCCCCGGATGCTCGACCGTGAGCTTCGATCGTATTTCCGAGGCACGCATTTACAAGGCCATCGACGGCGGCGATTTCACCTCCGTCAGATTTTTGAAAAACGAGTATCTCGACTTGCGCCAAAGACTAGGCAAGATCCCCTCGCTGCTCGAATTTGATCGCAACGGCTCCATCGATCCGCTGCTCATCTTCAAGAATAGCGGCCTGGGGTCTTACCACGCATTTCTTTCCAAATACGAGCCGGACTACACAGTTCAATTTACCTCTGATCAGACCAAGATTCTCAAATTTATTTCTCAGAAACTTGCCGCGGGTAAGCGATTCGAAGACCTCTATTTGCTTCAAACGCTCGTCGAAGCCGGACACGAGGGCTACCGGCATATGCGTGAGGCTGCGCTTAGGAACTACCGCGCACAGCTTAAGGACAGCGCCGTTAGGTCGGCAATCGCCGTCCTTAAGGGCGACTTTGCCACTCCTAAGGATTTCGTTTCCCTGCTTATTGACGATGGATGCGGACCTCGTCTGACCGAAGCGTTTGCGACCGCCCTGCGCAACGCAGAGTTCAAGCGTCAGATTCTCGAGGTGCTGGATTTTGGTATTGAGCACAACCGACTCGACTATGCCGAGACGTACGAAAACACAAATTTCGTTCTCAACGCCAAGTACACGTACGAAGAGGTTTGCCGCTTGATGAACTGGGAAAAGAACATCAACGGCCAAAATCTTGGCGGCTATTTTTACGACGAGAAGACCAATACATTCCCCGTGTTCATTAACTATGACAAGGCGCCCGACATTAGCGAGTCAATTCAGTATGAAGACCGCTTTGTTTCGCCGAGCAAGCTTATCGCAATCTCCAAGGGCAACCGTACGCTCAACTCTCCCGAGATTCTGCGACTGCAAGCATGGCCGGGAAACGGCCTGAAGACGTATTTGTTTATGCGAAAGAACAAGGACGATAAGGGCGGCAAGGAGTTCTATTTCTTAGGCGAAATGCATCCGACCGGCGAGTTCGAAGCTATTAAAACTAAGAGCGGCGACAACGCCGTTGAAATCGAATATGAGCTCAATGCGCCCGTGAGACAGGACATTTACGAGTTTATGCTCAGCGATTTGAGTGAGGCAGAGTAACAAAAAGGAGTGGGCCGCCATGTGGCGCCCCACTCCTTTTTTACTTAAGTCCGAGCTTTTTTTCGAGCTCCTTAACGACTTTAACGTCTGCCGGAAGCCAATCGACATCCCACAGGTTATTGGTATCAAGCCATTTCATATCCTCGTGAGCGTGCTCTTTGAACTCCCCCGAAAGGATGGCAGCTAGGTAGCACTGCATCGACAGGTGAAACGTCGCGTAATCGTGTTCGACCGTGCAAAGATAGTCGAGGTTACCGATCGTGACCTCGAGCTCTTCTTGAATCTCGCGCACGATTGCCTGCTCGCCGGTTTCGCCCGGCTCGAGCTTGCCGCCCGGGAATTCCCAGCCGTCTTTAAACTCGCCATAGCCGCGCTGGCAGCTCAGGATTTTTCCGTCCTTCTGAATAATCGCTGCTGCAACATTGATTGATTTCATAACTAGCCATCACCTCTCCAGTTGAGCCCAACCAGTATAGGTGATCAGTTGCCCGTCATGTCCCAGTCGCCTGAAAACCATCTGCTCGACCAGCCTTTGACGCCGTTTTGCACCGGCACCCCATCCCCCGCTATCGAGGTCTAATACTTTTCCCGAGAAGTGAACGGCTGTTTTTGGACCCCTGAAGCATCCACATTTTTCGTCGGCAAAATCGCAGGATTCCAGCACCGAAACCGCAGGAAACGGCACCTCTAAAGTGTCGATGCTTCGGGGGTCCGATTTAGCTCGTTCACTTCTCGGGAAAAGTATTAGACCTCGTCGGCAGCAGCCCAAAAGGTGAGTCGTTTCTCCCCCGCGCAACCCAATAGACACATTCCGCTCCTCCCTCACACCACCCAAAAACTCATCCAACATTAATCTTGGCTCAAGAATCGCTTAATCTATAACCTGCACTATAGAGTTCGACCAAGGGCGGCGCCGCGCAACACAGACCGCCGAACGCAACGCTCGCGCCCGGGCAGATCGCCCGCGTCGCGCCCATCGAACGAAAGGACAGGTCATGGACGACCTCGAAAAAGTTGAAACCATCCGCACCAAGTGCAACGTGAGCT
>ENA-OQIO01001586-OQIO01001586.1-human-gut-metagenome-genome-assembly--contig:-NODE-1586-length-10986-cov-2.428124_pt1 | contig 10986 bp, 12 predicted proteins | sample MGYA00242573_ERZ504737 | MGnify/ENA primary metagenome ERZ504737 (study PRJEB26092, sample SAMD00036203) | human gut metagenome | host: Homo sapiens | study: EMG produced TPA metagenomics assembly of... | reverse complement strand
TATATATCACTGGGAAGTGATATTAAACAGTATGGATTATTGCGTACAATAGGTGCAACTAATAGACAGATAAAAAAATTAGTATGTATGCAAATAGGGGATATTTATTTGAAAAGTTGCTTATGTGGTGTAATAATCAGCATAGTTCTACAATATTGTGTTTTAAACAATGTGGTTAAAAATCTTTATTTAGGGGAGTATAAAGCAAATAGTCAATTAAAATTATTTAATTTAAGTGCATATATCGTGGTCCTTGTTTTAGTTGCTATAACTCTATTTGGGGCAACTCTTTTGGCAGTATATAAATTGACTATGATTACTCCTATAGAGGCTGCAAAATATGAGGAAGTAGTGGGAGAACAACAATCAGATTATCAATTGGGAAAATGTTCATTATAAAAAGAACTGGAATTATTTTTGGAATGGCTTTTCGTAACATATTACGTTATAAGAAAAAATTTATGTTCATTATAATATTTTTGGCATTTGGTTGTGAAATAGGGCTATTAGGGATTGTGGTCACCAAGGGGACAAATCAAATGAATAGATTACAGAAGAATCCAGATTTTACTATTGAAGTGCCAATGGATACTGTAACGTATTTAGTGGAAAATGGAAAAGATGAGGTGGAATTAATAACAGATGATAATATCGTGGATATCAAAAATACGCTTACTTCTTATACTGAGAATCTGAAAATAGTACAAGGTTTTTTGCCTATTATAAAAAATGCAGCAGAAACAGATAGCTTAAAAATTGTAGAGCATGATTCATTACCTGTAATGCAAACATTAGACGATAAAAGTATGAAAAAATTAGTGAAATATGTAGAGGAGAATAATATACCAGTTGATCAAAAAACATTTAACGAGAAAGGTGGCGTGTTAATATTACATGAAAATTTAATACCACAAACATACGAAGATATAGAAACGGAATGTATTGGAAAAATAATAGAACTGTATGATTTGGTGCCAGTTGGAACAGCAATGCAGGAAATGTCCACAGTTAAACTTAGAAATTGTGGATATATAAACATTTCACAGTCAGATTGTCCAACTTTGGATTTATCATGGAGAGGAAATGATAAAGTTTATCTGATTGTTTCAGATAAAACTTTCAGCAAATTAAAGGATGTTTTAACAGTTAGAAACTTGGAAGTACAGATTAATGTAAAAGCAAATAAAGAGGCTATTTGTAAACAGAAATTAAAAGCATGGATTCAAGAGGCAAATCTCAAGTTTCAATCTACTACAGGCAACGAAAATCAACTTTTTGTATGTGATAAAGTGTAATAGTGATGAAATTGCAAAACAGTCTTTGTATATTAGAACAAGTCAGATAATCATGTATACTATTAGTGGCATTTTAATATTTATGGGACTGCTAAATTATTTCAGTACTACATCTACAAATATAATTATTAGGCAGCGTGAGTTTTCCATTATGTGGAGTATCGGCATGACACAAGGTATGCTTAGGAAAATGCTTATATATGAGGGGATAATATACGTAGGAGGTGTTCTTGGGCTATTATTGATTATAGGAAGTATAGTTATGGGAATAGTAGTTTATATTTTAAAAACAAAACATAGAATATTTTGTTTTTCAATATCCATTTGAAGGACTTTTATGTATTATATGTATTATGTCTTTTTGTGTGTGATAATCCCTAATATATTCTTACATAAAATGGAAAGAAATAGCTTAATTGAAAGAATTAAGAAAGAAAGGTGATATACGAAAATATGTGTTGAATAAATTGTTGTATGAAGAAACAGTAGAAATGTAAAGAGTGTCATAATGACATGAAAAGAGCCGTCCAATTTGGACGGCTCGAAGTATTTCTAGATGTTTATATTTTCTTAGGCATAGGAGCGTCAGCAGTTCTCAGTTTTTCAATTAAGGATAGGAGCATATCTGAGTTTTTCTGAAATTGTGTTTGAAAATCTTCTGTAACCTCATAGTTTAGGTACAGAGTTATCAATGTAGCATTCCATATTGAAACCATGGTCTTTTCAGATAGACGTCCTTCTAGAAAGCGTAGATGTTTGCTAAGTGTTGCTTTCGTTTTCGTCCATGCAAAGAAATAGTCATCTTTTAGTGGAATGTTAAATTTATGAAACCATTCCCGAACGGTATGTGTTTCTGATCCATCTCCACACTCCGGATCATTAAAGACGTATCCAACAGACAATTCTTCCGGATTTTCCGGAAAAATACCAATCGGTAGGGAAAGGGCAAGGTACCGGCCAATCGGAAACATAGCACAGACTGCGGGTTTTACATCGTGTACCAAACATTTTTGATTTTTTAATAACGGGCAGCGTTTGACACTTCCTTGTGGTTTTAGGCGTACTACAGGGATATGAGAATTACGTCCAAGATAAGTTTCACAACAGATCCGGTAGAGGAGTCTACAAGGCAAAAGGCAATCACACCTGTGATATGGATTTTTGAAGCCTGTTCTTCCGATTCTAATACAACCAGCCGTTTCGCATCGCTTTTTGTCTGGCTTTCCATGACATGATTGATAAGATATTCCTGTTCCTGGGGGACATAGAGGACTTCATACCACTCATCTTTAGAGAAAAAGTTCAGTTTCACAGGAAATTCACCGTCAGTATGGTACACAATGGCGTTTTTGAAGTCCAAAAGCACCCAAAAAGATGCAATCATCCCATAATCAGGAGTGTTTGCAGATTCCTGGCTGTCGCAGAGAAGCCCGTTCTCCTTATCATAGATAATGCGTTTTTGTTTTACCAGACTGGTGATCAGAGATTGATAGACTCTCTGTTTTTGGAAAAGAGCCGTAAGATCTGTTCATATTGCAACGAATGGTAAGTTGTAATGAACCGGAGCAGTTGGGCACCTTCCCCTTGATAGATTTCATTTCTTGTTTTCATGGTAATCTCCCTTCATTATATAATAGGAAGTTTTACTTACACTGTACGCACAGAATACGTTTTATTTTAGGGGAAGTACGCTGTACGTACTGTGTAAGTATTGGCTACTGTCAGCGAAAGGTTTACGGGTACAAAAAAAGCACCGATAAAGGTGCTGGTAAAAATAGGAATACTATAAGCAATACTTATTGTAACATGGGTAAAATTACCCTTCAATCGTAAAAGTGTGCCAATTTTGGGACATACAATTATTAATTTCATGAGTTAGGTTCTTCTGTGATTCTTCGGTTTTATCTTCCGATTTATTTGCTTATATGATAGAATGAATTGATAAAATAGTAAGAGACATCTGTAAATGATTTATTCAAAGTGTGTGATTACGCTAAGCTATTACAATATCTCAGATGTTTGAATATATACTTAAAGGCAAGTAAGGCTGTTTTACGTTAATTTATAAAAATTGATAGAAACAAAAATGAGGAAGAAGAGAGTTTATGTGTGAATATATAAAATGGATTTTCAACCCAGATAACATAAATACAAATATTTTTACAGTCATTTCTGTGGTATTATCTGGTCTTATTTCGTGGGGAATATCAGCAATTTATTTCTCTAGGGGAAACAGAAATAATCTAAGAGCCTCCGTGTTGTGTCCGATACGACGTTTATTGGAAAATAATCCAATTACGAATGAAAATTACCGAAAATTAGCGGAACACACAAAGGACTATAGCATGAAGTATCTTAAAAGTAGAGAACACCCAATTGTTGATGAACTTCTTTCAGCTTATCAAGAAGTGTGCCGTTATAAATATGAATATGTTTGTGCAGAGAGTTTGCAATCTTATTTCAATTATAAATTGAAAAAAAATGGAATAGATACGACTCCTGTACCTATTTATATTGAAGATGAACTTGTGGATGTTGAACCACCGCAAGATATGTTAAGTTTTTGTGATGATTTAGAACGGGCAATAGAGCAATTCCCACCAGAATATGATGACGAAAGATGCTTGGATGCGGTGACTAAATTATTCAGACACTACTGCAAGAGGTGCTATACGGATAAGGATATTATTTTTTTTGACGATTATACTCTTTTGGAGGTATTAGAGAAAGCGAAGAATAAGTCGAATTGGGACAAGAAATTTGAACGATATAAGAAAGCAAAAGAAGCTTTTTTGAAGATTAAGTAATATGCAGAATTGTGGAATGGATTTTCTCTTGCAAAAGTATAAAAAGGAGGAATAAAATGCAGGAAGAAATGAGGAAAAATACCCTGGGATCATTAGTGGAAAATGAAAAAAAAGGAACTATTTATGCTAAGATAACAAAAAGTCATCCATATAATACAATTCATGGAGGTTATTTTGATTATAGCTTATGGATAGGCAAAATATTGGATTGTAAAGCAACAAAAGAATTTGGTGATTCCGATACAACGATAGAAACACTAGAAACGGCAATACAATATTTTCACTATGGGGATCAAATAACAATTGTAAGCTTTGAAAAATTGGTGGATAAAGTTCAAGATTTTCGAGTTTTTCCAGGAAAGGGAGAGTGTTTACAGGTTAGTCATCTTTACGTTTTGGATGTGTTGGAATTAAAAGAAAAAAGTACAGTGGACTATATTATGGAACATATAAATCCAGAATATTGGAAGACAACGGGACTTGGATGTTCGACATATCACATAAGACAAAAAGGATTAGAGGAAATAGCAGATTATTATGAAGCTTGTGTTCGTAAATATATTGTACAAGAATCAGATAATATTATCGAAGAGGAAGTAGTGAAAACTCAAGAAATGAAGAGTAGTTGGATTCCAAGGAAGCAAAAATTAAAAGAGAGTGTGAAGCGTATAGTAAAAAGGATGAAAAATATTAAAGGATGACTGTTAGTTTGAGTTTTTCTGGAAAAGGGCAGTGTTAAGACTGCCCTTTTTTAGAAGAGTAGTTTTGAACTTTGAGTTCTCATCGGAAAGAGAGTACGGGGGGAACTACCTGCTATAAAGGTTATTTATTTTTTATCAGTTCTTCATCAGTACTATTTAATTTTTTTTCAATTACCTCTATTTTCTTTTCAAGCATTGATACTTTTTTTTCCATATCATCAAAATCTTTTTCTCTTTTTTGACTTTTTGGATCAATGCTTGAGAGAAAATCGGGAATAATACAAGCATCAAAAATGAAAAGAAAGGCAGTATATAATTGGATGATTAATTTAAGAGTGGGTTGATTGAAATCTGCAAGAGCTAGACAGGATGCAAACCATAAGCTGGCAAAAAAACTCATTTTCTTCAAATATTGTTTTCCGTGTTTATCAAGGATTAAAATCATTACTATGAATGCGAAACTTATAGCAAACCCTATTATTTGTAAAAAAAGTATAAGCTCATTATCAGCCAAGTATTCTGACGAAATCAGAAGTACAAACATAAGAATGGTTATCCCCATCATGAATGGCCATTTTTTCAATGCATTGTACATTGCTTTAAATTGTTCTTTCACACTTTTAAATTCCTTAGTCATATCTAATTCTTTCACTCCGTTAGTCATTTGAGATAATAGGTAAGATTAGAGAAATCTCCCCATTTTGTAAAGAAATTATTAGTTTTCCGCTATCATATTATAGCAAATAAATATAAACAGAACAAGAAGTGGTATTTGGAAACTTATAACTAACTACTGTAAAAGTACAATTGGGAAAATCAAATTTTTATAGGCACTCATTTTAATATAGAGAATGATCTATATGGAAAATGTCGATTTTATTTTGGGAAAAATTTATTTAAAGTTTCCAGTGTCCCCTTTGCAGAAAATCCCCATAGTATGCTGCTAAGAGCGTTAATAGCAGCCTGCCTTCTTCGGTAGTACGTCCGGTAGGAGATACTGGGAACATGCTTTTCCAACTCTTCCAGGATTTCCTCTGTGTTTTTCAGTTCATGGGGAGACAGAAAGGCGTAATATAATATCCAGTAATATTCTTCCCCATGCTTATGATTTTTCCGGAGCAGATCCACAGAAGAGAGAAGCAGCTTTATCATTTTATTGCTGCGGGCAATGCTTTTTGCCCATTCTTCAATCTGGCTGTCTCCCAGATCTGCTCCTGCAGCATAGATGGAATCCAGAAATTCGTCTATACTGGTGTTGTATTCCAGTTGGAACTGAATTTCTACCTGCCGGACAGCAACCATCAGGCTATAAGTAGAATCCCGGTAACAACGGAGAAGCTTATAGGTATCATGGTACAACGGATTATTTTCTACTTCAGCAGAAACAGGGTGGTGATTTTTCTTTGCCATTATACAACCCCTCCTTTCAACAGAACTTCTGGGATTTCAGCGAAGGCAGGTAAGGTATGCTGCAGAGGCGGAGTATGCCTGGGACGTTGGTGACGGCGGGATTTTCCGGTTTTAGTTTTAACTCAAACTGATAGGCTGCTTTCCCCCAGGGCAGATAATACGTAGTGAATATAGATATATACTATCTTTGCAGGCTGATAAAGGAGATAATATATACTTTGTTTTGGGGCATCTACAACAAGAAATGCCTTGTATTTCCAGTATTTCAGCGACTTTGCGAACAATGGCTTTGATGTGTGATTCTGGAACGCAGGAGCCTTCCTGTGAAACGATGATTTGTTCGTCAGTAATAGATTCTGAAACGCATTCAGAATTGTTTTAACAGGCAAGGTGTCTTCGGGTATATGTATTGGCAGTTGCATTTTCATGGCAATTTCCTCCTTATCAATCATGACATCACTGATATTAAACATAACGGACAGATAATTACGCAGATATACCATGCTGCCATGTTTCCCGGAATAGGAAATCAGTGTGATCATGTCGGTATCTTCAAGTTTTTTTAGCAGACGGGACACAGAAGATTTCGACTGTTTCCAACGTCTGGCAAGTTCCTGATAACTGAACAAGGGATTTCCAGTCTGATTGCGAAAATATACTACCGGACCGGCATCAGAGCCTTGCACAGATGGATCATTGTAGACTGCATGAATCCAAAGATCCAAAAGAGCATCCATTTCTGAACATTTTCCCAGTCCGATTAGTTTATGAACATCTGCGATTGGAAAAAAGAAAAACCCGATGTCTTTTTTGCATGGGTAATTATAGGAAAGGGCAGTATTATCTTTTGGCCAGTCTTTGATCTTGTATTGGATAATCTTATTTTTTTCGTGCAGTGAGTAGGTTAGAAGGTTTTGCTCAACCAGGGTATCCAGTATGGATATGACCTGATGCTGGAATTTTTGGCGGAAGTGAATCTGTAGTTCTTTAAGAGAACAGATCCATTCGCAGGAACAACTTTGTAAGTAAGGTGTTCGATGTTCCGATAAGAGGAGCTGTAATTTGCATAAGAACATAAAATGAGAAAATAAAAAAGACAGGAACCTCCGTTGGTACGGATGTTTCTGTCTTTCATAAGGGTTTGTATAAATTCCCGGTAAATCTGGCAGCGTGGAAAATCCACAATTTGTTTTAACTCTAATTGATAATTCACGATAAACCTCCATATAATATTGTAGTTGTAGTAAAATAATTGTAGACGAAAGATACTAAAATGTATATAATATGCCCATAGGGGTGCTAAGTGGCATAGATTTGGCACAGTAAAATACCTGATATGGCATGAAAGCAACATGAAAATTAGGGTGGATATAAGGTGGACAGTTTGGAAAACCTTAGAAATATCTTCTAAGGTTTTTTTGTGTTAATGTATACTGACACTTGCGATAGTGACACAGGATTGATTCTGATAATTTCTGGAAGTCACAGAAATAACAGGCTACAGGAGAGGGAATTTCGGTGGCTCCTGAACTGTCAGATGTTCACCGATCAGCTTCTCCATCCAGACCATATTATACCAGTGGTTGAATTTGTAACCGCATTTATGGAACTCACCTACAAGACGATATCCCATATGAGTGTGAAATTCCACACTGTTTTTGTCAAGATGTTCATCTTCCTTTGGAGGATAGGCAATGCAGGCATTCATATTCAAGATACCCTGTTCACGTAAAGCGGTTTCAAGGGCATCATGAAGCCTGCGGCCTATCCCTCTGTGTTTAAGAGACTGATCAACATAAATAGATGTTTCCACAGCCCAGTCATATGCAGGTCTTTCATGGAAAGGACCTGCATATGCATATCCAAGCAAAGCTCCTTTTTCCTCAGCTACAAGGTAAGGGTATTTTTTCAGAGTGTGTTCAATTCGGGAAGCAAATTCTTCTGTGGAGGGAACATCATATTCAAAGGTGATGGCTGTATTTTCTACATATGGTCTGTAAATTTTAAGCAGTGCCGGCGCATCTGCAGCAGAAGCGGTACGGATTATTATTTTATTGTTCATGATAATTTCCTTTCTGAAGTGTGTTTGAAAAATATATGTAACTATTCATCAAATTCTGCAGTCACTATAAAACCTCGCGGTGTATGTTCAATATTTTTTACGATTCCTTTTCTGGATCTGATGCGTTCTGCATTTGGATAACAGCCGGACATTGCCACAGCCGGTTCAATGATATAACTGTAATTCATAAAAGATTGATATTCGGAAATTTCTATTTCATCTCCCACATTTATTAATCCTTGACGTTCCATTTTAAATTTTTCCTGACGCATATAATTCCTTCTTTCTGTGTCAAGCGGATAAAATCATCCGCTTTGCTACGCAGCTTTACACCGAATAACTGCTCCGCAGGGGACTTACCTGATTCGGTTAAATAGAGTAACAGTTCAGTATATGATTGTTTTACCAAAGTGCTGTCATAAGTGAAGCTACCATATAAGTATAACACAAAAAAAGTAAACAACAATGATTGTTATAAAAAAGTAAAATAAATAAAAAAAGTACTTGAATACGTAGGATTAAGCATATATAATTAATAGAAATTGTGCTGTTTACAGATAAATGCCAGAACTTTGCGACTGACAGGATTTTGGAAACTGCTTTTTATATTGATACGGAAAGGGGAAATTACATGAAAACGATCGTCGTTTGTGATGATGTTGAGATTGAAAGACTTCTTTTAAAAGAAATATTGTGTCAGTATTTTGAAGAAATAAATGAAGAGGTTTCAATTGTAGAATATGATTCAGGAGAGACGCTTATAGCCGACGTGGAAGAAGGATACATTGCTATGGATTTGCTTTTTCTGGATATTTGTATGAAGAAACTTAATGGAATGGAAACTGCAAGAAAATTGAGACAGATACAGTGTAAGGTGCCGATCATTTTTCTTACCGCCTCACCGGATTATGCCATAGAGAGTTATGAAGTACAGGCTTCCGGATATTTGTTGAAATCATTTTCAGAAGAGAAACTGATGAAACTTCTGAACAGGATTCTTAAAACGGATATGAAAAGGCGTGTTGCGATCAAAAACAGAAGACAGTACCGTTATCCATGTACAGATGATATCATGTATATTGACAGCGATAAACATAATGTCACCCTGCATCTGTCAGATGGTTCCGAAATTATAACAGTGGACAAGCTGGGAGAAATTGAGAAGAGAATTAACGAGAAACGTTTTCTGCGCTGCCATCAGAGTTATCTGGTGAATATGGATTATATTAAGGATGTAGAGGACGATTTTATTATGGAAGATGGAACACTTGTGCCTATACGTGTTCGTGGGCGGAAAGAAATACTGGATACGTACTATGATTATTTTGTAAATCATTTTGGAGACTCAAAGGACACTTTTGCAGAATAAATTGCTGAATTTGCATAAAATGAAAAGAGGGCGTAAATGCTGATATAATACACATTAAGGTACAGCTGATATAAAAAACAGATAAACTGGGAACGGGGAATGAAAGACACAGTATTATTGTTTTAAATCAGTCGTTATACCTGACCTATTATTAAAAAGTGTGTGAAAAGTGTGTGTTATAAAATGTGTGTGAATGTGTGAAAAATCTCCACCGAAAGTCAATGTTTCCTCGGCATTGAGATTTCGGTGGGGATTTTTGATATAATATTATCTGATATCAGATGTATCAGAAGAATCCTGTTCAGCAGTTGTCAGGGCAAGCTCCAGAGAAGTGTCTGTGAAGAAGGTATTAGCATTATACAGGTACAGAATTTCCTGAACATTTTCAACCTGCATTAACTGCTCCAGATCTCCAAAGTAATAACGGGGATCAATCATTATGATCTTTCGGTAATGCTGAGCAAGAAATGGGATGAAGCTGTTTGCGTATGAATCCTTAAGCACAAGCAGTGTATTATCTGTTTCAGTAGGAGTACTGATCTTTATCTGAGCGTGGTTTCCACCAAAGAATAATGCATATTTATCTCTTGTCTCAAGTTTCTCAGTATCATAGAAGCTGGCACTTTTTTTCTGTTCGTCTACATAATTAACTACAGAAGAGAGTGCCTGATCTCCGGTGGGGAGAAATACATCGATCTCATCTTTTTCGCCGGAGCGGAAACCGCTTTTGGCAGACAGTGTTCCCTGAAAAGAACGGGTGACAGGTGCTTTGTCATAAGTGTCTGCTGAAGTATCAATTCCCATATCTTTGGCTGCCTTAAGATAGGCATAATAAGCACCCTGGGTAGTCCAGTGATGATCAGTGTGATAATAGAGGTCTTCCATTTTGTGATCTTTAAAAGTGCTGCGAACATCAATAAAGGTCACACCTGCATCGGTCAGGGAGGCAGAGAGGCTGTCAAGCCAGGAATTCTGATCCTGGACAGGGGCAAAAGCAGGAAGCCTGTCGCTCAGGATATTCACAGAATTTGGGGCAATCAGTGCATATTGTTTCAGATCAGAATGTTTTTGCGCAAGTCAGTCATTGCTTTTACAGTGGCGTCATACTGTGTCTGATCAGGCGCTTTAAATTCTTCCATAAGATATCCGGATTTTCCAACGTATACGCCATTAGATTCTACTTTGCCCATCAGACGGTCAGTTCCGGCTTTCAGGGTAATCCACAGATCTCGAAGTGGAAACTGATCATTTTCATAGGTTTCAAATTGTTTTTCAAATCCGCCGGAAGCAATCTGACTGCCGTTTAAATGAGGCAGGGAAGAAAGTACGCGGTTTTCTTTTT
>ENA-OQIO01001584-OQIO01001584.1-human-gut-metagenome-genome-assembly--contig:-NODE-1584-length-10989-cov-2.961517_pt1 | contig 10989 bp, 5 predicted proteins | sample MGYA00242573_ERZ504737 | MGnify/ENA primary metagenome ERZ504737 (study PRJEB26092, sample SAMD00036203) | human gut metagenome | host: Homo sapiens | study: EMG produced TPA metagenomics assembly of... | reverse complement strand
TGTCGCTGCCTGTATACGCATCCGCATCCTGATCTATTCCGACAAGTCTTCCTTTCTCTCCAAGATGCGTACAGATCTGATAGGAATGGCCGGCACCTCCGAGCGTTCCATCTACATAACATCCATCCTCGCGGATGTTTAGGTTTTCTATCACCTCATCCAGCAATATTGATTTATGAACAAATTCCATGTTACTCCTTTTTCTTTCGCTGTGTATTAAAATTAACCACTCACTTTTTTTGTGCATGGTCACTAATTGTATTTGTTAAAAAAGCACGGCAAAAAACACGGCTCCTGTCTTTCGTCATAAGAACCATTTTTTCTTCCCGTCATTTCTGCTATATTATTTATCAAAAACGGCAAAATGCTATCTCTGATTATGAAATCTATTTTATATTAGTTTATTAAAAATGACAATACTTTTTTCAGAATTTCTTCCAGATCCATTCTCTGGAACAGAATTTCCGGTTTTTCTGTCACATGACCATTTCCAAGCTGCTCAAGGATCTTTTTGCTTGTAGATGGCATATATGGCTCAAGAAGTCTTGCACCCTCTGAAATACCCTGGATCAGATTCCATAATACAGTAGACAGACGATCTTTCTTTGACTCATCTTTTCCAAGTACCCATGGTGTAGTCTCATCAATATATTTGTTGCAGCGTTTAAACAGATTGAAGATTTCTGTGATCGCATCTGCCACACGCAGATCTTTCATCTTTTCAGCTACTGCCTTTGCAGTATTCTCTACGACTGCCTTCAGGTCAGCATCCACTTCTTCTGCCACGCCTGTATCTGTCACTGTTCCGCCAAAATACTTATTTGTCATGGAAATCGTACGGTTTACAAGGTTTCCAAGCGTATTGGCAAGATCTGAGTTCAGACGCTCTACCATCAGCTCCCAGGAAATCACTCCATCGTTCTCAAACGGCATCTCATGGAGTACAAAGTAACGAACCGCATCCACTCCAAAGAAATCAACCAGCTCATCCGCATAAAGCACATTTCCTTTAGACTTGCTCATCTTTCCGTCTCCCTGAAGCAGCCACGGATGTCCAAATACCTGCTTTGGAAGTGGAAGATCCAGTGCCATCAGGAAGATCGGCCAGTAGATCGTATGGAAACGGATGATATCTTTTCCGATCAGGTGAAGGTCTGCAGGCCAGAGTTTGTTAAACTGCTCAGTACTATTTCCCTCTGCATCATATCCGATTCCTGTAATATAGTTTGTCAGAGCATCCAGCCATACATACACAACATGCTTTGGATCAAAATCAACCGGGATTCCCCACTTAAATGATGTTCTTGATACACACAGATCCTGCAGTCCCGGGAGAAGGAAGTTATTCATCATCTCATTCTTACGGGATACCGGCTGGATAAACTCCGGATGCGTATTGATATGCTCGATCAGACGATCCGCATATTTGCTCATTTTAAAGAAATACGCCTCTTCCTTTGCCGGCTGCACCGGACGTCCACAATCCGGACATTTTCCGTCTACGAGCTGGGACTCTGTAAAGAATGACTCACATGGAGTACAATACATTCCCTCATAGTGTCCTTTATAAATATCTCCTTTATCATAAAGTTTCTTAAAGATCTTCTTTACCTGCTTTTCATGATCCTCATCTGTTGTACGGATAAACTTGTCATAAGAAGTATCCATCAGATCCCAGATTCTCTTGATCTCTCCTGATACCTTATCAACAAATTCCTTTGGTGTAATTCCTGCTTCTTCTGCCTTCAGCTCGATCTTCTGCCCATGCTCATCTGTTCCCGTCTGGAAAAATACGTCATATCCCTGACTTCTCTTATAACGTGCGATCGCATCTGCCAGTACGATCTCATAAGTATTACCAATATGCGGCTTGCCGGATGTATAGGCGATCGCTGTTGTAATATAATATTTTGGTTTTTCTGACATAATTGTCTGCCTCCTTTTAAAAAAAATACCGTCTTCCTGAAGACTTTCATCCTCAAGAAGACGGTTCTGTTTCACCGCGTTACCACTTCTCTTCGTTCCCACTTCACAGTGAAAACCTCCGTGAGTGACCTGCATCCCTCTGCTGCCACTCCTACGCTGTAAAGGGCGAACCCTTTGCAGACTTACCTGAAAGCTCATCTGCACTGCTCAGGAGCCATCTTCCCCTGCCTCCTGTTCATCCCCTCTCAGCCAACAGAACTTTCTTAAGTTCTCCCGGGGATCTCTCTGTAAAACGGTAATCAGGCTACTCTCTCCATCCTTGCTTTTCTACGCTATTCTGCTTTTCGCAATCCTTAGAAAGCGTAGCACACCGCCTCAAAAATGTCAATTCAATCTTTTTGCTTTCTCTTCTTTCTACTGCTTTTTCACTCTCGGGAACCGGATATTTACCCGGAACAAATCTCCATCCAGATACAGGTTGAAAGTTCCGCCCTGCATCGTTGTCAGGCTCTGTGCGATCGACAGTCCAAGTCCGCTTCCTTCAGAACTTCTTGAAAGATCTCCACGGATAAACCGTTCGGTCAGTTCATCTGCCGAAATGTTCAACTGATGTTCAGAAACATTTTTCAAAGACAGATCCACCGTATCTTCTTCCAGCTTCAGATCCGCGTATACCCTTGTTCCCGGCATGGCATACTTGGCTGCATTTCCGAAAATATTCTCCAGAACTCTCCACATTCTTCGCCCGTCTACATGAACAACCGCAGGTTCTGCCGGCAGATTGACGATCATTTTCAGATTCCTTGCCTCAAACTTCTCAGCCATCTCACCTTCCGTCTGCTGGATCATCTCCACAAGATCTACATCCATATACTCCAGAGAAATATTCCCACTGCTTACCTTGGATGCCTCAACAACGTCTTCCGTCAGTGTCTTCAGCCTCTGTGCTTTCGCCTCCAGTATATCCAGATAGCCCTGGATCTTTGGATCTGCAATATCCGACTGCTTCAGGATCGCTACATAATTAATGATCGAAGTCAACGGTGTCTTGATATCATGTGATACATTCGTGATCAGATCCGTCTTAAGACGCTCATTTTTCATTGCCTCTTCTACGGCATATGGAATCCGTTGGCAATTCCATTGATCATCTCTGCCAGCTTTAAGTTCTCACCTCTTAAGCCTTGCAGCGGGATCTGATATTCCATATTTCCCAATGCAATTTCTTCAATACCTTTTTTCAGTTTCTCCTTGAGTAATAAACCGTTCAGGACAACATAAAATACACCCACGTCTGCCAGTAACACCAGAAGCATTGTAACCCCATTCCTGAACAGCACTGCAATTCCCTGTACAAGGAAAAATCCACATAACAGAAGCACTGTCTTTGTCGTCTTCTTCCGGTTATCATATATTTTATAGATGAACCGCACAATCACTCTCAACAGACTGTTCTTCCACAGGTTTCGTCCCTTGATCCGCTTGATCAGACTCACGTATCCCATAAAGAAGCAGCCCAGTGTAAATACTCCATAAAAATAAATTTCTGCCAGCTCTGCAATACTCAATGACGGAAGATATAAACTTGCTGACATATATGCTGAAGAAACATCCATTCCACGAGCATAATAATACTCAAAATAAGTACCTCCATCCTTCAGATAAGTCGGAATATCATTGATCATCGTATAGATATTTCCATTCCAAAAATGAATCCCGATATAAGAACCAACGATCCATATCAGTACGATCAGCACCGCTGCAATCTCTGTCTTCCAATGATCAAACCGTTCAGGTGCAGTTCTTCATCTTCCGCAGTTCTTCCTGCCTCCAGTGTCAGCCAGATTGTTGCCCCAAGGAACAGGATAATGCTCAGAACCAACAGCCATGTTGTTCCTTTAAAATACGGGATATTATTATCATAAGCTACCTTATTCTGATAAAACTGATCCTGGATCGTATAAGTTGTATCCACCGCAACCGCAAATACGCTGTTCCATTTCTTTTCACTGCTGTAACTGCGGAGTTTTTCCCATTTATCCGATTTCGATACATTCATATTACTGTTAAAATCTTTTAGCTTTGGATAAATGACCATATATTTAACATCTTTCTCCGAGATCAGATTCTGGACATTTTTCTCCAGCTCTGCATAGTTCTCGTAAGAAGTCTTATTCGTCACTACCTTTTTCGTGTCATTATTCGCATAAATGTAAGTAAAGTTTGTATTGCCTTCCTCTAAATGTTCAAATCCCATCTGATAATTCTGATAATCTGAGTAAATATTCCCCAAAGTATACGCAAGATCATCATAAATGACGGACAGTTTGCCATTCAGACGCGGACTGTTATTCACTACCTGCAAAAGGTTTTCTGCTCCCTGCGGTGCATATTTTTCGATTAATGCACTTCCAAAATTCCAGCAGTCTGTGTACAGGATATTTCCTTCCATGTCCACAATATCAAAATTATAAAAGCCTGAAGATGTATACTTACCGTTCTGAAGTTCCTGCAGAAATCCGTCAACATCACTCCCATCCTGCATGATAATATCAAATACTCCCGACTCTACCCGTGTCATGAAATCACTCGTATAGTAATACTCATATGTCCCTTCAGGCTTCTGACATACGATCACACTGTTCTTCGCATAATTATCGCTCTCTGCACTGTCAAAATCTTCTCCCCAGTTGATCAGTTCCTCCAGTGAATACGCAATACCCGAAACATTTTCTCCGTTGGCAGTATCATTCTTGCTGTACTCCATTACGTCGATCTCTTTGTTCCGGTTCATCATCCCATCTGTCTCAAAAAGATTTTCCAGCCGGATCTGCGTAAGGACATCATCCATGTAATTTTCAACCATGTAATTAAATTCCTGCGATTCCTCAAATGGCTGTTGGCTCATCGTCCATAAGGACGGCAGATCTGTGCTTCCTGCAAGATTCATAAGAGACAACAGATTCGTTATCAGCATTGCACCGCTGAGAATCGCCACAATAAGAACGATCGCCTTTACACCTGTCTTTCTGTACCACTTATTCATATTTCGTCCTTTCAGCCTTTATCAATTTTATAGCCTACGCCCCATACTACTTTCAGATATCTTGGATCTTTCGGATTGATCTCGATTTTTTCACGAATATGGCGGATATGGACCGCAACTGTATTATCCGCACCAATCGCCTCTTCATTCCAAATCGACTCATAAATCTGATTAATAGAAAAAACCCGTCCCTGATTTTTCAGTAATAACAAGAGAATATTATATTCAATCGGCGTAAGCTTCACTAACTCTCCGTCCACCGTCACTTCTTTCAGATCATCATTGATCCTGAGTCCGCCAACTTCATACACTTTTTCCTTTTGTTCCTGGGATGTTCCACCAAGCTCATTATAGCGACGCAGTTGAGACTTGACCCTTGCTACCAGTTCTAACGGATTGAACGGCTTTGTGACATAATCATCCGCCCCGATATTCAGTCCGAGTATCTTATCTGAATCTTCTGACTTTGCAGAAAGAATAATGATCGGTACACTGTTCGTCTCCCTGATCTTCAGAGTTGCCCTGATTCCATCCAGCTTTGGCATCATCACATCAAGGATCAGAAGATTTACTTTCTCTTTCTCCAGAATATTCAATGCCTCAACTCCATCATATGCCTTCAGGATATGATATCCCTCCTGGGACAGATAAATATCTATTGCCTCTACAATTTCTTTATCATCATCACAAACTAATATATTATACATTTCAATCACCTCCCTTTTAGTATACATGATATCGGTCATTTTTTAAAACCAGAGTGTCAAAATCTTAGAATTTTATTAAAAAAGAAAAGTCCGCTGGATTTTCATCCAACAGACTCTTCTCTCTTAAACTTTCATATGGAAAACCGCTTATCTTCTTTTCCTTCTGAAGACAACCGTTCCGGCTGCCAGCGAACCACCAAGCATGAATACAAATACTGCCATATTTGTGCTGTCGCCTGTCTTGGCTGCTGCATTTTGCTTCTTATTTGTTGTTCCGGCATTATGATTCTGATCCTTAGTCGGATTATTTACACCGGCATTTCCGTTATTGCCATTATTACCGTTGTCTCCGGCATTTCCGTTATTGCCATTATTACCGTTGTCTCCGGTATTTCCGTTATCGCCGCCGTTACCATTATTTTCACTCTTTGTTGTTACACTCAGTTCTGCGGCTGCATACTCTGTTGCATTCTCATCATCGCCTACGGCAACAACTTCGATCTGATAAGTCTTACCGGCTTCAAGACCTTCTATCGTATATCCTGTAGCATCTGCCGGGATATACGTCACGTATTCTTTTCCATTTACATAGATCTTGTAACCTGCCAGTCCTGCTGTGCTTGCCGGTCCATCCCATTTCACTTCAACGGAATTTTTCGTAATTTCACCTGTCACTACATTCTCCGGTGCTGAAGGTTTGTCCGGCTGATCCGGCTCTTCTATTTTCTCGAATCTTGCAGTCAGTGTAATATTCTTCGTGATGGCTGTATCGAAATCGAACGCCGTATCACTTCCTTCTTCATACCAGCCAAGGAACTTATAACCCTCTTTTTCCGGATCGGCTGGCTTCGCAGCCTTTTCTCCTTCTTTGACGGTCTGTTCTTTTCCGTCGATCGTAACCGTATAGGTCTTATCTTCTGGCTGATCCGGCTCGCTTCCTTTTTCAAATTTTGCGATCAGGGTCAGGTTCTCTTCCGGAGTTACTGTATAAACGGCTTCATCACTTACCTTTGTTCCAAGGACATCATACCATCCGGTAAATGTAGCACCTTTCTTTGCTGTTGCAGTAAAGGTAACTTCTTCTCCCTGTTCGATCTTTTCTTTAGAAACAGTCGCTGTACCTTCTCCTTCTACATAAGTACTCATACGGAGTTGTGTCTTTGTAAGATCCTGCGTTCCTGTAAGCACTCTGAATTCTGCTGCACTACCGAAACCATTCTGTCCTTCTGATACAACCAGCTTGATCTTGGATGTCTGAACCGGTGTAAAGTTTACCGTTTTTTCTGTACCTGTGCTTTCCCACGTTCCATTCTCTACAAGAGCTGTCCAGTTTTCATCCGCATCCTCATAATACAGAGAATATTTCAGGATATATCCGTTATTTCCCGTCGGTCTCGGCAGATAATAGAATCCGTTCACATCATAGGACTGTCCCATATCAATCGTGATCGTTGCCGGCAGTGCTTTCTTACTCGGAGAGTACTGCGTATGCCAGATCGTTGACCGATCATTGTCAAATGCTGCACTGATTGGTCCGTCACTGTTCTGATTATCTGATGTCACTGTAAATCCGGATGGATCAATCGGTGAAGATTCCCCATCTGACATCGTAGAAGAAAGATTTACATTATCAATGATGGCATGTACCGCATTTGTATCAGAACCAATCCTTGTCAGTGGCAGAGAAAGTGTAGAGCTTGTAATACCGGTCTTCTTCACATCGCCTTCATATGTAAAACTTCCGGTTGCTTTATACTCTTTTCCATCTGCAATCAGGACAGTACTTCCGTTCTTTGTACGGATCTTTAATGTCATCTTCTGATTAACAGGAAGTTTATATCCAAAGGAATAGTCATATCCTTCTCTTGTAAATCCAAGTGTTCCATCTTCCATAATGCGGATATTATGAGTACTGTAGGCTTCATGATCTTCGTCCTTCTCAGCTTCAAAGAGAATCTGTCCCGGTTCTGCCGGCTGAGTCAGTGTGATATCAAAGCTCAGTTCTTTCTCAGGTCCAACTTTATCCAATGGAGTAGAGATATAGCTTTCTCCGCCCTTCAGAACAAGTTCTCCATCCTTCACTTCCGCATTCTTTCCGTTCTCTGCATCATATTCATTTGCACTCTTATCTGAAAGTCCATCCTCAAAATCATAGGAAAGAATCTCATCTGTCTCACTGTCTACTTTATCATATGCATTGACTCCTGGAGCTTCACCCACATTCTCGCTCGTCTGCTGTGCTGTTGTAAAAGAAACTTCTCCTGATTTGCCCCACAATGCAGCCGCATAATACGGTGCAGCATCATCGAAGCGATCATAGATCTCCATCTCAGTCAGTCCGTTCGCTCTCTGATCAACCATATCGTTCCAGATCGCATAAGCTCCTCCCAGTGTCTGTTCAGAACCTGACGGAACACCCATACGTGTAGCCGGATCATAATTATACATGGACTTGCGGCTCAGATAATCAGCGTAATATCCTGCTGCCGGTACGATATATACACTTCCGTCATTCATATCGATCAGATCATAACCCTGCTGATACATGGATTTCGGATTTGCCCATCCATCGTTCCAGATGTTCATCTGAACACCTTCACTTCTTACAGATGTGCTTCCGTTTCTTGCTGTAAGACTTCCCCACAGACGAACAGTATTTCCATTATCCTGGATATAAGCCAGAAGGTCATCTGTAAACTTACGGAACTGCTCTGTATACTGTCCATCATACTCATCTGTTCCGATATTCACTGTAGTATCCTGGTCAAATACCGGATCATCACCCTTAATATACTCATCCAGATGCTCTCAATAAATGCCAGTGACTCATCGTACTTCGTGCTGAGGTTGAAATGATCATTCTGGCGTCCTGTCGTTCCGAATCTGAGATCCGGTCTTACCTTTGTAAATGACAGAGAATGTGCAGGAGTATCAAATTCCGGGATAATATCCAGTCCTAACTTCCGGTAATTCTGGATCATGGACTTCATCTCAGCCTTGGTATAATACATATCGTCACTGGTCAGGTCTGCCTGATTCAATCCACCCTCTTTGACATCAGACTCCATACGGAATCCCTCATAAGCTGACATTGCACCCTCTGAGGTTGAATAATTTTCAAGGAAAATATAGTTATCGTTCAGATGAAGCTGCAGGTCATTCATCTTATACCACAGCATTGTCTTTGCAACTTCCTGAAGTGTCTCGCTTTCAAACGGTCTTCTTCCTACATCCAGCATAAAGCCTCTGACTTCATACTTTGGATAATCCCTGCATTCGCCCTTCGGGATTGTCGTACCATTCTGCTTCAGGATCTGAAGGATTGTTCTTGTAGACCAGTAAGCTCCTGCTTTCTGCTCTGCCTTCACTTCCACTTTATCCGTTACATTCATGGAATATCCTTCTTCTTTCAGCCCATTTCCGGCTGCCTCAAGTGTAAAGAAGAAGTCTCCTGCTGATGCCTGATCCGCATAAACAATCTCGATGGATTTTCCCGTGATCTCTTTATAATCGTTCTTAAATTCTTCAGCCATTGCAGATAATTCTGCCTTATCCTTTGTTGCTACAACGATACGGCTGGAATCACTGATCTCAAAGGAACCACCCTTTGCACCTTTCCATTCTGCCAGTTCCGGGATTACGTTCGGCTTTGCATTATCTCCGTCTTCTGCCGTATACTTTCCGGTTACAGTCATAGTATATTCTTTGGAATCTACTGCCGTACTGTCGTCACCGGCTTTCTTTACATTGAAGTTCATCTTCACAGTCTTTGTAACAAGCGGCTGATAAACTGTCAGATCCCTGTCTACGATCTGCTCATAATCTGCACCGACAAAACTGATCTCATATCCTTCAGGAACTTCCGGCATTGCCAGCTTTCCTGATGCTCCATCAATACTGGAAGGAACTTCCAGGCCGTCTGCAACTTCTTTCGGAGTTCTCTCCGGCTCTGTCGTAGCAAGCTCTGCCTCATAAGTTTCAAACTCATAGACTGAAACGGTCGGCCAGCTTACAGAAGCACTTCCCTCCGGTGCTCCCGCCTGATCAAAGGATTCAATATATAATCTCAGATATCTTGTCGTTACTGCTTCATCAAATACGATCGTCTCTCTATAATCTAAAGGACTTGCCGTAAATGCTTTTACCGTCTCCCAGTTCTCTCCGTCGGAAGACTTCTCGATCCGGTAGCAGTCGCATTCTTTCTCTCCCAATGGATCTTTGCTGTTCTGATCGTCTTCTCGCTGCCATAATCCAGCTTCAGCCAGTGTGATCCTGTTGCCGCCGGACTTGCCCAGCGGGTCGTATCATCGCCGTCAACTGCCTTGGAGGCATCTGTTCCGGTTGTCTCACTTCCGTCTGCTGTTGCAGTTGCAGCGGTACTCAAATTCTCTGCTTCTCCAAGGATCTCAAACTCATACAGGGATACTGACTGCCAGCTTCCCGGATTTACTGTATAACCATTGACTGTCAGCTTTACGTACTGAGCCGTCACAGCCTCATCCAACTGGATATCACTCGTAACTGATGTAATATTTTCTCCGTCATTTTTTACGTAAACATCCCGGTATTCTCCATCTTCTGTATCACATACAGAAATCTTGAAGTTCGTAATATTCGTTCTTTCCCATTCGATCACAAAATGATCAAATGTCTTCTGTGTACCGAGATTCACCGTCAGCGTCCTTGCCGCCTGACTTGTACTCTGATTCGTTGCCCATCTCGACTGATCTGCCTTTGCAGCATCTCTGTTGACGATTCCGTCGATCGCCTTATCTGCTCCCCAGTAATTCGTCTCCTGATCACTGACGGTTGCCGTTCCACTTAATGCATAATTGATCTCATTATTTGCCGCAGCACTTACTGTGGCCGGTGGAATGATTGTAACACCACTCAAAATCATGGCAGCAGATAAAACGCACGCATTCATACGCTTTACTGTCTTTAATTTCATTCTTCCTCTTTCCCCTTCCTTTTAGATAGGATATTGTATGGTTTTGCCTTAAAAGTAACAATCCATTTACATAGTTTGTATTAATTATCTCATTCATTCAGAAACTTTGCAAGGAGTTTTTATTTGATTTGCACAAATTTGTGGTTGTTGGGGTGATACGCTTGTAGATTAGAAAGCTTCTTTGTGAAGAAGCGGACGCGGAAAGCAGGAATATTCCTTCGTGGTGCAGGCCCGCTTTACCTCAGCCCGTTGACCGTTTGTAACTCGAAAGTGGAAATCTTCGTGCAATGGCACTCGATTTACTTTCTCTAACAAACGCTGCAAAGTGTCTTCGGAACGCTCCTGCTAATGCACCTGCT
>ENA-OQIO01001581-OQIO01001581.1-human-gut-metagenome-genome-assembly--contig:-NODE-1581-length-11001-cov-4.951352_pt1 | contig 11001 bp, 15 predicted proteins | sample MGYA00242573_ERZ504737 | MGnify/ENA primary metagenome ERZ504737 (study PRJEB26092, sample SAMD00036203) | human gut metagenome | host: Homo sapiens | study: EMG produced TPA metagenomics assembly of... | reverse complement strand
CGCAAAGATCTTTGTGGCCAAGGGCCGCCCGCAGGATAACCCCCTGATCGTCCATGTCACCGGCCCGGAGATGCTGCCCAGCTTGTCAGCGAGGTGCCCGAGCGTGCCCAGCTGTTGATGGCCGCGTTCTGCCCCGGCCCTCTGACCATCATTATGCCCCGCGGCCCGGAGGTGGCCGCGGAGTGCTGTGCCGGTCTGGACACGGTGGGCATCCGGATGCCCAGCCACCCGGTGGCACGGGCTGTCATTGCGCAGAGCGGCTGTGCCTTTGCGGCCCCCAGCGCGAACCTTTCCGGCAAGCCCAGCCCCACCAACGCACAGGATGTGTTCACCGATATGGATGGCCGTCTGCCCCTGATTCTGGATGGCGGGGAGTGCGATGTGGGTGTGGAGAGTACCGTGATCTCTGTGGTAGCGAAAAGCCCACCCTGTTCCGCCCCGGCCATATCACGCTGGAAGATCTGGAGCGCGCTCTGGGAGAGGAGGTCGAGGTCTCCAAGGCCATCCTCGAGAAGCTGCCCGAGGGTGCTGTTGTCCGCAGCCCCGGCATGAAGTATAAGCATTACGCCCCTAAGGCAGATGTTACCTTGCTGGAGGGAACCTTTGAGCAGTTCAAGGCCTATGTGGATGCCCATGCCGACCAGAACCCCAGCTGCCTTTGCTTTACCGGTGAGGCAGAAAAGCTCGGCTGGCCCTGTGTGGAGTATGGCAGGGAGGGTGACGGTGCCGATCAGGCAAAGCATATCTTCCGCAGCCTGCGCGCATTGGATGAGCAGGGAGACGGTGTGGTCTATGCCCGCTGCCCGAAAAAGGACGGCCTGTCCATGGCGGTGTACAACCGCCTGATCCGAGCGGCAGCGTTCCGGGTGATCCAGCTATGATCACGCTTGGAATCACCGGCCGCAGCGGCTGCGGCAAATCGACTGTGACGGCGGTGTTTGCCGCCCATGGTGTCCCGCTGGTGGATGCCGACCAGATCTCCCGCGAGATCCTTCTGCCGGTTCTCCGCTGCTGCCAGTGTTGGCCCAGCGGTTCGGGGCAGATATCCTGTATGCCGACGGCAGCCTGAACCGCCGCCTGCTGGCAGACCGCGCCTTTGCTGCGCCGAAAGGAAAAGCCGCACTGGATTCCCTCGTGCTTCCGGAGATCATCCGGCGGGTCTGCAGACTGAAGCAGGCCGCCCGGGAAGCCGGAGCACCGCTTTTTGTGATAGACGGAGCCGTGATCGTGGGCACCGATGCGGAAAAAGAGTGCGACCACCTCTGTGTGGTCACTGCGCCCTTTGCCACCAGTGTGGCCCGCATTGCGGCCAGGGACGGCATCGCCCCGGAGATGGCGGCACGGCGGCTCAACGCCCAGACCCCGGAAGAGGTCCTGCTTGCCAGGGCCGATCTTGTCCTGCGCAACGATGCTGACCTTGCTTCTCTGGAAGCGGCGGCAGCGGCGCTCTGTGAGCAGCTGCAGGCTGAGGGTGCACGGAAAGGGGGCGCGGACACTTCGCTTTGAAAAAGTTTTTGAAAACGCTGGTGTTGCTCTTTCTGCTCTGTGTGGCCCTGCTGGCGCTGCCGCCGGTGCGCTGTCAGGTGGAACAGCGGCTCTACCCGCGGAAATACAACGACCTTGTGGAGCAGTACGCCGCTGAGTATGACCTTGACCCGCTGCTGGTCTATTCCTTCATCCGCACCGAGAGCGGCTTTGACCCGGGTGCAACTTCCAGTGTCGATGCGCGCGGCCTGATGCAGATGACGGAGGAGACCTTCCTCTGGCTCCGCAGTAAGCTGGGCCTGGGGGAGGAGGTTTCCTTTGGCGACCTGTACGACCCTGATGTGAGCATCCGCTTTGGATGCTATTACCTCCACCTCTGCCTGGTGCGTTACAACGGCGATATCTCCACGGCCGCCGCAGCCTACCACAGCGGGTGGGGCACTGTGGATGCCCTGCTCCAGAAGGAAGAACACTCGGAGGACGGGTTGACCCTGTCGGGTTTCCCCTATAACCAGATGCACCACTATGTGGAAAAGATCACCGCCTGCTATGCCAAGTACACCGAGCTGTACGGAGCCTGAGCAGGCTGCAAACCCGCTTGAACCGGCTTGCGCCGGTTTGAAATATTTAGGAATACCGAAAGAGAAAGGCAGGAGAAATTCTATGGCAGAAAAAACTCCGAACCAGCAGCTGGCTGAAAAGCTGCTTTATAAGCCTGCTTACGTCGCCGATAAGGACGCTGACGTGAAGCAGAAGGCCCACGACTTTGCCGAGGGCTACAAGAAGTTCCTGGATGCAGGCAAGACCGAGCGTGAGGTCGCCGCCGAGAGCGAGCAGATGCTCAAGGATGCAGGCTACCAGCAGTTCGACCCGAAAAAAACCTACAAGCCCGGCGACAAGATTTACTTTGTCCAGTACAACAAGGCTGTGGTGGCTTCCACCATCGGTACCAAGAGCTTTGAGGATGGCTTCCATCTGGTCATTGCCCACACCGACAGCCCTCGTCTGGACCTGCGTCCCACCCCGCTGTATGAGTCTGACCACCTGAGCTACTTCAAGACCCATTACTACGGTGGTGTCCGCAAGTATCAGTGGGGCACCATTCCGCTGTCCATCCACGGCGTGTTCACCCGTGAGGATGGCTCCACCGTCACCGTCCGTGTGGGCGAGGATGAGAACGATCCCGTCTTTTGCATCACCGACCTGCTGCCCCATCTGGGTGCCGAGCAGAACGCCCGTCCCCTGAAGGACGGCATCAAGGCTGAGGAGCTGAACATCCTCATCGGCTCTGATGCTGTTGATGACGAGAACGTCAAGGAAGCTGTCAAGCTGAATACCATGATCCTGCTCAACGAGAAGTACGGCATCACCGAGAAGGAGTTCATGCGTGCTGAGATCGAGATCACCCCGGCCTACAAGTGCCGCGACGTTGGCTTTGACCGCTCCATGGTGGGCGGCTATGGCCACGATGACCGTGTGGACGCTTATCCCGCACTGATGGCCGAGATCGAGACCAAGAATCCCGCTTACACCACTGTCTGCGTCCTGACCGATAAGGAAGAGATCGGCTCCGACGGCGTGACCGGTATGCAGAGCATGTACGCCTTCCACTTCATGCAGGAGCTCTGCCGTACCGCCGGTCAGGATGATATCCTGGCCTTCCGTCACAGCGTCTGCCTGTCCGCTGACGTGACCGCTGCCTACGATCCCACCTGGGCAAGTGCATTTGAGCCCATGAACGGCACCTATGCAGGCCGCGGCATTGCCATCTTCAAGTACACCGGCGGCGGCAGCAAGGGCTCTGCAAGCGATGCCTGCGCTGAGCTGGTCAGCGATATCACCCGGATGCTGGACAACGGCAACGTTGCATGGCAGATCGGTGAGCTGGGCCGTCTGGATCTGGGCGGCGGCGGCACCATCGCCAAGTATGTCGCAAACCGCGGCATCCCCGTGCTGGATATCGGTGTGCCTGTGCTGTCCATGCACTCTCCCTTCGAGGTCATCCACAAGAACGACCTGTACATGGCTTACCGTGCCTTCTCCCTGTTCAACAACGCACAGTAAGCGCGATTCAGAATGAATGCCCCGGCAGGTTTTGCGCCCGCCGGGGCATTTTTGCGCTATTTTAAGAAAAATGCTTGACCTTCAACCGACTTTATGGTGTAGTGTAAAGGCGGAGGTGAAGCAAATGAACATCAAACAGGCTTCAGAACAAAGCGGTGTGTCTGCCCCGAACATCCGCTTTTACGAAAAAGAGGGGCTTCTCACACCGGCGCGCAGGCAGGGCAATGACTACCGCGATTACACCGCCGGGGATGTCCGCACCCTCAAGCTCATCCGAATGCTTCGGATGCTGGATATGCCGCTGCCCACCATCAAGGCGGTGCTGCGCGGGGAACAGCCCCTGCAGCAGGCGCTGCAAGCCCAGCAGACTGTGCTGGAGCAGCAGGCGGCGCAATTGGCAGCAGCCATGCAGTTTTGTGCCGACCTTGCCCGCCAGCAGCCGCAGGCAGATACGCTGGACGTGGATGCCTGCCTGACCCGCATGGAAAGCCCCACCCCGCAGCAGGCTTCTTCTCCGGCTGGCTGCAGGATTACTGCACGCTGGCGCGGGTGCAGCATCAAAAGCACTTTTTCTTTATTCCGCAGGGCAGCATCAACACCCCGCAGGAGTTTACGGCGGCGTTGCAGACCTATGCAGAAGAGCGGGGAATGCAGTTCGCCCTGACCAAAGAGGGGATGTACCCGGAGTTCTCGCTGGATGGCATTCCTTATAAAGCTTACCGCAATCCGGGCAAATACCGGGACGAGATCTGCTGTGATGCCGTGCATCCCGAGCAGCTTGACACCGGGCTTCCCTCCCGGCGGGAAAAGCTGCTGCGCATTGCGCGTATCGTGCTGCCGCCGGTGTGCGTCTTCGCGGCTATCATGGCAGCGGGGTGGGCAGTCACCGGCGGCACGGACTGGCTCTGGCTGGCGGCGCTGGCATCCGGCGGGGTACTGCTGGGGCGCTGCTTTGAAAAGTGGCTGTAAGGCGCATTACCCCAGCGGCAGCGCCTCGGCTACGGTCAAAAAGTGTAGCCGAGGTCCGTATACCACCGTATGATATCCGGCAGCGCCTCGGCGGTGGTGCGGGTGGTGGCAGAATCATGCATCAGAACGATGCACTGGGTCTGCTCGCCGGTCTCACGCACCACATTCCGGTAGATGGTCCCGGCACTGGGCTTGCCGCCTACGGCATCCTCAGCGCAGACGTTCCAGTCTACATAGGCATATCCCTTCTCGGCACACTGCTGTTTCAGCTCGGCCATCACACCGCGCCCGCCGTAGCGGCGACTGACCGTGTTGGTGCTGCCGCCCGGAAAACGCAGGTAATGCAGAGAAGCTGTGTTGACATAGGGCGAGATGCGCTCTTTCAACAGCTCGATATCCTGCCAGTAGGCAGCGGAACTCTGGTAGATGTCACTGTATTCATGGGAAGCGGAATGCAGCGCGATCTGGTGGCCTGCTGCCGCTGCATCTGCAATGAGCGGCAGGTATTTTTCATTGTAGCCCGTGGCCACCACAAAAAATGTGGCCTTGACCCCGGCGGTGTTCAGCGCATCCAGAACCGCCGGGGTCGTTTTGCTGGGGCCGTCATCGAAGGTCAGGCAGACCCATTTCTCCGGCACCGGCTCCTCCTGCGGCAATGAGCTTGCAGGGGCCGCCTCCGGAGCAGGGGAGGCAAAGCCGGTATCCGGTACCGGGGTCAGGTCGCTTTCCTGGCAGCCGGGCCCCGCCGGCACAGCAAAGAACAGCCCCAGCCCAAAGCCTGCCGCCGCGCCCGCCAGAAGCAGAGCTGCCCCGCGAAATATGATCTTTCCGTTTGTTCTCAGCCATGAAACCATCTCCCAAACCTCCTTGACAAATCGCATTGGATCTGCAGTATCTCTTATAGGATATGACCCGCTGAAAATTTGTAGAATACAAAAGCAGGCAGAGGAATTGACATTTCCCGCAAAAATTGATAAACTAAATAAGTTCTCCGTGCAGGAGTGGCGGAATGGCAGACGCGCTGGTTTTAGGCACCAGTTCCCAGTGAGTGAGGGTTCAAGTCCCTTCTCCTGCATACACAAAACGGCAGGCCCTTGGATAGAATCCGGGCCTGCCGTTTTGTTTGCGGCTTTGGTTGGAAAGCATAAGAAAAGCCCACGATCTATCGCTAGACTGTGGACTTTCTTTTATGCAGTAAAGCAATCCAAATCCGAACCATTTTCCTTTGATGCGGCTTGGGCCGCTTCCTCAAACGTGATGGTCTGTGTACCTTCTTTATAGTTAAAGGTTATCAAAACCTTATCATCGTACAGATAAATCGAATTGATGAACGTATCCACCAACGCTTGCCTCTGGTCTTTCAGGCTCATGTCCAGTTTACGGAAGCGCATCAGCCAGAAACGGATAAATTCCTCTTTGATTTTTGGCTTTGCCAGCTTTTCTTCCGCAATGCGGGCTTCAAGCTCACGCTTGGTTTCTTCGAGCTGTTCCAACCGTTCCTTGGTGGAACTGGTGAGGATTCCGGCTTGAATTGCGTTGAGCATATTCTGGATACCCGATTCTGCATCCCGGAGCTGTTTCTCATAGAGAGGAAGGTTGGTGTTCTCTCGGTCTTGCAGCTCCATGACCTTGGCGATAATGGATTCCATGGCGGCATCGTCCCGGACAAGCTGCATGGTCTGGTTCACCACCAGATCTTCCAGCCACTGTTTGCGGACAGTTTTCTTCTTGCAGCCCTTCTTCTTTTTGGCCGTGGCACATTTATAGTAGCGGTGGACTTCTCCCGTCCGGCTTGTGCCGCTTTCGCCAAACATCAGCGCACCGCAGCAACCACAGTGCAGCTTGGTTGTCAGCAGGTAATCGTCCTCTGCCTTTCTTCGGGCAGGGGCTTTCTTGTTTTTGGCAATCTTTTCCTGCACATCATCGAACAGTTCCAGCGGCACGATGGGCGGAATCGCATCCGGCACGACCACATCCCGGAATTTCAGTTCTCCGATATAACGCCGGTTTTTGAGCATGTGCTCCACGCTGTTGTAAGTAAATTCGCCTCCGACCGGGTTCTTGATGCCGTTTTCATTCAGCCAGTCCCGAATCTCTTTCATCGTGAGGCCATCCCGATACTTCGTGAACGATTCCAGCACGAAAGGGAGGCAAGCGGGTCGATGTGAAATTTCCGCTCGGAATCCAGCGTATATCCAAACGTTCCACGACCACCGTTGCAGCGGCCTTTCAGGATGTTCTCTGTCTGTCCACGGACAACCTTTTCGGCAAGGTCGGCAGAGTAGTATTCTGCATAGCCCTCCAGAACCGATTCCAGAATGATACCCTCTGGCCCCTCGGAGATGATCTCCGTAGCCGACATGAGCTTGACACCGTTCTTCTTCAGCTGGGTCTTATACCGGGCACTGTCGTAGCGATTCCGGGCAAAGCGGTCAAGTTTCCAGACCAGAACAATATCAAACAGCTTCTTGTCGCTGTCCTTTATCATCTGTTGGAATTGAGGGCGATTATCCGTCTTGGCAGAGATGGCGCGGTCAATGTAGTGCTTGACGATAGTGATGTCATTCTTTTCGGCATAGGCCGTGCATTCACGAATCTGGCCTTCGATGGATTCTTCGCGCTGGTTATCACTGGAATAGCGGGCGTAGATCACAGCGGTCATGGCAAGCACCTCTCTTTACACGTCATTGAACGGTGGAGCGTTCTTTCAAAGCACTGTTTCGTATAATGTATATACCATGTTTTGATGGAGAAATCAAGACTTTTTATTATCTTCAGTTTTTCTTTTTGAACAATTGACCCAACAGCCACCCCTCTCGTTGAAATGAGGTGACTGTTGGGCCGACTTGCTCGGATTCCTTTATTCTTCGTTTAGCTGGACGATGGTATTATAAAAGATTTTGTTTGGAATAACGACTTGAAGAACACCCTTTTTCAAAAGTGCTTCTATGCGTTTCATGACATACCAGTCACTTACCGGAGCAGAAATCGCTTTTAATACGTCTGCGGTAAGTTCACCAACCGAAATAGGAATTCTCGATACTAAACTAATAATTCTCTGGTCGAAATAATCTATGTTAACGCTTTTAACATCGTTCGCATGCCAAATACGCATGGAGGTGTTTTCGTTTAATAGCTTTCCCCATCTTTTGGCATACTCAGTAATAGTTTCTTCCGTCAAATACTTTTGTGAGATCTTATCGGTTTTCCCTTCCATAAATTCTTTCAGACCTTCTCTGGATGCAAGCAAAATTCTATTTGTACCATACTTTGCTGCATAGTAACAAATATAATAAATGCCGCACCAACAATCGGCAGAACTCCTGACCCAAACACGCAGTGGCTTATGATTTATCATATCACATTGAACCGCATTCGCTGTACCATGATATTTCGACCACAGTTGTCTAGCTTCAATTTGGCTGTCAGGATAATATTCTGAAAGGCAATTCACGAATTGTTTGCAACGATATTCTGAATCGCAAGCATATTGAAGTTCTCCCATTGATAACATAAACGGAAACAACTTTACACTTTCGACGATGCCTAAAGCTGCTAACATATTGACATCACTGGTTCAAAAACAATTTCATCCATAGCTGGTCAAAATCATAATTTCGGGATGGTAACTTGTGTAGTTGCACTCCAATAGATTGGTTTGCTTGAGCCAACCACTCCAAAATAACACCCAACGCTGCAATCAAGATAAGTTCCAACATCATAGAAGTCATATGTATAGGTTGTATTATATATACTTTGTTCTGGAACTAGTGCTGTCGTTGAAAATGGGCAGCTTCGTTCGATGTTATCGGAATAGCTCGTGTAGTAATCCGTTCCTGAAACATTTTTTATTAAATCCGGGCCAATACCGACGGTAGTTCCACTCATATAAAAGCCCAATCCATTGGCCTTTGTATAAAGAACTCTCCATGTTCCATCAATATACGATACAACTCTTGAGCCGTCTGTATTAGAAACAGGAATGCGCATTGGAACCTCGGCCAAAACATAAAATCCGAGATTCTCTTGTTCTTGCACAGAAAGATTGAGAAGTTCTTCTATCGAATAATCATCGATCTTTCTCTTATTTCCAGTTGCAAATGCTGGCTGAATGGTCAGGAGAAATAAAACCGTGACCAATAGAATGGAAATCAGCCGTTTGATTTTGTTAGTCACAGTATACTGCCTCCTAATTTATTTTTTTCTTCACTCAATACACTAAAGCTCCATTGGAATCACCTTCATTAAATTTTCCCCTTCAGGTGTATACTCCTCGGCAAATAAATGTGAACCATACAAATGCTGAAACTACTAGAATACTGCTGGAATAGAAAATATTGTGACCTTACACTGCTTTGGGTGATTACTTTGCTTTCCTTCATTGAATAGCTAGAACAACAGCTACTATCAAGAACAAAGTTGAAAGCCCAAGCTGAACCCATGCAATTTTTTCGTTTTCGGCATTGTTACAGCCTTTGGAGGATACTGCCACTTGGATATAATGCACTGCTACGATTCCATATGAGAAAAACAAAGAAGCCCAAGCATAAGGTACTGCGCTTTTATCTGTCAATCGGACAAGATTACTAGTCCATACTGAAATGCAGCCCCAAAGGGCAAAAGGAGCAATAAGAAAAAAGTTGCTTTTGCCTTTTTTCATTCTTAGCCTCCCACAGCTTGATGGTACGATTTTGTAGTATCCATAAGGTGTCCACCGGAATCATACGAATACAAAATATCATGATAGCAATGGGTATAGTAGCTATTATCATATGCGAAATGGACTTCATACAGCGATTGATTTATAACAACTTTCGATGGAGAAGTAGCTAGAACCACACTAACCAAAAAGGATCCAACCGTAACAGCAGTGCTTCCCGGCAAGTGCAACCCAGTAATTAAAAGGCTTGCTGCAGTTTCAACTCCACCAATCTCAATTTGCGCAATCGCCGTATTGTCAATTGTATAGCTGAGATTTGATACAAATATATGCTTATACTGTGATCCTGTAACATCACTTCCAACAGTGGCTCCCCTTGTTTGAGGCATAGATTTTGAAGTTGCTAATTTCAAAAAGACATCATAGCTTTGATTGGTCAATTTGCTTTTTTTCGTTTTTTGGGCTTTCGTATAGACAAGTTCACCTGTACCATCTTCTTTAACGCTCCGGTTCAAGGTAACATTTTGTCCATCAATATCAGTAAAGCGAGTTACTTCAATGATCGTATTTTTATCTATTTTGTAGGACACTTGCACAGTTCTTGCAACAGTAGCCACCAAATTTTCACGGTCGCTTTTAGAAATAATTTTTGTTTTACTGATTGCACTGTCTGCAAAAGCCGTTGTCATTGGCAAATTTTGTAAAGCGGCTACTGTTATGCCTAAACATAAAGTTTTCAAGAATTCTCTTCGAGATACATCTTTCATATTCTATCACCTCACATCGTTTTTGATATAATGTCTATCATATGAGTTTAGTTGCGATCAAGCGATTCAGGGACATCCGGCTGATACGCTGTAAAGCAGCAGGTGCTATTCACACTTAAGACTGCAATCGCCATTGCAAAAGCACATGTAATTTTACTCAGGAAAAAAATCAGTTTTTGTGAATTCTGTTTCATATTGTCCTCCACATTACATAGAATACGTTACATCGACTTCATTGTTTGTTCCGCGAGGAGTTCCCTTCAGCCAGCAAGTATGAGAAGCAATACCATTATAAGCGTTACTGGTAAAGGTGAGTTTTGCCGAACTGGAGTTATACGTCAAACTTGCATCACTATATGTGGAACCCAAAGTTGTAATCGAATAGTCCCATGCATTTGTGACTTTGTTATTCGTCACTGTCATATAAAAATATGCATGAATCACCACTCCCTTATACGAAACCTTCCAAGAATTCGACGATTTCGCTACACGAGAAATTGAATTGTCCACTGACTCGATAGTAATAGTTGCTGGATCACCATTACTGTCAACTACCGCAATTGCGAGCTTCTCGTTTGCCTTCAGTTGATCGAGATTGCTAAAAGTAACAACATTGTTCTTAACGGTAGCTTTCGGTGAATTCGATTCAGCGAAGGCAGACTGAACGCCAAACGACATTACAACCGCAATAAAAAGCAGACTCGCCGTAAGTTTTTTGATGAATTTTCTTGTACTCATGATCACATTTTCCTTTCCTTATTTTGATTTGATTGCTTTTACGACTAAATAAATGACCAGTATGCCGATGCAGAGCGAAATAATTGTCAATGCCTCTGCCGTTGCATTAAGGCAAGCACCAATAAAATAAACCAATACCAAAAATGCAACAAAAGCGATAAGAAGCAGCACCCATTTGTTTTTTTCATGTTATCACCTCGTATAATAAAATAGTAGTATTTATAGACCGCTCTCCAGCGGAATGCTACAATAAGTTCAGGATGCTGTGGATTGGTGGAACATCACCTACCGCAAAGACGGTTTTCGGGAGGCTCCAAC
>ENA-OQIO01001580-OQIO01001580.1-human-gut-metagenome-genome-assembly--contig:-NODE-1580-length-11002-cov-1.767908_pt1 | contig 11002 bp, 13 predicted proteins | sample MGYA00242573_ERZ504737 | MGnify/ENA primary metagenome ERZ504737 (study PRJEB26092, sample SAMD00036203) | human gut metagenome | host: Homo sapiens | study: EMG produced TPA metagenomics assembly of... | reverse complement strand
TATGCGGAAAGCGTTCAATGGTATGAAAGCAGATGAGGCCGTAGAAAATATTTTGAATATGTTTGTTCATACGAAGAATAATAAAGAATTTGTGGATCTTGTCAAAAAACGTAAAATTTTCTAAAAAATACTTGCATTAGATAATGCTGTATGATACAATCTAGAAGCTGTGTACCGAGAGTGTGTCGGTACAAAAGATTAACAAGTTTATTGTTTTTCATAGACGAGAGTAGAATTACAAAGAAATTTGGTATGCGAGGTGAAATTAATGAGAGAAGGAATCCATCCGGATTATTATCAGGCAACTGTAACCTGTAACTGCGGAAACACATTCGTAACAGGTTCTACAAAGAGCGATATTCACGTAGAGATTTGTTCTAAATGCCATCCATTCTATACAGGACAGCAGAAAGCAGCTCAGGCTCGTGGACGTATTGATAAGTTCAACAAGAAATACGGCTTAAACAAATAATTCAGACTGAATAATGAAAGAAGAGACAGGTTGAGGTTGGGAAATCTCAACCTTTCTTTGCTTTTATCAGTGATAATGGAGTGATATATGAAATCATCGAATATTGGTGGTCAGGCAGTAATGGAAGGCATCATGATGCGCCACAAGGACAAATATTCTATCGCAGTGCGCCGCCCGGACCAGGAGATCGAGCTGAAAGTAGAGGATTATAAATGTATCTTCGGAAATCACGCATTTCTGAAGAAACCGATCATCCGTGGTGTGGTAAGCTTTGTGGATTCTCTTGTGGTAGGTACGAAATGCCTGATGTATTCTGCGGAGATCGCAGGAGACGAGGAAGATGAGGAAACAGCCAGGAAGAATGAGCAGCTTACAGAAGAAGAGCGTTTTGCAAAGAAAGCCAAAGAGGATAAGCAGTTCAAGTGGCTTCTTTACATTACGGTAGCTGTCTCCATGGTGGTTTCTGTAGCTGCTTTTATGTTCCTTCCGTATGTACTGGCCAGTCTGATCCGAGGGGCAGGTGCTTCGGAATTTCTGGTCACCGTAGTGGAAGCTTTTGTGAAACTGGCACTGTTTATGGGATATATGTTCCTGATCTCCAGAATGAAGGATATCCAGAGGACATTTATGTATCACGGTGCGGAACACAAATGTATCAACTGTGTGGAGCACGGTCTGCCTCTGACGGTAGAGAATGTGTTAAAGAGCTCCAGGCTTCATAAGCGTTGTGGAACAAGCTTTTTGTTTCTGGTCATGCTGGTAAGTATTGTGCTGCATTTTGTGTTTGTGGCGGTGCGTTTTACTGGGTGAGACTGCTGGGAAGACTTCTCATGGTACCGGTAGTTGCGGGGATTTCCTTTGAGATCATCCAGTGGGCAGGAAGAACAGACAGTAAATTTGCGGACATTATGAGTAAACCAGGTCTTGCCATGCAGAAATTCACCACAAAGGAGCCTGCTGCAGATATGGCAGAGGTAGCCATCAAAGCAGTTGAGGCTGTTTTTGATTGGAGAGCCTATCTGAAAGAGGAATTTGACCTGGACATCCCGTATGAGACAGAGGAGACAGAAAATGCAGACTCTTGAGTCCCTTCTGAAAAAAGGTACAACAATACTGAAAGATAATGGATTGGAAGAAGCCGGGCTGGATGCCTGGCTCCTTCTGGAATTTAAGACCGGAAAGAATCGGGCATATTATTTTGCGCATGGAGATGAACCGGTGTCTGATGAGACCGCAGCAGAGTATCTTACGCTGATCGACAGGCGGGCAGGACATATTCCTGTACAGCAGCTGACTCATCAGGCTTTTTTTATGGGCTATGAGTTTTATGTAAACGAAAACGTGCTGATCCCGAGACAGGATACGGAGACTCTGGTGGAAGAGGCATTGAAACACCTTGGGGATGTGGAAAAACCGGAGATCCTGGATATGTGTACCGGCTCCGGCTGCATTCTGCTCAGCCTTCTTCTGGAACGGCAGGATGCCTGTGGGACGGTGTGGATGTTTCACCGGAAGCACTGGAAGTGGCAAAAAAGAATGCAGGTATTCTAAAGGTGGAGAACCGGGCGGATTTTGTGGAAAGCGATCTGTTCTCGGCACCGTATTTTTGTGAAAAAGGTGGAAAAGATAGTGGGAAATATGATATCCTTATTTCAAACCCGCCTTATATCGCAACAGAAGAAATTGAAACACTGATGGAAGAAGTCCGCCTCCATGATCCGAGGAAGGCACTTGACGGAATGGAAGACGGGCTTTATTTTTACAGAAAGATTACCGCAGAAGCCGGAAGGTACCTGAAACCGGGCGGATGGCTTCTATATGAGATCGGCTGCACCCAGGGGGAGGCGGTCAGTACAATGATGAAAGCAGCCGGTTTTACCGGGGTTCAGATCGTAAAGGATCTGCCGGGCCTTGACCGTGTGGTGCTTGGACAGAAACAGGAGGAAATACATGTTTGATAAACTGGATGATCTGCTGGTACGTTTTGAAGAGCTTCTCAATGAGCTGGGAGAACCGGGAGTAACCGACGATCCGGCACATTTTCAGAAGCTGATGAAGGAGCAGAGCGACCTGCAGCCAATCGTTGACGCATATAAAGAATATAAGAAAAATAAGGAAACCATCGAGGACAGTCTTTCCATGCTGGAGAGCGAGAAGGACGAAGAGATGCGTGAAATGCTGAAGGAAGAGCTTTCCGATGCAAAAAAGAGAGTGGAGGAGCTGGAGCATGAGCTGAAGATCCTTCTTCTTCCGAAGGACCCTAACGACAGCAAGAACGTTATCGTTGAGATCCGTGGAGGTGCAGGCGGTGATGAGGCAGCGCTTTTTGCAGCAGAGATTTATCGTATGTATGTGAAATACGCGGAGTCCCGCCGCTGGAAAACCGAGATGCTCAGCCTCAATGAGAACGGCATCGGCGGCTTCAAGGAGGTTACCTTCATGATCAAAGGTGAGGGTGCATATTCCAGACTGAAATACGAAAGCGGTGTTCACCGTGTACAGCGAGTACCGGAGACAGAGTCCGGCGGAAGGATCCATACCTCTACCTGTACGGTAGCGATCATGCCGGAGGCGGAAGAAATTGATTTCCATCTGGATCTCAATGAGTGTAAATTCGATGTGTTCCGTGCATCCGGAAACGGTGGTCAGTGTGTCAACACCACAGACTCCGCAGTACGTCTTACTCATATCCCTACAGGAATCGTGATTTCCTGCCAGGATGAGAAGTCTCAGCTTAAGAACAAGGATAAAGCACTTCGTGTGCTCCGTTCCCGTCTGTATGAGATGGAGCTTGCAAAACAGCATGACGCTGAGGCAGAGGCAAGGAGAAGTCAGATCGGTACAGGCGACCGCTCCGAGAAGATCCGTACCTATAACTTCCCTCAGGGACGTGTAACAGACCACAGGATCAAGCTTACCCTTCATCGTCTTGAGAATATCCTTAACGGAGATCTGGATGAGATCATTGACAGTCTGATCGCAGCAGACCAGGCAGTGAAGCTGACAAAGCTGAATGAACAGGAGTAAGCGCTGATTACAGCTACAGAGTTCAAAAAATTATAATAAATCAGGAGGAAACGAAAATGAAAAAGACAGCACTGGTGATTATGGCAGCCGGTATCGGCAACCGTTTTGGAAAAGGAATCAAGCAGCTTGCACCGGTAGGCCCGAAGGGCGAGATCATTATGGACTATTCCATCCATGATGCACTGGAGGCAGGATTCAACAAGGTCGTATTTATCATCCGCAAAGACCTTGAAGATGAATTCAAAAAAGTGATCGGAGACCGTATCTCCAACATTACAGAAGTTGCTTATGCATTCCAGGAGATCGACGATCTTCCGGGCAATTTTACAAAACCGGCGGACCGTACCAAGCATGGGGAACCGGACACGCTGTACTGGCAGCAAAGAAAGTCCTTTCCGAGCCATTCGCTGTGATCAATGCAGATGACTACTACGGAAAAGAAGCCTACGTAAAGGTGCATGACTACCTGGTACAGGATCATCTGCAGGATGGCCCGATGCACATCTGCATGGCAGGTTTCCGCCTTGGAAATACATTAAGTGACAACGGAAGCGTCACAAGAGGAGTGTGCCATATTGAGGATGGCAAGCTTGTGGGCGTTACAGAGACACATAACATCTTCAAGACAGCAGACGGCGCAGAGACAAGAAATGACGATGGTACAGCAGAAACACTGGATACAAAGAGCCTTGTTTCCATGAATATGTGGGGACTGACACCGGAATTTATGGAGATCCTTGAGAAAGGCTTCGTTGAGTTCCTTGGTGGGATCAAAGAGGGAGACATCAAAAAAGAGTATCTTCTTCCTGAGCTTATCGACCAGCTGATCCATTCCGGAAAAGCAGCGGTAGATGTTCTTGAGACAAAGGACGAGTGGTTCGGTGTTACTTATCAGGAGGATAAGGCATCTGTACAGGCTGCATTCAAAAAGCTTACAGATGACGGCGTTTATCCGGAAGGACTGTATCACTAATAAAGGAGAACATTATGGGTAAATATTTCGGAACAGATGGTTTTCGTGGTGAAGCAAATGTAAAACTTACAGCAGATCATGCATTTCGCGTGGGACGTTATCTCGGCTGGTATTACGGCAGAGATCACAAGGCGAAGATCGTGATCGGCAAGGATACAAGAAGAAGCAGTTACATGTTTGAGTATGCCCTTGCGGCAGGACTTACCGCATCCGGAGCAGATGCCTATCTGCTTCATGTGACCACAACTCCAAGTGTATCCTATGTGGTACGTACAGAAGATTTTGACTGCGGTATCATGATTTCCGCAAGCCATAATCCGTTTAATGATAATGGGATCAAGGTCCTTAATGAGAACGGACAGAAGATTTCCGCAGATATTGAAGCACGTATCGAGGCATATCTGGACGGCGAGATCGAGGAGCTTCCGCTGGCAACCGGAGAAGATATCGGCTGTACTGTGGATTTTGCATCCGGAAGAAACCGTTATATCGGACATCTGATCTCTATCCCATGCCATGATTTCAAAAATATCAAGGTTGGGCTGGATTGCTCCAACGGAAGCTCATCCGCCATTGCCAAGAGTGTTTTTGACGCACTTCGTGCAAAAACCTATGTGATCAACAATGAGCCAAACGGAACCAACATCAACCGTGGCTGCGGTTCCACACACATTGAAGTTCTGAGACAGTTCGTGTAGATAAAGGCCTGGATATCGGTTTTGCATATGATGGTGATGCAGACCGCTGTATCGCCGTAGACCACCGCGGAAACATCATTGACGGTGACAAGATCATGTATGTGTGCGGCAAATATTTAAGAGAGAAAGGTCAGCTCAACGGAAATACAGTTGTAACAACCGTTATGTCCAATCTTGGTCTTTACAAGTCTCTGGAGCGTGAAGGCATCGACTATGAGCAGACTGCAGTTGGTGACAAATACGTTGCCGAGAGCATGATGGAAAACAATTACAGTATCGGTGGTGAACAGTCCGGACATATCATCTTCAGCCGCTATTCCGCTACCGGTGACGGGATCCTGACTTCTCTTATGATCATGGAGGCATGTGTGGATCAGAAGGCCACACTCTGTGACCTTGCAAAGGAGATGAAGGTTTATCCGCAGCTTCTCCGGAATGTGCGTGTTTCCGACAAGAAAACAGCACTGGAGAACGAAAAGGTAAAAGCAGCCATTGAGGCAGCTGCGGAGGCACTTGGCGATGACGGACGTATCCTGGTACGTGAGAGTGGTACAGAGCCGCTGATCCGTGTTATGGTAGAAGCGGGAACGGATGATCTCTGCCATAAATATGTAGATAGTGTTGTTGATGTGATGGAAGCCGAAGGGCTTGTTGTAGAATAAGGAATTCCATGAAAAAAACAAAGATCGTATTGATTCTTGCAGCTGTTACAGGAGTTTTGCTTCTGGGCGGCTGCGGCAGTGAAAAAACAAAAATATATGAACAGGCCGGAAAGGATCTTTCCCAGGGAAGCTACAAGTATGCCCTGGAGGAGTACCAGAGCTCTATCCAGAACGGAGTGAAGCTGGCACAGTCCTATCGCGGGGCAGGTATCGCAAGCCTGCGTCTTGGCAAATATGAGGATGCGGTGAATAGCTTCACGGAAGCTCTGAACTGCGATAAAGTAAGCAAAAGCCTTCGTAAGGATATCCTGTCCTACCGGGCTACTGCAGAGCTGAAGTCTGGAAATACGAGGATGCCATGGCAGACTGCCAGACACTTGGAGAAGATTTTCCATGGATGCAGGCAGTTATTTCCTCACCGGAAAGGTTGCCCTTGCCATGGATTCCTACGAAGAAGCCGCATCTAACTTCAAACAGGCTATGGAGAAGATTCCACCTATGATATGGCGATCGAGATCTATGAGGCATATCTGGACAAGGATATGGAAGCGGACGGAACCAGATATCTGGAAGCTGCTCTTTCTTCTGAGGCCAAGGATGCCCAGGACCACTGTGACAGAGGCCGTGTCTACTACTATATGGAAGACTACAGCAACGCAAAAAAAGAGCTTCTGGAAGCAACCAAGAAGGATAATACGGAAGCATTGCTTCTTCTGGGAATGGTATATCTGGCCCAGGATGATGTGGAAAATGCTCAGGCAATGTACAAGCAGTATATTTCCGCAGTGGGTGATTCCGCCAAGGGCTATAATGGCCTGGCACTGTGCGATATCCGAAGCGGAGATTATGATTCCGCTCTTGATAACATCACAAAAGGCCTTCCGACAGCTACCACAGACGAGATGCAGAGTCTTCTGTTCAATGAGATCGTAGCCTATGAAAAAAAGCTGGATTTTGCTACTGCACTGACCAAGGTCCAGGAATATATTGAGATGTTCCCTGAAGATTCCGCTGCAAAAAAAGAGCGGGCTTTCCTGAAAACCAGAACGTCTTCGGAGGGCTGATATGGAATATTTTGAGGAAATACAGGACAGGGTTATCCTGATCGGTGTCCAGGCAGATCGGGGGGATGACATGGAGGAATCCTTGGATGAGCTTGGAGAACTTGCGGCTACGGCAGGTGCGGCGGTTGCAGGCAGGATCATTCAGAATCGTGAGGCCGTACATCCGGGCACCTATATCGGAAAAGGCAAGATCGAAGAGGTAAAAGGTCTTCTCTATGCCCTGTATGCCAATGGTGTGATCTGTGACGATGAGCTTTCTCCTGCCCAGATGAATAATCTGGAGCGGGAGCTGGAGTGTAAGGTTATGGATCGTACCCTGCTGATCCTTGACATTTTTGCGAAGCGTGCCGTCACAAGTGAAGGCAAGATCCAGGTAGAGCTTGCACAGCTTCGTTACCGGTCTGCACGTCTTGTGGGACTACGTTCTTCTCTTTCGCGACTTGGAGGAGGAATCGGAACCAGAGGCCCCGGTGAGAAAAAGCTGGAGACAGACCGTCGTCTGATCCGGAACAGGATTTCCGCACTGAAGCAGGAGCTTTCCCAGGTGGAAAAGCACAGAGAGCTGATCCGTTCCAGAAGAGCTGTGGGAAATCTGAAGACAGCAGCCATTGTCGGTTATACCAATGCAGGAAAGTCAACGCTTCTGAATACACTGACAGGCGCCTCGGTGCTTTCGGAGGATAAGCTGTTTGCCACACTGGATCCGACTACCCGTCTTCTGACGCTGGATGACGGACAGCAGCTTCTTCTTACGGATACCGTAGGCTTTATCCGCAAGCTTCCGCACAATCTGGTGGAAGCCTTCAAGAGTACTCTGGAGGAAGCCAAATATGCGGATTATATCATTCATGTGGTAGATGCATCCAATCCTCAGGCGGAGATGCAGATGCATATCGTATATGAAACCCTGAAAGAGCTTGGTGCTCTGGGAAAAAAGACGATCACACTTTTTAACAAGCAGGACCGTGTTTCCGGGGAGAGCTTTCGGGATCTCCGAGCAGACCATACGCTGAAGATTTCCGCACGGACAGGAGAGGGGCTTGAGGAATTTAAGCAGCTTCTTTCTGAGATACTGGCAGAAGGACAGATTTATATGGAACGGCTTTTTCCTTATTCGGAGCCGGTCAGATCCAGCTGATCCGTGAGTATGGACAGCTTCTTTCGGAAGAGTATACCGAAGGAGGGATTGCTGTAAAAGCAAGAGTTCCGCGGGAAATCTATCCGAAAGTCACATAATGTTAAAATATCTACTCAGTACCATATATAGTACCGTGAACAAAACGGGCACTATATATGGTGCTTTTTATGTTGACGCAAAGAGGCGTGTCTGATACAATAAGCTACAGCGCTTTGAACACAGATCGTGAAACGGAGTGTGTTCGTAAGCAGGCAAGTGAGGCGGAATGGAATATCCGCTTATAAATAAATGCATGAGGGAGGCATTTTCTTATGTTTCAGGTAGTAAAAAGAGACGGTGAATTAGACGAATTTAAAATGGGGAAGATCACTGCGGCAATTGATAAGGCATTTGATGCCAAAGGTAAGAATTACAGTTCGGATATGATCGATCTTCTGGGACTTCGTGTTACAGCGGATTTTCAGAATAAGATCGAGAACAACCGGATTTCTGTTGAGGATATCCAGGACAGTGTGGAGAACGTACTGATCCAGGCCGGATATTCTGATGTTGCCAAGGCGTATATCCTTTATCGTAAGCAGCGTGAGAAGATCCGCAATATGAAATCCACCATCCTTGACTATAAAGAGATCGTAAACAGCTATGTAAAGGTTGAGGACTGGCGTGTAAAGGAGAACTCAACGGTTACTTATTCTGTAGGAGGTCTGATCTTAAGCAACTCCGGAGCAGTTACCGCAAACTACTGGCTGTCTGAGATCTACGACAACGAGATCGCAGATGCACACAGAAATGCAGATATCCATATCCATGATCTGTCCATGCTGACCGGTTACTGTGCAGGCTGGTCCCTGAAGCAGCTGATCCGAGAGGGACTTGGTGGTATTGAGGGTAAGATCACTTCTGCACCTGCAAAGCATTTAAGTGTACTCTGTAACCAGATGGTGAATTTCCTGGGTATCATGCAGAACGAGTGGGCAGGCGCACAGGCATTTTCATCCTTTGATACTTATCTGGCACCTTTTGTAAAGGCAGACAACCTTTCCTATCCGGAGGTTAAGAAATGTATTGAGTCCTTTGTATATGGCGTAAATACTCCAAGCCGCTGGGGCACTCAGGCACCATTTTCCAACATTACACTGGACTGGACCGTTCCGGACGACCTTGCAGAGCTTCCGGCTATCGTAGGCGGCAAGGACATGGATTTCAAATATAAGGACTGTAAGAAAGAAATGGATATGGTCAACAAGGCATTTATCGAGACCATGATCGAGGGAGATGCCAACGGACGTGGATTCCAGTATCCGATCCCGACCTATTCCATCACAAAGGAATTTGACTGGTCTGATACCGAGAACAACCGTCTTCTTTTTGAGATGACTTCCAAGTACGGTACTCCGTATTTTTCCAATTATATCAACAGTGATATGAAGCCAAGCGACATCCGCAGCATGTGCTGCCGCCTCCGTCTGGATCTCCGTGAGCTCCGTAAAAAGAGCGGTGGATTCTTTGGCTCCGGTGAGAGCACAGGCTCTGTAGGCGTTGTTACCATCAATATGCCGCGTATCGCATATCTTTCCAGAACGCCGAAGGAATTTTATCAGCGCCTGGACCACATGATGGATATCTCCGCAAGATCTCTTCATATCAAGAGAGATGTGATCAGCAGGCTTCTGGATGAGGGACTGTATCCGTACACGAAGAGATATCTTGGAAGCTTTAACAATCATTTTTCCACCATCGGTCTTGTGGGAATGAACGAAGCGGGCTTAAATGCCTGCTGGCTGAAAAAAGACATGACAGATCCGGAAACCCAGAAGTTTACAAAAGAGGTTCTGGAGCATATGAGAAACCGTCTTTCAGACTATCAGGAGCAGTATCCGGGAGAGCTTTTCAACCTGGAGGCAACACCGGCAGAGTCCACTGCATACCGTCTTGCCAAACACGACAGAAGCCGTTATCCGGATATCAAAACAGCAGGAAAAGAGGGCGACACTCCGTATTACACAAACAGCTCTCATCTGCCGGTTGATTACACTGCGGATATTTTTGACGCACTGGATATTCAGGACGATCTGCAGACTCTGTATACTTCAGGAACCGTATTCCATGCATTCCTTGGGGAGAAGCTTCCGGACTGGAAGGCAGCGGCAGCGCTGGTACGTAAGATCGCAGAGAATTATCGCCTGCCCTATTACACCATCTCACCGACCTATTCTGTATGTCAGGAGCATGGCTACATCAGCGGCGAGCATTTCACCTGCCCGAAATGTGGAAAGAAGGCTGAGGTTTACAGCCGTATCACAGGATATTACCGTCCTGTACAGAACTGGAACGATGGTAAGACCCAGGAGTACAAGAACCGTACCCTCTATGATATTACCCATTCCCAGCTGAAAAAGGTCCACACCAGTGTGATGACCATGAAGGGTGACGAGGTGGAGATCCAGCCTGTGGAATCTCATAAATATCTTTTTACGACCAGCACTTGTCCGAACTGCCGTATGGCAAAGAAAATGCTGGAAGGCGAAGAACTGGAGATCATCGATGCTGAGCAGAATCCCGAGCTTGTCAAGCAGTATGGGATCCGTCAGCGCCGACGCTTGTCATTACTGACGGGGCGAAGGTTAGGAAGTATGTGAATGCTTCTAATATACAGAAGTATGTAGACGAAGAGTTGGATTGAGTTTTTTGCCAAAATAACTGTAAGTAAAAAATGGATGGCTGGACGCATGTCTGTTGGATGTGTGTCTGGCCTTTTTTATATTGGGAATTTTATGTTATGATATTTTATGTTTGAGATTTGGGGCCTGGAAAAGATGGTTGACATTTCATGTCGAGATGGGTATACTTATACCTGAATTTAATAATTAAAAGCGTTACGCTTTAACGTATGAATGTATACGCGAAACGCTCCATCCGGAAGGCCCGCTGGGGAAGGGATTCACTTCCACCAAATTTCATGCTAAAT
>ENA-OQIO01001576-OQIO01001576.1-human-gut-metagenome-genome-assembly--contig:-NODE-1576-length-11025-cov-1.141310_pt1 | contig 11025 bp, 13 predicted proteins | sample MGYA00242573_ERZ504737 | MGnify/ENA primary metagenome ERZ504737 (study PRJEB26092, sample SAMD00036203) | human gut metagenome | host: Homo sapiens | study: EMG produced TPA metagenomics assembly of... | reverse complement strand
GGAGACAAGATCGCGGATGTCGAACTGAAAGACATCAAAGGGAACATCCACCATCTTTCCGACTATAAAGGGAAATACATCATCCTTGATTTCTGGAGCCGATACTGTGGCCCTTGCTCGATGCGTTTCCTTTACTAAAGGAAATTGCGGAAAAATATAAAGAGAAAACCGTTCAGGGGCTTTTGAGACTTCTGAAAAAAGAGAACGATCATCTTGTAACCGGATTTGTGGGAACTCCGTATTTCTGCCACGCATTAAGCCAGAACGGACATGTAAAAGAAGCTTACGACTTGCTTCTGAAAGATGATTTCCCATCATGCTGTATCAGGTAAAAATGGGTGCAACTACAGTCTGGGAGCACTGGGATGGCCTGAAGCCGGACGGAACCATGTGGAGTGCAGATATGAACTCCTTCAATCACTATGCTTACGGTTCTATCGGAGAGTGGCTGGTTCGTGTGATGGCAGGCCTTGAGGTGGATGAGAAGGAACCGGGATACAAACATGCAGTAATCTATCCGAGAATGGGTGGAAACCTGGACTATGTAAAGGCTGAGTATCGTTCTGTATACGGACCGGTAAGAAGCTTCTGGGAAGAAAAACCGGGAGAGACGGTTCTGCATGTTTCCATACCTGCAAATACAACTGCAACTATCTGCCTGGACGGTGCAAAGGAAGTGAAAGCCGCAGATGGACTTAACTTCACAGCCGCAGACGGATTTATGCAGGCAGAGACCGGATCCGGAGATTATGAGATCCATTTTGTGAGATAAGAAAAAAGAAAGGTATTTTTGGGAAAAGGCGGCTGCCAGGCCTATCCGGAAGATAGGCTGTGGGCAGCTGTCTTTTTTGACCAGAGCAGGAGGCAGAGAGAAGATTTAAAATTCCGGGAAATACAGTAGAATTTGTCAGAGACCTTCGATATAATAAATACAGAGTGTTTACAGGGCTACAGAATGAACAAAAGAAGAAGGGGTGTGGCAGAATGATCGACATTGCACATGCAAAACAGGAATTCGAAAAATATCTGGATGAATACGACCGGGAGGATGAACAGATCTATCTGAAGATCGTACATACCTATGGAGTGGTGAAATACGCAGGAGAGATCGCCAGAAAAATGGAATGTTCCGATGAAGATGTGGAACTTGCGGAGCTGATCGGTCTGCTTCATGATATTGGCCGTTTTGAGCAGATCCGTAGATTTCACAGCTTTGAGCCGGGGACCATGGATCATGCAGTGTTCGGTGCAGAACTTCTCTTCGGGGAGGAGAAGCTGATCCGGCGTTTCGTGGAGGATGATAAATTTGATGAGCTGATCGATGCAGCAATTCGGAAGCACAGTGATTTCAAACTGGAAGGAATCCACGATGCAAGAACACTTTTCCATGCAAAACTGATTCCGGGATGCAGACAAGCTGGATAACTGCAGAGTAAAGCTGGAAGGCGTCTGTTGAAGCCATGCTGGGAGTCTCTGAGAAAGCTGCAGGAGAAGGGCTGATCTCACCGGCAGTGTGGGAGTCCTGTCTCAGAAGAGAATCCGTGTTATCCGCAGATAGACATGTGCCGGTGGATTACTGGGTATCTTATCTTGCACAGTATTATGATATTAATTTTCCTGAGACCTGTGAGATCATCGAAGAAGAGGATATATCACCAGGATCGCAGGCCGGTTGACTTACCAGGAGCAGGATACCAGAACTAAGCTCCATATTCTCACAGAAGATCTGAACAGGTATCTGGAGATGCCGGCTGTGTCTGTGAAGGAATAGGATCATAGCAGTTACTGTTCACTGGCAATGTTCCGCGAGGTGTTTTTTGTGAGCGAAGGTCACAGAAAACCCGAGACATACCGCGCGATTATGCGATTAGCATAAATTCTGTGCATCGCGAAGCGTGTTACTGAGAACGGAGTGAGCAGTAACTCATAGCAGAGAGACTTGTTATATTTTTTTGTTTGGGGTTGACTTTGAGGCGGTTTTCGCCTAAAATATATCAAAGATACGGCGACGATGAGAATAGTACACAGGGAATTATCTCAGAGAGGGATCTGCTTTGGTGGAAGGATCCTGTGCGTGAACTGTGGAACCGGCCTCGGAGCTCTGCGTGATTGAAGCGTGGCGTGTGTTTCCGGCGTTAACGGGTGTTGAGAGAACAGCTTTTCTGGCTGTTAACTGGGGTGGTACCGCCGAAGTCATTCGGTCCCTTGTGAGGGATCCGGAGGGCTTATTTTTTTTGTCCGTAAAACGGGACTGTAAATGTAGTGTACGGTTTATGGGACATAAGAGCAAGCTGGAAGGATTCCGGATTGCTGTGGCTGCCTGACAGCCGGCAATATGTAACAGATCACAAGAAAAAGGAGATTTATCATGGCAAAAGAAAAGAAATTAGTACAGGCCATCACATCTATGGATGAGGATTTTGCTCAGTGGTATACAGACGTTGTTAAGAAGGCTGAGCTTTGCGGCTATACAAGTGTTAAGGGCTGTATGGCGATCAAACCTGCAGGTTATGCGATCTGGGAGAATATCCAGCATGAGCTTGACCGCAGATTTAAAGAAACCGGTGTAGAGAACGTTTACATGCCGATCTTTATCCCGGAGTCTCTTCTTGATAAAGAGAAAGATCATGTAGAAGGTTTTGCTCCGGAGGTTGCATGGGTGACTCATGGCGGCCTTGATCCGCTGCAGGAGAGACTTTGCGTGCGTCCGACTTCTGAGACTCTGTTCTGCGATTTCTACCAGAAAGAGATCCAGTCCCACAGAGATCTTCCAAAGGTATATAATCAGTGGTGTTCCGTTGTCCGTTGGGAGAAGACAACACGTCCCTTCCTTCGTTCCAGAGAGTTCCTGTGGCAGGAGGGACATACTGCTCATGCAACAGCTGAGGAAGCGGAGCAGCGTACCATCCAGATGCTGAACATCTATGCAGACTTCTGCGAGGAAGTTCTTGCGATTCCGGTCATCAAAGGCCAGAAGACAGACAAGGAGAAATTTGCAGGTGCTGAGGCTACTTATACCATCGAATCTCTGATGCACGACGGTAAGGCTCTCCAGTCCGGTACAAGCCATAACTTTGGAGATGGCTTTGCCAAAGCATTCGGAATCCAGTACACAGATAAAGATAATACACTGAAATATGTTCACCAGACATCCTGGGGAATGACAACCCGTATGATCGGTGCGATCATCATGGTTCACGGTGATAACAGCGGACTTGTTCTTCCTCCGAGGATCGCTCCGGTACAGACTGTGATCATCCCGATCCAGCAGCGTAAAGAAGGGGTTATGGAGAAGGCTGACGAGCTTCTTGCAGCACTGAAGGCAGCAGGTATCCGTGCAAAGGTTGATGCGACAGACAAGAGCCCGGGATTCAAATTCGCTGAGCAGGAGATGCGTGGTATCCCGCTTCGTGTGGAATGTGGACCGAAGGATATCGAGAATGGCCAGGCAGTTCTCTGCAGAAGAGATACCCGTGAGAAATACACAGTATCCTTCGAGGAGCTTGCAGATAAGGTAAAAGAGCTTCTGGATACCATTCAGCATGATATGCTGGAGCGCGCACGTGCACACAGAGAGGCACATACTTACGTAGCAAAGAATTATGAGGAGTTTGGCGAGATCATCAACAGCAAGCCTGGCTTTATCAAAGCTATGTGGTGCGGAGATCGTGCGTGTGAGGACAAGATCAAGGAAGATTTCCAGCAACATCCAGATGTATGCCGTTTGAGCAGGAGCAGTTAAGCGACGTTTGCGTATGCTGTGGAAAACCGGCTAAGAAGATGGTTTACTGGGGACGCGCATACTAAAAAATATAGCAGGCCACTTCAAAAAAGTGGGACGATCATATTGTAGAAACAACGGCGGGGCAAAATATGCTCCGCTGTTTTTATGAATCTATGTTATAATAGCGTTAAGGAAAACATATCAGAATATTATTCGGCTGCTGACATGGAGATAATACAGCGAAATGTAAACGTGTTTTGAACGCAGATCGCGAAGCGACTGCGTTCATGAGCAAGTAGCGAAGCGGATTGCGAATGTCCGCTTTACCGGACAGCAGCGATCATCAAGAGGAGTTATTATGACGATAAACATACCACAAAAGGCAGAACAGATCCTGTGCACTCTCAATGAAGCCGGCTATGAGGCATATGTTGTTGGCGGCTGTGTCCGGGATTCCATCCTGAACCGGGTGCCTGGGGACTGGGATATCACTACCTCCGCACTTCCGGAGCAGGTGAAGGCGCTTTTTCACAGAACTGTAGATACGGGGATTCAGCATGGAACAGTAACTGTAATGATGGGCAAAGAGGCTTTGAGGTGACAACCTACCGTGTAGACGGAGAATATCATGACGGCCGCCACCCGGATGCCGTGACCTTTACCAGAAGTCTTGAGGAAGATCTGAAACGAAGAGATTTTACTATTAACGCCATGGCTTATCATCCGGAGCATGGACTGGTGGACCTGTTTGGCGGAATGGAGGATATCAATAGGAAGATCATCCGTTGTGTCGGGGAACCGGTGGAACGTTTTACAGAGGATGCTCTTCGGATGCTCCGTGCAGTGCGTTTTTCCGCACAGCTTGGATTTACCGTGGAGGAAAATACGAAGGCTGCCCTTACAAAAAATGTCCGGAAATCTGGAACATGTAAGTGCAGAACGTATCCAGACAGAGCTTGTAAAGCTTCTGGTATCCGATCATCCGGATTACCTCCGGACAGCCTGGGAGACAGGCCTTACCCGGGAATTTCTTCCGGAATTTGATGCCTGTATGGAAACAGCGCAGAATACCCCCCATCACTGCTGCAGCGTAGGCGAGCACATCCTGAAAAGCCTTACGGAGATCGAGAATGACAGGCTTCTTCGTATCACCATGCTTCTTCATGACATTGCCAAGCCGGTTGTCCGGAAAACAGATGAGAATGGAAGAGACCACTTTAAGACTCACGGACCGGCAGGCGAGAAGCTGGCAGGAAAGATCCTGCGCCGTCTGAAATTTGATAATGTAACGATCCGAAATACCTGTCGCTGATCCGGTATCATGATCTTCGTCCCACACCGGACGCCGAGGATGTGCGGAGAGCTGTGAATCTTATCGGAGAAGAGCTTTTTCCGCTGTATCTGAAAGTACAGAAGGCAGATCTTTTATCCCAGAGTACTTACAAGAGGGAGGAGAAGCTGGCACGGTTAGGCGGTGTGACGGAAAGTATTCAGGAGGTCCTTGAAAGAGGAGAATGTACATCCCTGAAAACCCTGGCAGTTTCCGGAAAGGATCTTATAAAGGCAGGACATCCGGCCGGACCGGCACTGGGAGCGCTGCTCGAAAGACTTCTTGACTGTGTGCTGAAAGATCCAACCCTTAATACAAAAGAAAAACTTCTTGAAACAGCAGAAAAAGACAGCATAAAAACCGAATAGAATAACAAAAATCCCCCCTGCATAAGATAGAACGTAAAATAAGGCAGGGGGGAACTTTTTTGTATGATTATGGGTTGAGCGTGCTGGAGCAGTATGGGCTTACGGCTTCATTCTCCGGCAGGGTGCGGGGGGCACTTCTGTGCCGGACAGAAAAAGGTCCGGTGATACTCCGGGAATTTCATGGCTCGGAAAAAAAGCTTTCCATGCAGCGCAGCTTCTTGAAAAAATGAAAGAACAGAACTGTCTTGTGGACGCCTATCTCAGAAACAGGGAAGGCGTACTGGTAAGCAGGGACAAAGATTCTGTTCCATATACTGCACAGATCTGGTTTGAGGGACGGGAATGTGACACGAGATCCGAAAACGATATTTTAAAAAGCATCCGGACTCTGGCACAGATCCACAAGATCATGCAGCTTCCTGTGGAAATGGATTATGCGGGAAGAAATCTGCAGGAAGAATATATCCGGCATAATCAGGAAATGAAAAAAATACGCCGTTTTATCCGAAAAAAAGGAGCGGTCAATTCTTTTGAGAAGGATTATCTGAAAAGCGTGGAATGGTTTCTGCAAAAAGGAGAAGAAGCGGCAGCTATGCTGGAAACCACGGATTATAAAAATCTGCGGCAGCAGTCTCTTCAAAGCGGCAGTATCTGTCATGGCGAATATATCAGCATAATGTGCTGATGCTTGGGAAAAACACAGCGGTGACGAATTTTAGCCACTGGAGCTTTGATGTGCAGATGGCAGATCTGTACCGCTTTATGCGGAAAATCCTGGAGAAATACAGCTGGGATCTGCACCTCGCGCAGAAGATGCTTTCTGAATATGATTCCGTGCGGCCGCTCTCAGAGTCTGAGTGGCAGAACCTGAGAGTCCGGTTCTGTTATCCGGAAAAATACTGGAAACTGGCAAATCATTATTATACACATAACAAGGCTGTGATCTCCGGAAAAAATGTGGAAAAGCTGAGAACCCTGATCCATCAGAAAAAACAGTGGAGGAATTTTCAAAACAGTGCTTCAGGCAGTAATGATTCTGAATGTGACAAAAACAAAACTTCCCTTTTTCTGAAAATTGTTATATAATATTAAGTATCTTATATAAAGAAACAGGGAGGTATTTTGGAACATGGATTATAAAGAAATCTATAATCAGTGGCTTGAAAACCCATACTTCGATGAGGCGACAAAAGAAGAACTGAAAGCGATCAAAGACGACGAAAATGAGATCAAAGAGCGTTTTTATATGGATCTTGAGTTTGGTACGGCAGGCCTGCGTGGTATCATCGGCGCAGGTACCAACCGTATGAATATTTATGTGGTAAGAAGAGCGACCCAGGGGCTTGCCAACTATATTGCCAAGGTTGACAAGAAATCTCAGGGAGTTGCCATCGCATATGATTCCCGTCATATGTCACCGGAGTTTGCCCAGGAAGCAGCACTTTGCCTGGCAGCAAACGGAATCAAGGCTTATATCTTTGAGACACTTCGTCCGACACCGGAGCTTTCCTTTGCAGTACGTCATCTGGGCTGTGTGGCAGGTATCAACGTAACAGCCAGCCACAATCCTCCGGAATACAACGGATACAAGGTTTACTGGGAGGACGGCGCGCAGATCACACCACCTCATGATTCCGGTATCATGGGCGAGGTAAAGGCAATCTCCGACTGGAATACCGTAAAGACCATGGATAAGGAAGACGCAGTAAAGGCAGGACTTTTTGAAGTGATCGGACAGGCTGTCGATGATGCTTACATGGCAGAGCTTAAGAAACAGATCATCATATGGATGCGATCCAGGCAGAGGGCAGGAACCTGAAGATCGTTTACACACCTCTTCACGGAACCGGCAATATCCCGGCCAGAAGGATCCTTAAAGAGCTTGGATTTGAGAATGTATATGTAGTACCGGAGCAGGAGCTTCCGAACGGGGATTTCCCGACAGTCAGCTATCCGAACCCGGAGGCAGCAGAGGCATTTGAGCTTGGCCTGAAGCTTGCGAAGGAAGTGGATGCAGACATCGTACTTGCCACAGACCCGGATGCAGACCGTCTTGGCGTTCGCGTAAAGGACAAAAACGGAGAGTATCATGATCTTACTGGTAACATGTCCGGATGCCTTCTTGCAAACTATGAGCTGAGCCAGAGAAAGGCTGTGAACGGAAGCCTTCCGGAGGACGGAGCTCTTGTAAAGACTATCGTTACAACAAACCTGGCAGATGCTATTGCCAAGGGATACAACGTGAAGCTTATCGAAGTGCTTACCGGATTCAAATACATCGGACAGCAGATCCTCGGATTTGAGAACAGTGGCAAGGGTACATATCTTTTCGGATTTGAGGAGAGCTACGGCTGCCTGATCGGAACCTATGCAAGAGACAAGGATGCCATTGTTGCTACCATGGCACTTTGTGAAGCTGCTGCTTACTATAAGACACAGGGCAAGACTCTCTGGGATGCAATGATCGATATGTATGAGGAGTTCGGCTACTATAAGGATGCCATCCAGGCAGTTACCATGAAGGGTATCGAGGGACTTCAGAAGATCCAGGAGATCATGACAACACTTCGTCAGAATCCGCCTGCTGAGTTTGCCGGACATAAGGTGACTGCTGTACGTGACTACAAGCTGGATGAGATCACAGATCTTGCAACAGGTGAGAAGAAGCCGACAGGACTTCCGAATTCCAATGTTCTCTACTATGAGCTTACCGATGATGCATGGGTTTGCGTAAGACCGTCCGGAACAGAGCCTAAGGTTAAATTCTATTATGGCGTTAAGGGAACATCTCTTGCAGATGCAGACGAGAAATCCGATGCAATGGGCAAGGCTGTTCTTGAAATGGTTGATTCCATGAAATGATAAAATGGTCACATTCCGCCTGTAATATGCGAAAAACCTTGACATTATAAGCCAAAAGCGGTATATATATAAAGCAAAGTCAAAATAAGAGAACATCAATTATAGGAGGAAACACCATGAATAAAACAGAGTTAGTGGCAGCAATGGCGAAAGACACCAATCTTTCCAAGAAAGATGTAGAAGCTGTTCTGAAATCTTTTATCGATGTTGTAACAGATGAACTGAAAAAAGGCGAGAAGATTCAGCTGGTTGGATTTGGAACTTTCGAAGTAAGCACAAGAGCTGCAAGAGAGGGAAGAAATCCTCAGACTGGTGAGACCATGACGATCGAGGCTTCCAAGTCTCCGAAGTTCAAAGCAGGAAAAGCTTTAAAGGACGTTGTCAACGGTAAATAATCTGTTGGTTCAGAGTGATAACGGCAGGGGAAACTGGTTTTTGGTTTCCCCTGGCTTTTTTAGGAGGAAAAATTATGCGTTCTTGATAAATATCTGAAGGTATCCAGACTGATCAAACGCCGTACGGTGGCAAATGAAGCCTGCGATGCAGGAAGAGTTCTGGTCAATGACAAGCCGGCCAAGGCTTCTGTACAGGTAAAGACCGGTGACACTGTGGAGATCCAGTTTGGAAGCCGTAATGTGAAGGTGGAAGTGCTGGATGTGAAAGAGACTGTGAAGAAGGAAGAAGTTGAGAATCTGTACAGGTATGTTTAAGAGTTCTGTGAACGAAGGAAACAGTATTACTTAAGCAGGTTCTAATTTTAAAGAAAATTTCATAGATTATAGAAGCAGCCTGATTTTCGCAGTCGCTTTCGGAGTAACCTGGAAATGGAACATACACCCCATTCTGCTGATAACATTGTCAGGAATAGCCGGATATATCCTCTATTAATACTTCTTTTATCGTACCTTTCCTGCAACAGACAGCATTTTACGTGCGTAGCACCAAACCACGAAATAGGCAGCCAAAGGTACGATAAATGCCATCACCATTGTTGTACAATCAGCCACAACTCCCATCAGCAAGGGACCTACCACCCCGCCTACCGGAGACATCATCAGGAAAGAAGAAGCACGCTTGGTGTGATTACCCAACCCTCTCAAAGAAAGAGCAAAAATAGTGGGAAACATAATAGCCTCAAAAGCATATCCGCAGAGCAATGCGATCAACGACACCATACCGACATCAAGCAGTACCACCAAAGTCGTTACCACTGTTCCCGTAGCACAAAACAGCAACATCTTCTCCGCGCACACACGCCCCATAATCCAACTACCGGCAAAACGTCCCAACATGAACAATCCCAATCCGCCAAATGAGAGTACCAATGAAGCATCGCGAGCATTCATCCATCCTTGCTCTACTACATAATTGATAAAAAAGCTGTTAATGGAAATCTCCCCGATTTCGTAAGCAAACAAAGCCAATAGACCAAATATAAAAAGCTTGTGCGACCATAGCCCTACCTTATGCCCGTCCTTGTCCACCTCCACACCATGTTCTATTTCGGGCAACTTTATCTTTGAGAAAACCAATGCTACCAGCAGCACCACTATCCCCATACCAACATAAGGCAAGGCAACATTGCCGGCACCACTATTCCCGTCTTCCGAAAACAAAAGCAGCCCTACCAATACAGGAGCGCAAATACAACCTAATCCATTGAAGGATTGTGCAAAATTCAAGCGACTGGCTGCCGTCTCTTTCGCTCCCAGTTCCGTAGCATAAGGATTAGCAGCCGTTTCCAGAAATGTAAAGTCCGCAACCTATGACAAAAAGAGCAAACAGAAACATATTGAACGAAAGATAATACTGTCCCGGAATGAACAACAGCGACCCAACGCCGTACAATACCAATCCAAAAACCACTCCCCTGCGATATCCAAAGCGACTTATAAAAAGTCCTGCCGGATGGCCATTACAAAATATCCCATATACATCATTGCCTGGATAAAGGCCGAATGTGCCTTTGTTATATCCAGCAACTCTTGGAAATGTTTATTCAGCACATCCAGAATAGCATGTGCAAATCCCCACAAGAAAAAGAGAGAAGTAATCAATAATAAAGGGAACAAGATATTGTTCCCCCACTAACGGTATTCGTTTCTGTTTCATAATATCTTCATCAGCCAATAAATGCGGCTGCAAAGATATACAATAAAAAGCATTTCCATAATGCTATCTAAATTAAATAATTGCCATTTCAGCGTGCAGTTATCACTATTCTTACAACACCAAAGGAAAGACAGAGTATGATATCTTGATTACATTATGCATACATTTTCCCTAAGATTTATATAAAGATAGGAATTATAATGATTTGAGGAACTTTTTAAACTCCCTTTGAGAGCTGCTTAAATGATTCTGGAAAATAAATAAAAATCGCAATTCGTTTTGTGTTAACAGGTGCAAAATGCTCACAAAGTGATTTGGAAAAGCATCACAAAAACGTTTTGCGGTTTATAGATAATATGCTTGAAACGGCTATTTTCTGCTACCTATTAGAGAAAATAAATCCCTGATAATGTCTGATTATCAGGGATTTGCTTGATTTTTCTTGTTGTTTCTGTGATCCGCTTGGGGCTCGAACCCAAGACCCCAACATTAAAAGTGTTGTGCTCTACCTGCTGAGCTAGCGAATCAATCCTTTATTGCTGTTAAGCGGGTGCAAAGATTAGGCACTTTTATTGAAATATGGCAAGGGATACGGTGAAAAAAGTTTTGCATTATTCTATTCTGTTTTT
>ENA-OQIO01001573-OQIO01001573.1-human-gut-metagenome-genome-assembly--contig:-NODE-1573-length-11031-cov-1.244131_pt1 | contig 11031 bp, 14 predicted proteins | sample MGYA00242573_ERZ504737 | MGnify/ENA primary metagenome ERZ504737 (study PRJEB26092, sample SAMD00036203) | human gut metagenome | host: Homo sapiens | study: EMG produced TPA metagenomics assembly of... | reverse complement strand
CGGTAGAACAGGTCTCATCGAAACGGTGGTGACCATCTGCAATATACTTGAATTATCAAACCATTATAAATAGAATAATTATGGGAAAATACATCTGTCAACGCCCTATACATCCGGGCGAACTGCTGAAGGAAGAGACCGAAGAACGCAAGCTCTCGCAGCGCAGGTTGGCCGAGCAGATGGGCATCTCCTACAAGGTATTGAATGACATTCTCAACTGCCGCAGGCCGATTACTACGCAGACAGCGATGCTCTTCGAGGCAGCTTTGGGTATCAGTGCTTCGCTACTGATGCGGATGCAGCTTGATTGCAATATGCAGCAGGCGGCTGCAGACCCCTCTTTTATGGAGCGTCTGAAGCAGGTACGCAAGTATGCCGCCATGCTGTAACTCATGGTACACTGAAAGTTTCCCGTCCCACTTCTCCCGATAAAAGGGGAAGGTGGAACAGGCTTTTGGAATAGTCTTGCAGATGAAATATGAAGATGCGCTTGCTTTTTTTATGATTCTGAAACTTATAAACTTATAAGTAATGGAGTTGCGGATATGCATTGCCTTAGCATGAATATCTTGCCGATGAATTGCTGATGGAATGGAAAGAAATACATTCCATCAAATAAATATTGACATGAAAGGAGCACGTGATAGAACACACGGAGAATCCACCAATGGATTGTATCGACGGTTATTGAAAAGTGAGATAAGAGAATAAAAAAACAGGAGCCTTCGGCAGTGCCGGGGGCTTCGTGTGTTTACAATTGTTTCGATACAGGGCACATGAATATATCAGACTACATGATAGAACAAGAAGAGTTGGTTAAACCCCTATCGGTATAAAAAATACCCGTTGAAAGATACTCCACATAAGAGAAAAATGTATTATTTTTGCAATATGATTGAACTATCCAAACATATAGAAGTATTATTGCTGGAGAATGATTGTGTCATCGTTCCCGGCTTGGGAGGATTCATTGCCCACAAACGGCAGGTGCATACTCCATCCAGAAAGGAGAATTCATGCCGCCCCTCCGCACCATTGGTTTCAATCCGCAACTGATAATGAACGATGGGCTGCTGGTACAGTCGTACATGCAAGCTTTTAACACCGACTTTCCCGATGCAACCCGCCGGATTGAAAAGACTGTGGCTGAAATAAAAGACCAATTGTACCAGCAAGGTCAGGTCACTCTGCACAACGTGGTACAATCTACTATAACATGAGCGGCGGCTATGCCTTTGAACCGGCAGCTGCATCTTTCTTCACTCCAAGCTTGTACGGGCTGGAAAGTTTCACGCTTCCGCAGTTGCAGACATTGCCTGTGTCTTCTCCGAAGCCGTTAGTTCCAGAAATACAGGAAGCAGCAAGCAAACCGAAGAGACATTTCTCCTTGCGCCATTTCACACGCAATGTAGTGGCCATAGCTGCAGCCGTATGCTTGTTCTTCGTGCTCTCCGTTCCGGTGGAAAACACGTACATGGACGATGCGAATTATGCTTCGCTGGGCTCAATCAGTATGTTTGATGCCATCCGCAACCAGTCGGTAGCCACCAGCATACAAAACGACTCCGAAAGCAGCAGTTGCACAAAAAGGCTGTAAAGAAACAGAAGAGCGAAAAGCGTGTCCGCAACAACGTAAACACGCTGAAACCGGTAGTTGTGAAGACAGAAAAGATTGCAGCCGCGCCTGCAGCAAAAACAGCCGTAACCAAAACGGCTGCCACCAAAGCTGAAGCAAAAGCGACACAAAAGCCGAAACCGGCTTCCGCACAGCCTGCTGCAAGCAAGAAAACGGCCTACATCATCGTAGCCAGCCTGCCGACATCGGACGATGCCCAACGTGAACTGAAAAAATTCCAGCAGAAAGGATACAAGAATTGTCAGGTACTTGAATCGAACGGACGCTTCCGCATCGCACTGGATAGTTATGCCACTTCTGGTGAAGCTTACCAGAAAGTGCAGACACTGCGTAATCAGGAAGAATTCAAGAGTGCCTGGGTATTCACTTCAAAATAAATACGCCCTTTTAAACAGAATGAAAAGAGTAAGATGCCCCAAATGTGACAACTTCATCCAGTTTGATGAAACCAAGTATGGAGAAGGACAGTCACTCGTTTTTATCTGTGACAACTGCAAGAAGCAGTTCAGCATCCGTATCGGAAAATCGAAACTGAATGCCGCCAACCGCAAGGAGGAAGTAATCGACGAGAAAGAAGGCATGCAGGATTTCGGCAACATACTGGCCGTAGAAAACGTATTTGCCTACAAGCAGGTACTTCCGCTGCATGAGGGAGATAACCTCATCGGCCGCCGATGCAAAGGTAATGACATCGACATCCCTATCGAAAGCAATGACCCGAGTCTGGACCGCCGGCATTGCTACATCAATGTCAAGAAGAACAAGCAAGGAAAAATCATTTATACCCTGCGCGATAATGACAGCATCACAGGAACTTTCCTGATGAATGAAATTTTAGGACCGAAAGACCAAATCCGCATTGAAGACGGAGCTATTATTACCTTGGGAGCTACAACCCTGATTCTGAGAGCCGCCGAGGGACAAACGGAAGAGTAAACCGCACACGGACTCTATAATTTTAGGATAACTAATAACTAACAAACCTTTTTATTTCGATTATGGCTTTTACAAACAACGTAATGATTGTCCGGCATAAATTGCTGGAAAACCTGGTTGCTTTATGGAAAGAAAATCAATTAGTAGAAAAAATTGACCGCATTCCTCTGGAAATCAGTCCTCGCCGCTCACAGCCGGTAGGACGTTGCTGTATCCACAAGGAACGTGCCGTTACTAAATATAAGTTGCTTCCGCTGCTGGGCTGGGATATGACCGATGAAACGGATGAGCTGACTCCGCTTTCTGAATATGCCCGCAAAGCATTGGAACGCAAGGAAAGAATCAAGGAAAATATTCTCTGTGTCATCGACGAAGCATGTTCTTCTTGTGTACAGGTGAACTACGAAGTAAGTAACCTTTGCCGGGGTTGTGTGGCAAGAAGCTGCTACATGAACTGTCCGAAAGGAGCTGTACACTTTAACAAGAAGACTGGTCAGGCACAGATTGACCACGACAAGTGTATCAGCTGTGGTATCTGCCACAAGAGCTGTCCGTATCACGCCATCGTCTACATTCCGGTGCCTTGTGAAGAAGCTTGTCCGGTGAAAGCCATCAGCAAGGACGAGCACTACATCGAACACATCGATGAAAGCAAGTGTATCTATTGTGGAAAATGTCTGAATGCCTGTCCGTTCGGAGCCATCTTCGAAATCTCTCAGGTATTCGATGTATTGGAAGCTATCCGTAAGGGAGAACAAGTAATTGCCATTCCGGCTCCGTCCGTATTGGGACAGTTCAAAGCTACCATCGAACAAGTGTACGGAGCATTGAAAGAAATTGGTTTTGCCGATGTAATTGAAGTGGCTGAAGGTGCCATGCACACTACCAGCAACGAAGCACACGAACTGCTGGAAAAACTGGAAGAAGGACAGAAATTCATGACTACTTCTTGCTGTCCGTCGTACATCGAACTGGTGAACAAGCATATCCCCGACATGAAGCCTTACGTATCAAGCACCGGCTCTCCGATGTATTACGCGGCTCGCATTGCTAAAAAGAAATACCCGAATGCGAAGGTCGTCTTCATCGGCCCGTGTATCGCCAAAAGAAAAGAAGCACAGCGCGACGAGTGCGTAGATTACGTACTGACATTCGAAGAACTTCACCCGATTTTCCGTGGCTTGGGCATCGAACTGGAACAGGCCAACCCGTACAAGGTAGCATACGAATCTGTATGTGAAGCACACGGATTCGCACAGGCAGGCGGTGTAGCCGGAGCAGTGAAAGCTTATTTAGCCCGAAAGCCAACGGTATCAAGATTATGCAGTTCTCTGACTTCACGAAGAAGAACATCGGTGTACTCCGCGCTTACGCCAAGACCGGAAAAGTGGATGCACAGTTCATCGAGATGATGGCTTGCGAAGGTGGATGTGTAACCGGTCCGAGCGCACACAACGACCCTGTAGCCGGAAAACGCCAGTTGAACCAAGACTTACTGAAACGTACCTTGAAGTACGAAAACAATAATCAGGAATAAACCATGAGGGAACTTATTGAACGCCTTTACCGGGAGCAGACACTGGCTCCCGGTGAATTGCGTACTTCTGCTAGAGTGCCGGGGGGAAGACCTCGACTTTCTCATGCAAAAGGCACGTGCCGTAGCACAAAGCCATTTCGGAAACAGAATCTATATCCGTGGACTTATTGAAATAGGGAACTGTTGTCACAATGACTGTTTCTACTGCGCATCCGAAAAAGTAACCGCCACCTGAAGCGGTACCGGCTGGATGCGGAAACCATTCTGGCCTGCTGCGGCATGGATACGAGTTGGGATTCCGTACCTTCGTCCTGCAAGGAGGAGAAGATAACTACATGAACGATGACAGGGTAACGGAAGTGGTTGCTGCCATACGAACCGAATTCCCCGATGTGGCCATCACCCTTTCATTCGGTGAACGCCCTACACTTTCCTACGAACGTTTTTTTCAGGCAGGTGCCAATCGCTATCTGTTGCGCCACGAAACGCACAACGAAGCACATTACCGCCGCTTGCACCCTGAAGACATGTCGCTGTCCAACCGTTTGCGTTGTCTGAACGATTTGAAACGCATCGGATTCCAGACGGGAACCGGCATCATGGTGGGAAGTCCGGGACAAACCGTCGACCACCTGGTAGAGGACATTCTTTTCATAGAACAATTCCGTCCCCAGATGATTGGTATCGGTCCTTTCCTGCCTCATCATGACACTCCTTTCGCTTCCTGCCCTCCCGGCAGTCTCACGCAGACACTCACGCTGCTTCCCATCTTCCGGCTGATGCATCCGCAGGCATTGATTCCTTCTACCACCGCCCTGGCAAGCCTTACGCCCGACGGGCGCGAGAAAGGCATATTGGCAGGTGCCAATGTAGTGATGCCCAACCTCTCTCCGGTAGAACAGCGAAAGAATTATGCCTTGTATGATAATAAAGCCTCTATGGGCTCAGAAGCTGCCGAAGGACTGCGTCTGCTGGCACAACGCTGGCTGCCATTGGTTACGAAATAGATAAAAGCCGAGGAGATTATCCCGGCAAAACACTATAAATTACATTACAGCTATGTACAAGATTGATTCTCAAAAGGCAGAAGAATTTATCTGCCACGAAGAAATTCTCGATACTCTGGAATATGCCCAAAGCAAAAGCCAGGACAAGGAACTGATACGTTCCATCATTGAAAAGGCTCGCCTGTGCAAGGGACTTTCTCACCGCGAGGCTGCTGTACTATTGGAATGCAACGACCCGGAACTGGTGGAGGAAATCTACCGCCTGGCTCGTGAAATCAAGCAGAAATTCTACGGCAACCGCATCGTAATGTTTGCCCCACTCTATTTGTCAAACTACTGCGTAAACAGTTGTACCTACTGTCCTTACCACGTTAAGAACAAGACCATTGCCCGCAAGAAACTGACACAGGAAGACATCCGTCGTGAAGTCATCGCCCTGCAGGACATGGGGCACAAGCGTCTGGCATTGGAAGCTGGAGAAGATCCGATTCACAATCCTATCGAATACATTCTGGAGTCGATAAAGACTATCTATAGTATCAAGCACAAGAACGGAGCCATCCGTCGGGTAAACGTAAATATTGCTGCGACCACGGTAGAGAATTACCGTCGCCTGCACGAGGCCGGTATCGGTACCTACATTCTGTTCCAGGAAACGTACCACAAGGAGAATTACGAAAAGCTTCACCCCAGAGGTCCGAAGAGCAACTATGCCTACCATACGGAGGCCATGGACCGCGCCATGCAGAGGAATCGATGATGTAGGTATCGGTGTATTGTTCGGCCTGAACACCTACCGCTACGACTTCGTGGGACTGCTGATGCATGCCGAACATCTGGAAGCGACGTACGGCGTAGGTCCGCATACCATCAGTGTGCCCCGTATCTGCTCGGCCGACGACATTGACGCCTCGACCTTCGAGAATGCCATCTCCGACGAGATATTCCAAAAAATTGTAGCCGTCATCCGTATCAGCGTACCTTATACGGGTATGATTATTTCTACACGTGAATCGCAGCGTTCACGCGAGAAGGTACTTGCCCTCGGCGTGTCACAAATCAGCGGAGGTTCCCGTACCAGTGTGGGAGGTTATGCTACCGAAGAACTGCCGGAAGAAAACTCGGCTCAGTTTGATGTAAGCGACCACCGCAGCTGGATGAAATCGTGGCCTGGCTGCTGAAACTGGGCTACATCCCCAGCTTCTGTACGGCCTGCTACCGTGAAGGACGTACGGGCGACCGTTTCATGTCGCTGGTCAAGACGGGCCAGATAGCCAACTGCTGTGCCCCCAATGCCTTGATGACGCTTCAGGAATACCTCTGCGACTACGCTTCGCCCGAGACACGCCAACTGGCTGAAGACATGATTCGCAAGCAGATGGAAGAGATTCCGAATCCCGCCATCCGCAAAAGAGCCTTGGAAAATCTGGAACGGATTGCCGAAGGAAAACGCGACTTTCGTTTCTAATGTGTGAACTTAAAGCCTCATTAAACGTATGAACGATACTCCCCGTGCCAACCAGGCTGCACATCGGTACTGTTTGGCAAGCGAAATGCCGGTAAGTCATCGCTGATTAATGCCCTTACTAATCAGGAAGTAGCTCTGGTTTCGGACATAGCAGGAACAACCACTGATCCTGTATATAAAGCAATGGAAATACATGGAATAGTCCGTGTGTTTTCATTGATACCGCAGGACTTGATGATGAAGGTGAACTGGGAGCACTTCGTATCCAGCAGACTATGCGTGCTATGGATCGCACTGACATTGCATTATTAGTGTGCACAGGAGATGATATAGAGAAAGAACTTGAATGGAGTCGTTTGTTGAAAGAGAAAAATATTCCAGTAGTATGGATATTGAATAAAGCAGATTTGCTGACAGACGTTACTTCTACAATTCGTTCGATAGAAAAAAAAATGTGGACAGGTTCCCCTTGGGGTAAGTGCCTGCACTAAACAAGGAATGGAAGATATCCGTCGTAGTCTGATTGCTAAATTACCTGATGAAACAATGTCGCGAGGGATTGTTGGCAAACTGGTGGAAGAAGGAGATACGGTAATGCTCGTTATGCCACAAGATATTCAGGCTCCTAAAGGCAGACTAATCCTTCCTCAAGTCCAGACAATTCGTGAATTACTTGACAGGAAGTGCCTCGTAATGAGTTGTACGACAGATCAAATAGATTGTATGCTTCAAGCATTAGTACATCCTCCAAAACTCATCATTACAGATTCCCAAGTTTCAAGACTGTATATGAAAAAGAAGCCTTCTGCAAGTAGATTGACTTCTTTCTCTGTCCTCTTTGCCCAATATAAAGGTGACATTGATTATTTCATAGAGGGAGCAAATGCTATTGGAAGACTGACAGAAAATTCTCGTGTCTTGATAGCAGAAGCGTGTACTCATGCCCCACTAACTGAAGATATTGGAAGGGTAAAAATACCCAATATGCTTCGTAAAAAGTTTGGATCAGGATTGCTGATTGAACATGTCTCTGGAACAGATTTTCCTGAGGATTTAAGTAAATATGATCTCATCATTCATTGTGGAGCTTGCATGTTTAATCGTAAATATGTGCTAAGCCGTGTAGAACAAGCACGTAAGCAGAACATCCCGATGACAAACTATGGAGTAACTATAGCATATCTGGCAGGAATTTTAGATAAAATAGATTATTGATGAAAAAAAGTAGGTTTTATTATTGCTTATTTGTGTAATAAGACCTACTTTTGTTCGACAATTTATCTGCGGTAGTAGCTCAGTTGGTAGAGCATTAGCTTCCCAAGCTAAGGGTCACGGGTTCGAGTCCCGCTTACCGCTCTTCTTCGGTTAAAGGCTAATACACTGATAATTAGCGTATTTTAGTCACTGCATCACATGCTAATTTCTCTGATTTATAGATTAAAAAAAAGGATATAAACCTCACTTTTGAGGTTTTGTGCGTATCTTTTGCGTATCCTAAAATTTTTAATCTACATGGATATATTAAAAACCGGTAAAGATGAATCATATATTATCCGATTTTCTATCAGACACATGCAACAGTCTGGAAAACCTGCGCAGAAATAACGTCTATAAAGAATTCTATTATCATATCAAGTGTGAGAATTTGGAAGACTTTCTGAGTAAAGACATCACCCAATCCGTCCAATATCAAAATTTATTTCAGGATTTGATGCAAATAAAGGGACCTGTACTATATTGGTATGAAATTACATCTTCCCACTCTAACAATGACATAATCAGGGCCTTAAAAGAGTATAAGCAGAAAAGACAAAGAGTTACTCCCGTCATCTACAAAACTATAACAGACGCACAAACATTTTATACGTAGGAAAATGCAAAGAAAATTTCTGGGGACGAGTAATGCAGCACTTAGGATACTATAAAACACCTACTACACAGGGGCTCCAGCTCTTTCACTGGGCAAAGGAGCTACGACTGGAAGTCAGATTAAATGCCCTGGAATTTGCGTCTGACATGAAAGACATTATGCCTGTGATAGAATTATTCTTTGCCAAACAATTGCAACCGTTAGTCGGCAGACATACTTGAGATTGCCAGTCGCGGATAATCTTTAAAGTGAGTTATTTTCTTTCACTCAGAGATATAAATCATAAGAAAAGCAGGAAGAAACCCCACTCATGGATTTTCTCCCTGCTTTTCTTTATGTAAATGCGATATTCTTTTAAGAGTTCATACTCATCAGGAACTCTTCGTTGTCTTTTGTCTTCTCCAAACGGTCTTTCACGAAATCCATTGCTTCGATAGGATTCATGTCCGACAAGTATTTGCGGAGGATCCACATACGGTCGAGCGTAGTCTTGTCAAGCAACAAGTCGTCGCGACGAGTACTTGAAGCCACGATGTTTACGGCCGGGAAGATACGCTTGTTGCTCAGGTTGCGATCCAGCTGCAACTCCATGTTACCTGTTCCCTTGAATTCTTCGAAGATGACTTCGTCCATCTTAGAACCCGTATCAATCAATGCAGTACCACAATTGTCAGTTGAACCTCCACCTTCAATGTTACGTGCCGCACCGAAGAAGCGTTTAGGTTTATGCAACGCATTGGCATCCACACCACCGGAAAGTACCTTACCTGATGCCGGAGAAACCGTATTGTAGGCACGAGCCAGACGAGTGATAGAGTCCAAGAAGATAACTACATCGTGTCCGCATTCTACCATACGTTTGGCTTTTTCCAGCACGATGCCGGCTATCTTCACGTGACGTTCCGCCGGTTCGTCAAAAGTAGAAGCGATGACTTCAGCTTTTACGCTGCGAGCCATGTCGGTTACTTCTTCCGGACGTTCATCGATGAGCAACATAATCATATACACTTCCGGATGATTGGCTGCAATGGCATTGGCAATATCCTTCATCAAGATAGTCTTACCAGTCTTAGCTGCGCCACAATCAGTGCACGCTGTCCTTTTCCGATAGGAGCAAACAAATCAACTACACGAGCCGACAGGTTGTCGTTATATCCTTTGCACAATTTGAATTTTTCATCGGGGAAGAGCGGAGTAAGGTGATCAAACGGAATACGGTCGCGTACCAAAGCCGGATCGAGTCCGTTAATTTTAGAAACCTTTACCAGCGGAAAATATTTTTCGCCTTCTTTAGGCGGACGGATAGTACCTTCTACCACGTCACCGGTTTTCAAGCCGAGCAGCTTAATCTGCGACTGTGACACATAAATGTCATCGGGTGAAGAAAGATAGTTGTAATCTGAAGAGCGGAGGAAGCCATATCCGTCGGGCATGATTTCCAGTACGCCGGTACCTTGAAGAATATCATCAAAATCGTAGACTTTTTCTACCGGTTTGGGAGCTGGTGCCGGAGCATTATTAGCAGGAGTTTCGGTAGAAGGAGAAGAGGGTTGCTCTGGCGCGTTCTGGTTGGCAGCAGGCTGCGGATTGTTGTCCTTTCCCTGATTATTGTTATTGTTGTTATTAGGACGATTGTTGCGATTATTCTGACGAGCCTGACGCTGCTGATTTTTCTGTTTCGATTCTTTAGCCGGCATTACAGGCGCCTCCATTTTGGTAGCTCAAATTTACCCAGCAGCTCAGAAGGTATTTCAAATTTCTCTGACGGAAGATCTTCGATAGGAATGAAATCGTTATTATTCAAGTCGAGCGGTGGAAGTTCCATGTCGTCATCATCGATTGGGAAGCGGAGCCGGTTTAGCAGCAATCTCAGCGGGTTTATTTTCAGCGGCTTCCTGTGCTTCTTTTGCCAGAGTAGATTTATTTTTCGAACCCGGCTTACGTCCACGCTTGGCTTTAGGCTTTTCTTCAGTGGCAGGAGCAGCAGCAACTTCCGGCTGAGCTGTTTTTTCTGCAACCGGTGCCACGATTTCCTCTTTTTCTGTCGGTGCAGGAATTTCCTTGAACAAAGGAGTCGGTGCTGGAAGGGTAGGAGTATTGGCCTCCAGCTTCTGTGCTTTGTCTTTGGTAGCCGTGTATACTTTGTCCCCTTCTTTCTTTATACTGATGCGCGAGCGCTTACGTGGCTGTCCTTCCTTGCGTTCTTCGTTGTTTTGCTGTGCGGCCACTTTTTTGTCGCACCGACAATTGCCTGCTCATCCAGGATACGATACACCAGCTCTTCTTTTTTCAGTGAATCGACCTTTTTCAGACCCAACTCTTTGGCAATCTGCTGCAATTCAGACAAATCTTTGTCATTTAGTTGAATGATGTTATACATAAATATGTTGTAATGAATTTTGTAAGTATCTGAAAGCGCAGCACGCAGGATTGCGACACAGGCAAATAATCGGGATATGCCGTTATCTATGCGTCTATCAGTAATTACAGATTATAATGATTGTTTTTAGTTTGATGTAAGTAAAAAGAAGTTTTTACATTGACAAAATTACGTCTTTTTCTGATATTATCCAATAG
>ENA-OQIO01001572-OQIO01001572.1-human-gut-metagenome-genome-assembly--contig:-NODE-1572-length-11032-cov-5.747639_pt1 | contig 11032 bp, 17 predicted proteins | sample MGYA00242573_ERZ504737 | MGnify/ENA primary metagenome ERZ504737 (study PRJEB26092, sample SAMD00036203) | human gut metagenome | host: Homo sapiens | study: EMG produced TPA metagenomics assembly of... | reverse complement strand
TGCGCTACGTTCATTGCGCCTGTCAGCGAATTTATGCTGAGAACCGCTTGAAAAAGTGATGAAATGCTTGAGCCGTATGACGGGAAACTGTCACGTACGGTTCTTAGGCGGGAAGGCGGTGGTAACACCGCTGACCCAGCCGATTACTCGCCGCTGGTGAACCGGCTGAAAGGTCAGGTCATCAAAATCAGCCCCAACAGCACCCAATTTGTCAACCCCATGGACATCAACGCCAACTACTCCGAGGAGGATAATCCGCTGTCCCTGAAAGCCGACTTTATTCTTTCTTTGTGTGAGCTGGTGGTGGGCGGCAAGGAGGGTCTGCTGCCGGTAGAAAAGACGGTCATTGACGCTGTGTGCATCTGATCTACCGCAAATATTTTGCGAACCCCTGCCCGGAGAATATGCCCATCCTTGAGGACTTGTACAATGCCCTGCTCCAACAGGACGAAAAAGAAGCCCACCATGTTGCCACCGCACTGGAAATCTATGTGAAAGGCTCCCTGAACCTGTTCAATCATCGCACTAACGTGAACGTCAACAACCGCATTGTCTGCTACGACATCAAGGAACTGGGCAAACAGATGAAGAAACTCGGTATGCTCATTGTGCAGGATCAGGTCTGGGGGCGTGTCACGGCAAACCGCAGCAGCGGAAAGTCCACACGGTATTATATGGACGAGATGCACCTCCTCTTAAAAGAGGAGCAGACTGCCGCTTATTCCGTGGAGATCTGGAAGCGTTTCCGCAAGTGGGGCGGTATTCCCACGGGGCTGACCCAGAACGTGAAAGACCTTCTTTCTTCCCGTGAAGTCGAGAATATTTTCGAGAACAGTGACATGATCATCATGCTGAATCAGGCGGCAGGAGACCGGCAGATCCTCGCAAAGCAGCTCAACATCTCGCCCCATCAGCTTTCCTATGTGACCCACTCCGGCGAGGGCGAAGGGCTGCTGTTTTTCGGCAATGTCATTCTGCCGTTTGTGGACCGTTTCCCCACCGATCTGGAACTCTACCGCATTATGACCACCAAGTTGGGTGAAGTCTCGGAGGGCGCGCAGAAATGAGTGAACCGAAGCTGAACATCAAAGAGGAAACGTCCGCAAAAAAGACCCGTTCTCCCCCGAAAAAAGCCAAGGTAGAGCAGACGGTGCCCAGAAAGAAAAAGCTGAAAACCGATGCAGAAAAGACTGCCGAAAAAGCCCAGCACCTGCGGTTCGGCAAGGCAGAATTGACCCCGGACGAGTTGAGCCGGTTGAGCAAGGCGCAGAAGCGTGAAATGTACGCCGCCCATGCCGCCCGCTCTGCGGTGCACCGGGAAGTTGACCAGTACGAGGATGAAAACGTCGGTGTGCAGGCTCTGAGCGAGGGCGAAAAAGCCGCCGAGACACCCACGATATTGCCAAAAGCCGCTATGCCCGGAAGCTGAAAAAGAAAGCCAAAATGCAGGGCAACAAGGGCACCAAAACCGCTAAATCTTCCGCATCGGAGCCGACTGCGGCACAAGATGCAGGCGCATCCGGCACCGGTGAGGGCGGCTCCAACTGGCTTTCACGCTGGAAACAGCGGCAAGAAATCCACAAAAGCTACTATGCCGCCGCCCGGTCGGGCACGGCGGCGCAGACCGCAGGCGGCAAGGCGGCATCCAATGGTGCATCTGCCGCCCGGTCCGGCGTGGAACAGGCGGTAGAAAAGGGCAAAACTGCCGTCAGCACTGCCGTGAAAGGGCTGGCGAATACCGCCAAGAGCAACGCACACGTTCTGGTGATCGTGGGCGTTTTTTCTTTTGCTCATCCTCATGGTCATGTCAGGCTTTTCCTCCTGTGGCATCCTCTTTTCTGGCGGCACGCAGGTGTCCGGGCAGACCATGTACTCTGCCGAGGACCGGGACATCCGGGGTGCAGAACAGGACTACAAGAAGCTGGAAAAGGAGATGGATAAAAAGATCAAGCGCACTCCCACCGACCACCCCGGCTACAACGAATACCAGTATCACCTTGACCCCATCGAGCATGACCCGTGGCAGCTTACGTCGTATTTGACCACCCTCTACGACGATTACACCCGGTCGGAGGTGCAGGGCAAGCTGAAGGAGACCCTCAAGAAGCAGTACAAGCTGACCACATGGGTGGAGGTGCAGATACGGTATAAGACCGTCTGGGTCATCAGCCCGGCAGGAATCCCGGTTCCCACGCAGGTGCCCTATGAGTACCGCATCTTCCACACCAAGCTGGTCAATCGTGGCTTGGAGGTGGTCATCCGGGAAGAATTGGATGCTGACCAATGGAAACGCTACGAGATCTTTCAGGACACCTTGGGTGGCAGACCTTACCTCTTTAATGGAGGGTTGCCGCCCGGTGGCTCCGATGGCTCCGGCACACCGGGCATCGACTATCAGGTTCCGGCAGAAGCCCTGACGGACAGCGAGTTTTCCGCCATCTACAAGGAAGCCCAAAAGTATGTGGGCACACCCTATGTGTGGGGCGGCTCCACCCCGGAAACCGGCTTTGACTGCTCCGGCTATGTCTGCTGGGTCTACAACCAGAACGGCTATGATGTGGGGCGCACCACCGCCAACGGCCTGTGGAACAAGAGCCAGCACATTTCCGAAGCCGAAGCAAAGCCCGGCGACCTTGTTTTCTTTGAAGGAACGTATGATACGCCGGGGAAAAGTCATGTGGGCATCTACTTGGCAACGGCATGATGGTCAGCGCTGGAGACCCTATCAAGTACGCAAACATTCATTCGTCCTACTGGGAGAAGCATCTTGCCGGGTTCGGACGGCTTTCAAAATGATGGGAGGAGTTTTATGAGCGAAAAATCGGATAAGCTGCGGGCAATGCTGGAAAAAGAGAAGGAACGCCGCATCAAGCTGAACAACCGCATCGAGATTCTGGAACGGCGCATTCAGGAGGAGGATTCCGCCGAGGTCAACGAGATGGTGCGGACTGCAAAGGTCACGCCGGAGCAGCTCGCCGCCCTGCTGCGGCAGTCAGCTACCACCACCCCGAACCCGGCTGCGCTGTCTGCCGTGGGTGCAACTTTTGAGAAGGAGGTCGATGCAGATGAAGATTAAGAAACTGGGTGCACTGCTGGTATCGGCGGCACTGTGCGCTGGCATGGCGGCTCCCGCCTTTGCCTTTGAGGGCGAAGCGCCCCGGTGGAACAGCCTGTTCTGCCGGAGGTAGTGGAAGATGTTGTCACTGTCACGGACGAAACCTCTGGTGCCCTGACCCCGGAGGCAATCTGACGCTGGTGGACGACTACTACACCAACTATTCCGATGGCAGCGGTCAGCAGTTCATTACGCTGGTGTCGAAGTCGGGTGCCACCTTCTATCTGGTCATTGACCGCAACGCCAAAGGGCAGCAGACCGTCCACTTTATGAATCTTGTGGATGAAGCCGACCTGTTGGCTCTTATGGAGGAAGAAGCTGCGGACGCTTATACCGCCGAAAAGGAAGCGGCGGCGCAGGCGGAACAGGACAGGCTGAAATCCGAGGAAGAAGCCAAGAAAGCCGCCGAAGAAGCGGCAGCATCCGGCACAGAACAGCCCAAGGAAAACAAGGTCACAAAGATCGCATCCGGCTTTCTGGGCGTAGTCGTGCTGATTGCGCTGGCGGCAGGCGGCATTTTCTACGCTTTCGCAAAGCAGAAGCAGAAAAAACAGGCCGAAAAAGAAGCCCTTGACCCCGATGCAAATTACACCGAGGACAAGGGCGATTTTGAGATTCCCACCGAGGATGAGCCGGAGGAGACCGGCGAGGAAGATACCGAACCCATCTGATTTTAAGGCGGCGTTTTGCCGCCGTACATATTGTAATCAGAAACAGATTGGAGGGATTTTTATCGCAAAATTAGTCGTGGCGGAAAAGCATCCGTCGCTATGTCCTATGCAAAAGTCCTTGGCGCAAACAGCCGCAAAGACGGCTACCTTGAGGGCAACGGCTATCTGGTAAGCTGGTGTGTGGGTCATCTGGTGGAACTAGCTCCGCCTAATGTCTACGATGCCAAATACGTCAAGTGGAGCATTGCAGATCTGCCCATCCTGCCGCAAAAGTGGCAGTATCTGGTGTCTGCCAGCACCAAAAAGCAGTTTGGCATCCTGAAAAAACTCATGCACCGCCCGGATGTGGATAGCATCGTGAACAGTTGCGATGCAGGACAGTGCGGTTAGGTGACTTAAGAGAAAGAAAAAGAGACCTCATCTCGTTGAAAATCAAATTTCAAAATCATTAAAGGAGATATTTAAATGAAACGAAATCAGAATTTTGACTATAATCGCTCTCAAAAAGTGCTTTCCTGCCGCTACAACATGGACATCAACCGAGTGGAAGCCCGATTCGAGGATGGAACCATTCTTTCCATCGACTGCATCGTCATTGAGGACGAATATGGCAACACCCCGGCACAGCGAGCAGAACTGGACTGGCTACTTATATAACAAGCCCTTGGAATATACCCAGCTTGTGCTGAGTGGGGAAATCGAACATTATCTTTCACTTGGTTGCGATCACGGTAGACTAGAAGATTGACCTTTTTTCATAGAAATGTGATTGGCTGTTACAGAATGGCTCTTCAAAAAGCATTACAGAAAATCCGGAAATGAACCATAATAACTCAAAAAAGTTTCCGGATTTCTGTTTTTGTACGATTGCTATCGTATTTTCATTTTGCAATAGTTTTCATAATTGACCATTGTCCATTACAGAGAATATAGGTCTCTTCCTATAATTGGCTGACATTTTATAGCACACACATTTATTTCTGCATGGAATACCCACTGCTTCCATAAAATATTTACTCGAATAATTTTCCGCAAAATGGACAACGATCTTTCACTGTTAGTACAATTGAAAAGTGCTTCCCACAAAAAGGACAACGACGTGTTATAAAATCAAAAATATAGTCTATCAAAAGTACAACAACAGCTGCTATACGAAACTCAAATGCCCATAGTGCGCATACGACTATTGCTATGAAGATGAATACAGCTTTGCATAATGTGAGTTTTGTTTGGAATTTCATTTTTTATTCTTCTTTCAAGCTTGAAGTTTACTGATTATCGCATACCGTTACTTGATATAATATATTGTTTATACGTTTCTTCAACTCTGCATTGGAATCACCCTTTCATGTAAAAACAAAAGACACGAAATTGTTACGTCCACCTTAATTCTTAGATTAACTATTGATAGCATCAAAGCACAATAAGCAATCAAAGTCCACGATTTTGTATCAAAGTAGAGAAAACTTGTAACGAAATCGGTGTGGCCGCAAATAACATGACCCTCAACACTGGGCATCCAGCATTGAGGGTCATACTTAAATAACCGTTTGTATTGCACTCGCACTATGCCTCAAGTCGATTGTCAACCGAAGGCTTTTATTATGTCATGAAGAATTTCCATCTGCTGCGGCGAAAGATCATTTCCTTTTTGACTTGGTGAAAGCAATTCATTACGGAGTTTAATTAAAGTTTTCTTTTGCGCACCAGTCAATCCAGAAAGAGATAGTACTTCTGGCGCATCCAGTCCTAGGAGTTCATCTGTTGAAATGCTAAATAAGGATGAAATGCTTGCAAGAACATCCAACGGAATTGCATGTGCATCACTTTCATATCCACTGACCGTGGATACAGCCTTATTTAACCGTTTAGCCAAATCCGCCTGCGTCCAGCCACGACTTTCTCTCAGCTTTTTTAGCTTTTCTCCTAAATAATGCTCCATTCCTGTACACTCCTATCCTATATAAAGTGTACTATTTGAAATTTCAATATAATCGTACTATACTACATATAATGTTCGATTATATTGAAATTCGATTGACTTGTGAGGAGCAGGGCTGTATGTTGTGTGATAAAAAGCATTCCCATGTGCAATGGAGGAATTTCAAAATGAATGTCTTGGTTTGTGACGATGACCAGCAGATCGTTGATTCTATTATTGAAGAACTCAAAAAGAAAAGCGAGGAAACGCATGTATCATCAAGATTTTATGGATTTTCTCAACCAAGTCAAATAGACTTATCACTTCCGTATGATATTGCGCTTCTGGATATTGATATGGCGAAACAAATGGAATTGAGCTTGCCAGAAAGTTACGAGCAGAAAATGAAAATATTGTGATTATCTTCATTACAAATTTCATTCAGTATGCTCCAGAGGGATTTGAAGTTCAAGCCTTTCGTTACTTACTAAAAGCAGATCTCTCTGCTAAACTTGATTCCTACTTTGATTCAGCTGTCCAAGAAGTACTTCGACGGAAACAGCTTGTCACAATTTCAATCAACTCTGAAATTATCGATGTACCTGTAAATGACATTCTGTATTTAGAATCTCATCGAAGAATCATTGTTATGCACTTGTTGGACGAAAAACGCCCAGCATACCAATTTTACGGCAACATAACAGAACTATCCGAAAAAATCGAGCCACTCGGTTTCCTTCGTATTCAAAAAAGCTATCTTGTCAATATGCACTATGTCGAAATCTTTCAATACAATAAAGTCCAATTGCGCGGTGGTCTTTGTCTGGCTCCAAGCGAAAAGAATTATAGTGAGCTAAAACAGAAATATTTACATTGGCGAGGTAAAAGTAGATGGATGCTTTGATCAGTTTGGTTTACACAATCATAGATTCAGTCTGCGTATGTCTGTTTTTAGACGCTTTTGCTTCGCACCGTTGGAGGAATCATAGATTTCTTGTCGGTGTAATAGTTCAATCTATTTTAATGTATGCATCCATTGAATTCAGTGTTATTGCCTTAAATCGAAACCAAATCGTCAAAATTCTCTTGATTCTACTATCCTGCTTTATTGTTGCCAGAACTCTATATGAGAATATCTCAGGAAAGTTTTTATTATTTCTTATCGTTGTAGAATATCTCTTGACTTATAGTTTATCTTTTGCAGTCGGAATGCTTGCAACTTCGGTTTGTGGGATGGATGCTCAGACGTTTCAAGCAAACAAGACACTATCGCTAATCTACGGAATCTCTTATTATTCAGCCGAATTATTTATTATTGCGCTATTTCGCAAAATGATGCTTCAGCGTATGGGCAATAGACCCAGAAGCGATGCTCAACATTCGCAGCTGATTCTGTACTTTCTATTTCCATGTGCATCATTTGCAATGCTTGTGATCCTACTTTACGTTACAAGTGGTCACAATATAGAAGAGTTTGTTTCTGCTGGCTGTTGTATTCTCATTTTTATTTCAAACATTGCAATTCTCTTTTTATTGGAGCGAATGGAGTATGCAGCATCGGAAAGAGAACAATTATTGATGCTTAACCAGCAGATTCAGCTACAATCGAAAAACATGACTTCGGCAAGCGAACTTTATTCTGCCCAAAGGAAAAAAGTTCACGATTTCCGGGCGCACCTGAATATCCTAAATCGATTGATGAAGAATCAAGAGTATTCTGCCGCTGAAGAATATCTTGAAAAAATCACCGAACAGCAAACTGATCGGCTATTCCTTGTCAACACACATCATCCCATCTTGGACGCACTTTTCAATACAAAAGCTGCCGAAGCAACTCAAAAGAAGATCAGCATTGATTTTGAAGTGAATGATCTATCAAATCTTCCATTTGATGTCTCCGATATGGTAGTGCTTCTATCAAACCTTTTGGATAATGCCATTGAAGCGTGTCAGCAGTATGATAAGGGCGATAAAGCGATTCATGTCATGGCTGTTGCACAGCAAGACTTTTTTATCTCTGTCCGAAACACATCGGAACCTGTTGTAATTATAAGTGGTTCCATTCCAACGACAAAACCAGAACCGCAGATGCATGGCTTTGGACTTGCGAACATCCGGCTGATTCTCGAAAAATACAGTGGAGAGTATACGATGTTCTATGAAAATGGGTGGTTCCAGTTCACCGCTGATATACCGTTCACCCCGATTTCGTGACAGATTTTCTCCATCTTATTACAGAAACGTAGACAATATTGCTTGCTGCGTATACAGTGTAAGAAAGGATGGCACAATGCACAAATCGAAAGGAGTTACTCCAATGCAGCAATATAGCTTTGAATGAAATTCAAACTTATCAATTAATAAGAAAGGATTGCTTATGGACGAGTAACGGATATCGAGAGCAGACCAAGGATTTTGACATTCCTGCATCTCAGAAAGACTGGACAAAATACCCTGATTCCTCTTGGGCTGGTGTTCTGGTAGATGCAACAAATCGCGTTGGCTGCTACTATGTTGTCAATATTGCTGCAAAGACCGGAAAGACTTGGTATGTTGAAATTTCAAATAATATCCGATAACCGTTTTTGAGCAAGGAGTTTTTTATGCTACCGTTTTTTAATCAAAAAGAGTTGGTGGTTTGCTCAAATCAATCTCAATACCAAAAATACACATCTCTTTTAGAAAAAGAAGGAATCGGATATCGAACAAAAGTACGCGATTTATCATCGCCGTCTTTGTTTTCGATGGGAACCCGTGAAAGAGCTGGAACCGCATTTCAAAAGGTCAATTGTCAAACGATTTACACAATATACGTTCGCAAAGTTGATTACGAACGTGCTGTTCACGTTATCATTGTTTGATTAAACCGCCAAAACCATATACGCTTTTCCTCGCCAAACAATCAGTTGCAAAGCAGGTCTGATTGTTTGGCTTTTTATTTTCTGAAAAGGAGCGTGATGCCATGACCCAACCTAAAACCGACCTTGCCTATCTCCGCAACGAAAAAGCCAAAGCAGAACAGAAGCTGCGCTCTTGTCAGCACCGGGAGAAGATCCTTGAACGCCAGATGTCAGAGCTGAACCGGAGAGAGCGTGTGCATCGTCTTTGCACCCGTGCTGGAATGCTGGAAAGCTTTCTGGTCTGTCCGAGAGAACTGACCGACGATCAGGTGATGGAGCTGCTGAAAATCTCGTTCCGTCAACCTGAAGTCGTGCTGGCACTTGCAAAGATGGTGTATGATGTTCATGAACGCAGCAACGTCCAAAACCCTTTAGAATAAAGGGCGCAATTATACACCGTTCCGGTGAAATTGCGGTCTTGCAGACGGCTCGATGAAATCGAAGCTGGCGTTTGTGCGCCAGCCCGATTCCATCCCAAGGAAAACTGCATTTTCCTTGCGCTGCTTTGCAGCTATCCTTTTGCGGCTCCCGCCTAAGAACGAAGCGCACAGCACTCCGTTCCAAGGCGGCGAGCAAAACCGAATACGATTCCAGACCGTTCACCAAGAGCAATCTTGCTGGGCGGTCTTTTTGTTTGGGGGTGATGCCTATTCCGTGTCCGCATTTCAAAATCACGATCGTCAAGCGCAGCCAAGGGCAGTCCGCTGTTGCCGGGGCCGCTTACCAGAGCGGCGAACGGCTGTTCAGCGAGTACGACCAGAAAACGAAATTCTACAACAAGAAGAAAGAACTTGTCCATGCCGAGATCATGCTGCCGTCCCATGCGTCGCCCGGATATGCAGACAGGGCAACGCTCTGGAACGCCGTAGAAGCCGTGGAGAACCAGTGGAACTCCCAGCTTGCCCGGCGCATCGTGCTGGCGTTCCCGGTGGAGGTGCCGAAGGAGCAGTATTTGTCCATGATAAAAGAGTTTTGTCAGGAGCAGTTTGTTTCCAAAGGGATGATTGCCGACTTTGCCATCCACGACAAGGGAGATGGAAACCCACACGCTCACATTCTGCTGACGCTCCGGGCAATAGATGAACACGGCAAGTGGCTCCCGAAAGCCAGAAAGGTGTACGACCTTGACGAGAACGGTGAGCGCATCCGGCTCGCTTCCGGCAACTGGAAGTGCCACAAGGAAAACACGGTGGACTGGAACGACCAGAAGTATGCCGAGGTCTGGCGGCATGGCTGGGAGACCATTACCAACCGCTATTTGGAAGCGGCTGGCCGCCCGGAACGTGTTGACCTGCGCTCCTTTGAGCGACAGGGCATCCAGCAGATACCGACCGTGCATCTCGGTCCCGCCGCACACCAGATGGAAAAGCGTGGAGTGGAAACTTTTCTCGGCAACCTGAACCGGGATATTCGCGCCGCCAATAGCCTGATGCAGTCCATCCGCAGTGCGATTCGTGGGCTGCAACGCTGGATCGCAGACCTGAATGAAAAGAAGCAGATTCTTTTGGATGCACTGGAACAAGCCAAGGAGCCAATGCTGTCCGACCTGCTGGTGGATTACTTCAACCTCCGCAACGAGCAGCGCAGCGATTGGTCTGGCAAGGCAAAACTGAAATGCACTGTCCGAGACTTTGAGGAAGTCAAACGGGCGGTGGACTATCTGAAAGCCCATTCTCTGAACACCATCGAGGATCTGGATACCGCAATTTCTAACCTGAACCAGACCGCCGCCCCTCTCCGTAGGCAGTTGAAGCAGAACGAAAACCGTATGCGGCAATCGCCCAGATCAAGGATGCTGCCGCCGCCCATGCCAAGCTGAAGCCCATCCACGACACCTTTATCAAGAAGAACTTCAAGTTGACCAAGGACGCTTATGCCGCCCAGCACAAAGAGGAGCTGGACACCTTTAATAAAGCTGTCCGCACTCTGATGAAACTGAACGGCAGCACAGCGGTAGATTTTTCGGCATTGGATGCCGAATTTTCTGCGCTGCAATCCGGCAGCGCAGAACTGCGTACCAAACTGGAAACCTTGCAGCCGGATGTCTCTGCCCTGAAAAATATCCGCAAGTATATCGACATGGTGCTGAATAAGCAGCAGCTTTCCACACCGGGCGGCAAGCCCCGGAGAAGGAATCGGTGCTGAAACAGCTGGAGCAGCTTCAGCAGAAAAAGTCCAACTACAAAACGATTTCTACCACCCCAAACCGCGAAGAATCGCTCTAAACGATCTTTCTGTCACCGATATGCCGTTGCAATCAGTGGCAGAAGTACATAATTCATTTGTTTTTTGCTGGCTTTTGGCTATTCTCGCTGGCTAGTGAGTAGAGGCGTACTTTTAAGGCAGAAATTTTCTCCAACACCCCCATTTAGGCCACTTTTTCTGTTAATAGTAGAAGCGCCTCTTTGAAAGCCCGGTATCACCC
>ENA-OQIO01001571-OQIO01001571.1-human-gut-metagenome-genome-assembly--contig:-NODE-1571-length-11036-cov-1.890824_pt1 | contig 11036 bp, 15 predicted proteins | sample MGYA00242573_ERZ504737 | MGnify/ENA primary metagenome ERZ504737 (study PRJEB26092, sample SAMD00036203) | human gut metagenome | host: Homo sapiens | study: EMG produced TPA metagenomics assembly of... | reverse complement strand
ACTCGCCGATGTAGCGGCGGTTGCTCAGCATGTGCTGGATGACATTGAAAGTCATTGGCCCACCGCGCTTATTCTTAATGCCCTTTTCATTGAGCCAATCCCGAATCTCCCGCATCGTCTGTCCGTCATTGTACCGCTGGAAAGCTTCAGCTACAAAGGGAGCTGTGAGTGGGTCGATTTCAAAGCGGCGGTCTGCGTTGATGATATAGCCAAAGGGAATGGCACCGCCAGTGAACTTTCCTTTCAGTGCGTTTTCGGTCATGCCGCGCACAACCTTTTCAGACAGGTCAGCGGAATAATACTCGGCATAACCTTCCAGCACCGATTCCAGAATGATGCCCTCCGGCCCCTCGGAGATGATCTCGGTGGCAGACATGAGCTTGACACCGTTCTTTTTCAGCTGGGTCTTATACCGGGCACTGTCGTAGCGATTCCGGGAAAAACGGTCCAGCTTCCAGACCAAAACGATGTCGAACAGCTTGCGCTCGCTGTCCTTGATCATCTGCTGAAACTGAGGCCGGTTGTCCGTTTTGGCCGAAATCGCCCGGTCAATGTAGTGCTTGACCACCGTGATACCATTCTTCTCGGCATAAGCGGTGCACTCGCGAATCTGACCTTCGATGGATTCTTCACGCTGGTTGTCGGAGGAATAACGGGCGTAGATGACGGCAGTCATAGCAGGACCTCCCTTCAGATAGGTTTGGCGGAATTTTATTTCGTATAATTTATATCATATTTTGTATTATTTTGCAAGAAGATCTTTAAAAGGTCGTTCTTTCGGTTTTGCTGTAGAGACGGATTGTTACATTCCAATTTTGCATTTATCACAAACTGTCCAGTCAGGCGATGTGCAACTTACCCAAAAAGATTCATCGGAAGAAGTCGATTTCCGCATAGATTGCGGCAAAACCATTCATGGACAATCCTTTGTAGAGCTGTTACACTAATATTGTCAAAAACGAAACGCCCGGAAAGGAGCGAAGCAACATGAAGATCATTTTTCGGGCCGATGACCTGGGCTTCAGCGAAGGGGTCAACTGCGGTATCTACCGTGCCGTCAAGGACGGCCCTATCACCTGCACCGGCCTGATGCCCAATATGCCTCAGGCGGCCGCCGGATATGAGATGGTTCGGGATACCGGCGTGGAGGTGGGCCAGCATACCAACATCTGCGTGGGCAGACCTTTGAGCGACCCGGCTAGGATCCCCTCTTTGGTGGGGAGCGACGGTAACTTCTGCACCAGCCGTGAGATACGCGCCCGCAAACAGGACACCATTGTCTTGGAGGAGGTGGAGCTGGAGATTCAGGCACAGCTGGACCGGTTCCGCGCGATCACCGGCAAGGACCCCGCCTATTTTGAGGGGCACGCCGTCATGTCCCCCAACTTCTTTCAGGGGCTGAAAAATGTAGCGGCCCGCAATGGCCTGCTCTACTGTGACCCGGTGGATCCCCAGTGGTCGAAAGAGCACGGCATCCAGTGCGCATCCTTCTACCACCTGGATGAAAAGGGACTCTATGATCCGTGCAAGTATATCTTCGGGGGTGAAGCCAAACTGACGGACAAAGAGTGCTCCGTGCTGGTGTTCCACCCTGGTTATCTGGACCAGTACCTGCTGGACCATTCCTCCTACACCCTCATCCGGCCCATGGAGACGGCCTTCCTGTGCAGCGACGCCCTCAGGGATTGGATGCGGCAAAACCAGGTGGAGCCCATGACATTTACGGGCCGGGTCAGGGAATTTTTGGGGAAGGACGGTCAGTGATACGCTATGCTGGACGCCAAGTTGGCCAATTTGCTGGAAGGCCTGTCAGAAAGTGAATATGTGCCCTCCAGGCATTGGCCGGCCACTGTGGGATCAGCGACCGTACCGTCCGAACACGGGTCCAGGAGCTGCGGGAGGAACTGGAGCGCAACGGCGCGACCATCGAATCTCGGCAGCGCTATGGTTACCGTCTGGTGGTGCAGGACAGACAGAAGTACCAGATTTGGCTGAAGGATGAGCACGCCGGATGCAGGAGGCCGTCCCCAACACGGTGGAGGACCGTTTCCACTACCTGCTGGCGCTGTTCCTGCGGGACGAAAACTATCACAAGATCGAAACGCTAAGTGAAACTCTCTGGGTCTCCACTAAAACCCTCTCCAATGAGCTGCGGCAGGTGGAATTTGCCCTCGGGCACTATAACCTGACCATCGAGCGCAAGCCCCACTATGGGATGCGAGTCACCGGCAGCGAGTTTGATAAACGCAAGTGCTGCATGGACTACCTGATTCAATCCTGCTACGCTGAAGAAAGGGCAAAGACCAAACTGACCCCGCGCATCGGCGAAGTGCTGTTGGATGTGATACTGCGGCAGAGGATCAAATTCTCCGAAGCCGCTTTCCAGAACATCGTCTCCTATCTGTATATCGCCTGCCTGCGGGGAAGGGAAGGCAATGTGATCCGGCAAGCGCCGGAAAACCAACAGCTGCGGGTCCGAAACACCCAGGAGTACAGCGTGGCACAAACGCTGGTGCAAAAGCTCCGGGAAGTGGAGGTCGAAATCGCAGACACACAGGCTGAGATGATGTACATTGCCGTTTTTATTGCGGGGCGGCGCATTTTGGGGGACGAATCCAAATTGCAGGCCAACCCCGTGGTGATGAAAGCGGTCAATGAGCTCAGTGCTTTGCTGCTGGACTGCATTCAGCGGGTATACAACCTGAACTTCAGAGAGAATCTGAATGTCCGCATTGCGCTGTACAACCACCTGGCCACCTTTCATATCCGCATGATGTACGGCATCCCGATGCCAAACCCCATTTTGGATGAAGTCAAGCAAAACTATCCCTTTGCTTTTGCCATAGCCCAGCGGGCGATGGTGGAGTTGGAGCAGTTTTATCAGCGCAAAATTCCTGAAGATGAGACCGGCTACTTTGCTATCATTCTGGAAATGGCGCTGGAATCCCTCAAGGAAAACATCGAAAAGAAAAACATCCTGCTGGTCTGCATGACAGGCAAATCCAGCAGCCGGTTTCTGGCCTTTCGGTTCCGCAATGAATTTGAGGTCTATATCAACCGGTTGGATGTATGCAGTATGTATGAATTTGAACAGTACGACCTGCACGACACCGACTATGTATTCACGACGGTGCCGCTGCACACCGCGGCCAAGATCCCTATTTACGAGATCAGCAACTTTTTGGATGAGAGCGATATCCTCCAAGTGCGCCGAAAGCTGGAACAAGGCAGCGTGGACTTTCTCCGTCGGTATTACCGGCAGGAACTGTTCTTCCCCCATATCCAGGCCGGGACCCGGAGGAAGCGCTGCGCCAGATCTGTCACCAGATGGCGCAGGTCTACCCCGTGCCGGAGGAAGAGTTCTGCGCTTCGGTACTGGCCCGGGAGCAGATGGGCGGCACCGATTTTGGCAACAACGTGGCATCCCACACCCGGAGGAGTGCTTCGTAAAAGAGAATGTGGTCTGTGTGGCCATCCTGGACAAACCCATCCGCTGGTCCGCCAATACGGTACAGCTGGTGATCTTAGCGGCCATTTACGATTCCGCTTCAGCCCAGGCCCAAAAGTTTTACCAGCTGACCAGCTCGCTGATCAGCGACCGGGTACGGGTCAAGCGCATCATCGCCAAACAGGAGTACGAACATTTCATGAAACTGCTTTTAGAGTAAAAGGAGGAATCCAAATGGCTTTGCCCGACAACTTTCTATGGGGCGGCGCAGTAGCCGCCAACCAGTGCGAGGGCGCTTACAATGAAGACGGCAAGGGCCTGAGCGTGGCGGATGTGATGACGGCGGGTGACGCCCACACCAAGCGCCGGATCACCGATGGCGTCATCCCCGGCGAATACTACCCCAACCACATGGGCATCGACTTCTACCACCGCTATAAAGAGGACGTCAAACTTTTTGCCGAGATGGGCTTCAAGTGCTTCCGCACGTCCATCGCCTGGAGCCGCCTCTTTCCCCAGGGGGACGAGTCCGAACCTAACCCAGCGGGGGTGCGGTTCTATCACGACCTGTTTGACGAGCTGCACAAATACGGCATCGAGCCGGTGGTGACCATCAGCCATTACGAAATGCCCTACGGTCTGGTGAAAAAATACGGTGCCTGGCGGGACCGGCGGCTAGTGGATTTCTTCGAGAACTATTGCCGGGTCATCTTCAACGAATACAAGGGTAAGGTCAAATACTGGATGACCTTCAACGAGATCAACGCCATCGAGTTCGGCCCTTGGAACCCGGCGGGTCTGGACATTCGCCCGGACGAAAACCGGATGCAGGTGATCTACCAGGCGGCCCATCACCAGTTTGTAGCCAGCGCCAAAGCGGTGCTGCTGGGTCACAAGATTGACCCCGAGAACAAGATCGGCTGCATGACCCTCTTTGGAGTGGTCTACCCCGAGACCTGCCACCCCCTGGACGCCAAGCGCCGACGATATGATGGCCACCATGCTGGCCTTCGCCGACGTGCAGTCCCGCGGGGAATATCCCCAGCGCCTGCTGAAAAAGCTGGAGCGCGCCGGGATCACCATCCAGAAAGAGCCAGGGGATGACGACCTGCTGCGCAGGGGGACGGTGGATTACATCGGGTTCAGCTATTATATGTCGATGGTCCAGGCCGGCCGCCCCACCGAGGCGGGCAGGGCCAAGGGCAATGTGGTGGCCGGAGTGGTCAACCTCTACCTGCCTCCAGTGAGTGGGGCTGGCAGGTGGATCCCATGGGCCTGCGGCTGACCATGCGGCTGCTCTACGAGCGCTACCAGAAGCCCCTCTTTATTGTGGAAAACGGCTTGGGCGCTACGGACACGGTGGAAGCGGACGGAAGCATCCACGACAGCTACCGCATTGACTACCTGCGCCAGCACATCCAGCCTTCAAGGCCGCGGTGGAGGAGGACGGCATCCCCCTGATGGGCTACACCCCCTGGGGCTGCATCGACCTGATCAGCGCCGGCACCGGCGAGATGAAAAAGCGGTACGGCTTCATCTATGTAGACCGGGACAATGACGGCAGCGGCACTTTGGAGCGCCGGCGCAAGGATTCGTTTTACTGGTACAAAAAGGTCATCGCCTCGAACGGCGAGGACCTGGATTAAAAGGAGGAACCACCTATGGCTGAAATGACCGAACAGGAAGAAATGCAGGTGTTTGAGCTGATCACCGCCGCCGGCGGTGCCAAGAGCACCTTTATGGAGGCCCTCTACAAAGCAAAAGAGGCAAGTACGACGAAGCTGAAAAGCTGTTCAAGGAGGCGGACGGGTATTTCATCCAGGGGCACCATGCCCACGCCGCCATGATCGAGGCCGAGGGCCAGGGCGTTGAGACCACCGTCCGGCTGGTGCTGGCCCACGCGAGGATCAGCTGATGAGCGCCGAGCTCACCAAAACAATGGTGGAGGAGATGATCGCACTCTACAAGCGGATCGATGCGCTGGAAGAGGCGCTGGAGCAAAAAAAGCAGTAAAGAGGAAAATCGCCAGCCATTCCGGTCTGGTAAAAATAAGGAGGAATTTTGTATGAAAAAGATTGTTTTGATGTGCAGCAATGGGATGTCCACCAGCTTGATGGTGGCTAAGATGCGGGAGGCCGCCGCCAAGGCAGGCTATGAATGCACCATCAACGCCTATTCTCTGGCAGCCGCCAAGGAAGTGGGCACCGATGCTGACTGCATCCTGATTGGGCCCCAGGTTAAGCACAAGCTGCCCCAGGTGCAGAAGGATTGTCCCGACGTGCCAGTAGCCGCCATTGAGATGAAGGACTATGGAATGATGAACGGTGCCGCCGTTCTAAAAGCTGCCCGCAAATTGATGGGCGAGGAGGTGTAAGCCATGGCAGAGAAAAAGAGCATGACCGACCGGATGGCGGCATTCAGCGACATCGTCAACGGGAATATCTACCTGCAAAGCATTTCACAGGCATCATGACGTTTCTGCCGGTAATCATCATCGGTTCCTTCGCCAGTCTGTTTTCAGGCCTGCCGGTGAATTTTTGGCAGAACTTTATCCAATCTACCGGTATCAGCACCCTGCTGACTGCGTTGGTGGGAGCTACCACCAATATGCTGGGCCTCTACTTTACCTATGGCGTCGCCAGCGTCTTTGCCGACAAAAAGGAAGTCCACAGCAAGATCGCACCCATCCTTGCTCTGATTGTCTATGTGACGCTGCTGCCACCGCTGTCGACGCAACGGCACAGCGGTTCTTTCCTTCACTTACATGGGCACCCAGGGCATGATTCTGGGCATCCTCGTCGCTCTGCTAACCATCTCGGTCTATAAGGCAATTGTGGACGCCAAAATCGTTATCAAAATGCCAGCGGGCACGCCGGAATACGTTTCCAATACTTTTGTCTCTCTGATTCCCGGTCTGGTCATCGCATTGATGGCTCTGGTGCTGCGTGGTCTGTTTGCGCTGACCCCTTGGGGAAACGCCTTCGACTGCCTGTACAACATTCTGCAAATGCCCCTCAACGCCATCGTGGGCGAGAACCTCTTTACTTTGACTATCATCAACCTGTTGACCCAGGTGCTGTGGTTCTTCGGCATCCACCCTGGTTTCCTGTCTAGTATGACCGCCCCCATTATGTTTGGGCTGGATGGGGCTAACCAAGCTGCCTATGCTGCCGGGCAGTCTGTACCCAACATCATCGGTATGGCCTTTTCCTACAGCACCACCATTGCAACCGTTTATCCCGCTTTTGCCTTAGCCCTGCTACTGTTTGCCAAATCTGGCCAGCTTAAGACGGTGGGCAAGATTTCAGTAGCTCCTGCTTTCTTCGGCATCTCTGAGCCATTGATCTTCGGCGCTCCTGTTGTGCTCAACCCAACCATTGTGGTTCCCTGGGTGATTATCCCTGCGCTGAATTTCATCCTGGGCTATGCAGCCTGTGCCATTGGCATTGTGCCACACTATGCCGGCGTGACGGTATTCAACTTCCCCATGATTGCTACCGGCATCCTCAACGGCAGCGCAGCCATCGCAGCGATGGAAGTAGTCCTGTGCGTAATTGACCTACTGATTTTCATGCCCTTTGTTAAGATGCAGGACAAGAAGAATCTGGAAGCCGAAAAGCTCGCCATCGAATCTGAGCAGAACTGAACGTTTCCTCTTTTCCCCGCAGCTATACGGGCGACGCCATGCGCTGCCTGTATGGCTGCCTTTTAATAAGGAGATACACTATGTATTATCGTTCCCAGCCAGTTTCCGTCCATGTTCTTTGGATCGAAAGTCCCAGCAAAGAAAACCTCTACCTCGTCATTGGCCGACAGCGGGCCATCCTGATTGATGCGGGCTTGGGAGTAGGACATCTGCGGGCTTTTGTAGAAAATCTGACCAGCCTGCCCCTCACTGTCCTGCTGACCCATGGGCATATCGACCACGCCCCCGGCGCAACGGAGTTTGGCAAGGTCTATCTCAATAGCGCCGACCAGGCACTTTATCGCAGCCAGTGCAGTCTGGCTGACCGCCAGGGCTACCTGAAGGGCAATCTGAGGGATCGCTATGAGGAACTGACCGCTGGCAGCTTTGTGGAGGCTGACCCAAACAAGGACTTTGCCGAGCTGACCGACGGCATGATTTTTGATTTGGGCGAGGTGCATGTGCAGGCGGTGGCTTTCCCCGGGCACACCGCGGGCAGCACTGCTTTCCTTGTGGAGGAGGACAGGCTCCTGATTACGGGAGACTGCTGCAACAATTTTACTTTCCTCTTTGGACCGGAGGCCGCCCCAGTGGAGGCGTACAGGGAAACGGTCGTCCAAGTGCGGGACCGCCTGACAGGCCGGTACGATCGGATCTTTGTCTCCCATCATGGGCCTGAGCTGCCCGTTACCCTCCTAGATGAGATGATTGAGCTGTGTGATCAGGTATTGGCAGGCGATACCGATGACGTGCCCTTCTCTTTTATGGGAATGAAAGCAACTATCGCTAAAAAGATGGATACTACTTTCCGCCGCTCCGATGGCAAGGCCGCCAACCTGGTGTACAGCAAATCCAAAATCCACAAAGCCCTTGCCTGTACATTGTGATCAAAAAAGGAGAGCTTGTTTTTATGCACATCGCGTTTGTATCTTTGGGCGCTTTTGGCCACATCAACCCCACCCTGGCCCTGGTCACCGAACTGGTGAAGCGGGGAGTGCGGGTGACCTACTTCACCACCGAGGCCTTCCGCCGCATCATTGAGCCCACCGGGGCAAAGTTCGTCCCCGTCCCCTCCTGGATGGCCGAGAACGACAAGCACAATGAAAGCGGCGAGAAGAAAGAGGATGACGGCGGGGTGGCCGCCGCGGTGCCCTTCCTCTTTTTGAACGAGGCTGGGGCCTACATCGACACGATGCTGGACACCCTGAAAAACGACAAGCCCGACGCCATCGTCCATGACTTTGCGGGCATCGCAGGGACTATCGCCGCCGACAGTCTCAAGGTGCCCAACGTCATGCTCTACACCAGCTATCCCTCCAACGCCAGCTACTCGGTGGCCGCCGGCTTCGAGAACGTCCCGGCAGACCATCCCTTGCGCCAGGCCGCGGCCCAGCTGGCTCAAAGTTACGCCGAAAAATACGGCTGCCGCCTGATGACCGTCAAGGAGATCTTCGACGGTCACGGGGACTTCAACCTAGTCATGATGCAGAAAAAACTGGTACCAAACTACGAGACCTTCGATGACAGTTTTGTGTTCACCGGGGTGCAGATCGGCAAGCGGACCGCCTTCGGCAGCTGGAAGGCCCCCGACAACGGCAAGCCGCTGCTGTATTCGTCCCTGGGCACCGCCTTCAACAACTGGCCCGAGTATTATCCCATCCTGTTCGACGCGGTACGAGACTTGGATATCAACGTCTTTGCGGCCCTGGGCTCCATCGACCCGGCCAGCCTGAAAGACATCCCCGCCAACGTGGAGGTGGGCCAGATGGTGCCCCAGCTGGACATCCTCTCCCAGCGTCGGTGTTCATCACCCACGCCGGCATGGGCGGCACCGGCGAGGCCATTTACTATGGCGTGCCCATGATCGCCATCCCCCCAGATGGAGGAACAGGCTATCACTGCCCGGCAGATCGAAAAGCTGGGACTGGCTGCGCCTTCCTGGATAAAAACGCCATCACCAGCGAGAGCCTGAAGGCAGCCATTCTCAAGCTGCTGACCGAGTCCTCCTACAAGGCCACCGCCCGCGCCTGCAGCGAGGATATGCGCAGCCTGGGCGGGGCCAAGGCCTCGGCTGAGGCACTGATGGCTTTCCTACGCAAGTAAGACATTTCCTGCCCTCTGCCGGGTGCCCGCCCGGAATACAGAGGACTTGCGTGGACCTTTTAGCCAGCGCCTCCTTTATCTGGTGCCCCGCTCTGCACCGCACAGGGCGGGGCATACAGGAGGGGAGCTCAAGAAAGAGGTTTATATGTCCAAATTCCCTGAAAACTTTTTGTGGAGCGCCTCCACTGCAGCCACCCAGATCGAGGGCGGCTGGAACGCCGACGGCAAGGGCGAGTCCATCTGGGACACTCTGGTCCACGACGGCACCGGCCGCATTGCCCACAGCGAGAACGCCGATACCTCCATTGATTTTTACCACCGCTGGCGGGAGGATGTGGCCTGATGAAACAGATGGGCCTGAAAGCTACCGCTTTTCCATCAGCTGGCCCCGCGTCCTGCCCGAGGGCGCGGGCAAGGTCAACGAAGCCGGTGTCAAATTTTACCAGGACCTCTGCGATGAGCTGCTGCAAAACGGCATCCAGCCCCTGGTGACCCTCTACCACTGGGACCTGCCCACCGCCCTTTACCGCAAGGGCGGATGGAAGAACCCTGAAATCGTGGAGTGGTTCGCGGCCTATGTGGAGGTGATTTCCAAGGCCCTCAGCGGCCAGGTGAACTACTGGATCACCTTCAATGAGCCCCAGATGTTCTGCGGGCTGGGTCTGATGGCGGGCGTCCACGCACCCTTTGAGCACAACGGCGATGCCGCCCATGATGGCGGTGACCAAGAACATCCTGCTGGCCCATGGCCGGGCGGTGCAGGTCCTGCGGAAAAACTGCCCCGGCGCCAAGGTCGGGATGGCCCCCACCGGTGACTGCTGTCTGCCCAAAGATGACAGCCCTGAGGAAGTGGAAAAGGCCCGGCAGAAGTCCCTCAGCGACTACCCCGCTACATCATGTCCAACACCTGGTGGGCCGACCCTGTGTTTTTAGGCCGGTATCCTGCATGGGCCAAAGAAAAATTTGGTGATATACTGTACCCCATGAGCGATGCGGAGTGGGCCCTGGTGAGCCAGCCCCTGGACTTCTACGCCTACAACTGCTACCAGGCACGGTGGACTTGGTGCCCGACCCGTCAAAATACGACACCTACGCCTACCAGGCAGCCCCCAGACCGCTGCCGCCTGGAACATCACCCCAAGGTGCTCTACTACGCCAGCAAGTTCTGGTTCGAGCGGTACCACCTGCCCATCCTCATCACCGAAAGCGGCTATTCAGGGCTGGACTTCGTCATGCTGGATGGCAAGGTCCACGATCCCCAGCGCATCGACTTTCTGCACCGGTATCTTTTGGAGATGGCCCATGCCATTGATGATGGCATCCCAGTGATCGGCTACTCGGTGTGGAGCTTGTTCGACAACTTCGAGTGGGCGGCAGGCTACAACTGTCGCTACGGCCTGATTTATGTGGACTACCCCACCTTGAAGCGCACCGTCAAGGATTCCGGCTGGTGGTACCGGGACGTCATCGCGTCCAATGGGGAAAATTTATGAAGTATAGGCCCGTTAAAACACATCATATTTTTGTGCTCTGTTTATAAAACCGCCATTGACTTTTTGATGCTTCATCTAATTTCTTCCGCTTTTACTTGACAGCATCCTACTCTTATGCTACCATTTATTACAAGTCAAACCACTTTATCGAAATAAAGCGTCATAGCTTTCTCTGCCGCCCCGCAACACACCCGATTCATTTTGCCGCTGTTTCACCCGACAAAAATCCATCGCTATGCTGCATGGGCGGTATTTTTCTTTTACGGGAAACGCACCTTGAAAATTTCATGAGCCGACCGAACGTGAT
>ENA-OQIO01001569-OQIO01001569.1-human-gut-metagenome-genome-assembly--contig:-NODE-1569-length-11049-cov-2.836477_pt1 | contig 11049 bp, 14 predicted proteins | sample MGYA00242573_ERZ504737 | MGnify/ENA primary metagenome ERZ504737 (study PRJEB26092, sample SAMD00036203) | human gut metagenome | host: Homo sapiens | study: EMG produced TPA metagenomics assembly of... | reverse complement strand
CTCATACCACCGGAGTTTTTACCCCTGCACCATGCGGTGCTGTGGTCTTATGCGGTATTAGCAGTCATTTCTAACTGTTATCCCCCTGTATGAGGCAGGTTACCCACGCGTTACTCACCCGTCCGCCGCTCAGTCAAATAGGAAATCATCCGAAGAATCTTTCCTAAGTGCTTCGCTCGACTTGCATGTGTTAAGCACGCCGCCAGCGTTCATCCTGAGCCAGGATCAAACTCTCGTTAAAAGTGTTTGTATCCAGTTCAGAACCAACTTGCTAGCTAATTCTTCCCTTTTTACTGTTGTTTTGGTTTGTTTCAAACCGTTCTTTGAATTTTTCTCTTAAAGAAATTTTCAAGGGTTGTTGTTGTCTATTGTTCAGTTATCAAGGTTCTTTTCTGCTGTTCTTTTCAAGCGACAGCTTTTATATTTTATCAAAAGCCTTTCTCTTTGTCAAGAACTTTTTTAACTTTTTTCAAAGCTATTTGGTTGCTTTTCAGCAACAAGCTTATTTATATTATCATAAGCTTTTTCATTTGTCAAGATTTTTTTCAATTCTTTTTCTTTGCCGTTTCTCACGAATCAGCCTTAACAGTTTATCATTTTCGCTTTCACTTGTCAAGAACTTTTTCATCCTTTTTCGGCATTTCAGCGTTGTTTTCCAACTGGTGAAAATCCCTTTTCTAAACTCAGTCTTAAACAAACGGAGAAGGAGGGATTTGAACCCTCGCGCCGCTACTAACGACCTACTCCCTTTCCAGGGGAGCCCCTTCGGCCAGCTTGGGTACTTCTCCAAGAGCGGAGAGGGTGGGATTCGAACCCACGCGCCCTTTCGGACAAACGGTTTTCAAGACCGCCTCGTTATGACCACTTCGATACCTCTCCAAGATACCTAATTGCCGATTTCAGCAAACTATTAAGTTGTATCGCATTTGCGACGTTGATTATTCTATCATAGTACTTTACGAAATGTCAACACTTTTTTACTTATTTTTTTCGCTATTTTTTTATATTCTTGCAGTTTATTAAAAATATGTATTATTTACCTAAAAAAGCTTCTGCAATCACCAGATCCTCTGGGGTTGTAATCTTAATATTTTCATATTTTCCCGTAAAAACCTGCACTTCATGATTAAGCATCTTCTCTACTACCATCGCATCATCCGTTACCTGGATCCAATTCTGCTTCATCAATTTCCCGTATGCCTTTAAAAGAAGATCTGCTAAAAAAACCTGTGGTGTCTGTATTGCCCACAATGTTGCCCGATCCGGTGTAGACTCCACCCGTTGTCTTTCATTTACAATTTTAATTGTATCTTTCACCGGCATTCCCGCGATACAGGCATCAGACTTGCAGACACACTCATACGCTCTTTCTATGATACCTTCATCTATAAACGGTCTTGCACCATCATGAATATATACATATCCCTTTCTTTTTATTACCTGCAAACCATTCCATACCGAATTGAACCGTTCAGCTCCACCTTCAACAATCCTGCTGACTTTTGTAAAGCCATACTGGTCTACGATCTCTTTCCTGCAATATTCCTGCTCATCTTTTCCTGTAACCAGTATAATCTCATCTATAAACTCCGACTCCTGAAAAGTGCGTAACGAATAAAAAAGGACAGGATGCCCTCCCATAAGTAAATACTGCTTATGTGTAGTTGTTCCCATTCTTTTTCCACTGCCCGCCGCCAGTACGATAGCCGTACAATATGATTTTTCCATTTTATCCTTATTCATCTCAGCGTTCTCCCAATTTCAGGTTCGGAACTGCGTTCAGATCCAGTCCTGCTCTTGCTCCTGAAATATATTCATAGTAAGCTGCTGCCCCGATCATTGCTGCATTATCCGTACAAAGAATCGGAGACGGACGATAGAATTTCATTTTTCTTTTTTCACATGCCTCGATCATTGCCGCACGCAAAGCTGAATTTGAAGCCACTCCGCCTGCGATTGCGAATTTTGAGATCCCCAGTTCTTCTGCTGCTTTCATTGAATTTCCTACCAGCACTTCTACAACTGCTTTCTGGAATGACGCAGCCAGATCCGCCGGATCAAAGCTCTCACCTTTCATTTTACAGCCATTAATATAATTCAGCACTGCTGATTTCAGTCCACTGAAGCTAAAGTCATATTCTGCCCCGTCAACCTTTGCTTTCGGGAATTTCACTGCATCCGGATTTCCTTCTTTTGCAATCCTGTCAATTTTCGGTCCACCCGGATATCCAAGTCCGATTGCACGTGCCACCTTATCATACGCCTCACCCGCCGCATCATCTCTGGTCCGTCCAAGAATTTCATATTTTCCATAATCTTCTACCTTTACAAGGTGCGTATGTCCTCCTGATGCCACCAAACAAAGAAACGGTGGTTCAAGATCTGGATGTTCAATATAGTTTGCTGAAATATGCCCTTCGATATGATGAACTCCGACCAATGGGATTTTTCTCGCCCAGGCAATCGCCTTCGCCGCTGCCACACCAACAAGAAGTGCACCAACAAGACCGGGACCATATGTCACCCCGATCGCATCTATATCATCTAACGTCTTACCGGCTTCTTTCAAAGCCTCTTCTATCACCTGATTAATTTTCTCAATATGCTTTCTTGATGCAATTTCAGGGACAACACCACCATAAAGCTTATGCAGATCAATCTGTGAAGAAATCACATTTGAAAGGACTTCCCTTCCATTCCGTACAACTGCTGCTGCAGTTTCATCACAGGAACTTTCAATCGCCAGTATTGTTACATCTTTACTTTCCTTCATTTTTTCACGCCTCTCATTCTTCAAACATAAGATCTACTGATTTTCCGTCTTTTCCGGCTTTTGCATTTGGGAAAATCTTTCTTACGTCTTCCATATAAGGTTCCGGTCTGGTCAGTGACGGGCTGTAATGCGTAAGCCACAGCTCTTTCACCCGCGTCTCTTTCGCCAGTTCAGCCGCTTCATAAAAGGTCATATGCTTATATTCCACTGCTTTTGCTGCCTTTTCTTTTTCACCGTACATTCCTTCGCAAATGAAGAGATCGGAATCCTTCGCATTCTTCCGTATAGAATCAGTGGGTCTGGTATCTGTCGTATAAGTCAATTTGATTCCCTTCCTCGGCGGTCCAAGAACCATCTCAGGGGTGAAATGTCCTTCCTCTGCATCCACACATTCTCCCCGTTGGAGAACACTCCAGTATTTTTGAGGAATATTCTGTTCTTTCGCTCTTACAGGATCAAATTTTCCTGACCGGTCAATCTCGATGGTATATCCGTAACAAAGCACATTATGGTTTACACGAAATGCCTTCAAACGATATCCATTCATTTCAAAACATTGTTCCGCTCCTTCAATTTCTTTGTAAATGATCGGAAATGGCAGCTCCGGTGCGATGACCCTCAGGCAGCCTACTACCCGCTCAAGTCCCTTAGGCCCTATCAGCGTCAACGGTTCTTTACGGTCCGCATTTCCCATGGTAAGAAGCAGTCCCGGAAGTCCACTGATATGGTCCCCATGATAATGAGTAAAGCAGATCACATCAATCGGTTTAAAACTCCATCCTTTTTCCTTTACAGCAACCTGTGTTCCTTCTCCACAGTCAATCAGGAGACTGCTCCCGTTATAACGGGTCATCAATGCTGTCAGAAAACGATAAGGAAGCGGCATCATGCCTCCGCTTCCAAGTAAACATACATCTAACATATTTTTCCTCTATTCTTATTTTTCAATTTCAGCCGGAATGAGGAACCCCTTCAATAACCGGTCATAACACTCCTCACATAAGTCAAATTGATGATGCTCCCCGTCCTTTTCAGAAAAATAGCCCCAGGTATGCTCCACACAAAGAACTTCTTCCTCCGGTCTTCCATTTATGACACTGATCTCTCTTCCGCACTGATTACAATGATCTTTGAAATTTCTTTCGTCTTTTTTAATTGATACTGGTGCATACAATCTCCTCCTGCGTAACTGTCATTTTCTTTATCACGCTTTCATTATAGCGAGCGTATGCCTCTATGCCTACTGGAAAGTGATGGTTATCCGCTGATCTGCATACTCATCAACACAGCATCTTCTTCCGGTTCAGTATAAAACCTCTTTCTGATCCCATCCTCTTTAAATCCAATTTTTTCATAAAATGCCTGTGCCATATGATTTTTTTCGCGTACATCAAGAAGGATCTTTCTAGCTTTTCGCTGCGTTCCCTCTTCCTGAAGTTTCTTCATCAGTGCAGTACTACCCCCTGACGTTTTACTTCTTCCACAACGGCAACTCTTGCAATCTCAATCTCGTCCGCCGCCTGGTATGCAAGCAGATATCCGACCCGTCTTCCGGCCTTCTCTGCCACAAGACAGAGAGCTGTCGGCTGTCTGAGCGTTTCCAGAACCGCTTTTTCACTCCACGCATCTGAAAAACTCTGATGCTCCATCTCTGCTACCGCCGCACCATCTTCTATCGTCATACCACGGACTTCCGGCTTTGCATTTTTTTCTTTTTCTGCACGTTCCCGTTCTGCCTGTGATATCCGCAGGTAATCTGGTTTATGCTCTGCTGCTGTCTCGAATTTACCTTCACGGTAATAGCAGATTCCAAGAGATCCAACCACGGCTGCTCTCTGCCTGTTCATATATGCCGGTGCAAAAGAATACGGAACTTCCATACCCGCTTCTATCATTTCTTCATAGACCGGCACACCATCTCCAAGGAATACAACCGGACGTCCATAACGGTTCAGTTTCCGAATCAGTTCTTCCACCGGAAGTGCCATCTGCTTTTCCATCACCTGAAATTCCGGTTCTTCAAGTCCTTTCCTGCTGTCCTTTCCCTTTACGAAAGTATAAAGACCCGTATATACCTGCTTTCTTCTTGCATCCATAATCGGACAGATCACATCTGTGCATCCATAAACATTATAAGCCAGTGCATCCACAGTCGGTACATGGATCAACGGTTTGTTCAGTGCCAGTCCAAGTCCCTTTGCAGTTGCCGATCCGATCCTCAGTCCTGTAAATGATCCGGGGCCTCCTGCCACCGCGATCGCATCCAGGGTAGAAAGATCCAGATCTACCATTCTTGTCATCTCATCGATCATTGGAAGAAGAGTCTGAGAATGCGTCTTTTTATAATTCACAGTATATTCCGCAATGGTCTGCGTATCTTCAACGATCCCTACGGTCGCAGTTAAACCCGAACTGTCTATTGCCAATACTCTCATACGTTACTCTTCCTTCTTTCCTCTATTGTGATCCTTCGGAAGTCGAATCCCTGTTCCAGATCTTTCTCAATGGTAATGTTCACCCGGTTCTCCGGCAGGATCTCCTCGATCAGATTTGCCCACTCGATCAGTGAGACGCCTCACCCGACACATATTCATCAAATCCTACTTCATCCATCTCTTCAACATCGCCGATCCGGTAAACATCAAAATGATAAAAGGGCAGACGCCTCCTTCATATACCTGGACAATCGTAAACGTAGGGCTATTCACCGGCTCTTCAATCCCAAGCCCTTTTGCAAGCCCCTGCGTAAATACGGTTTTTCCCACACCAAGATCTCCGGTCAGGGTAATCACCTGACCGGGATATGCTTTTTCACCAAGACTTTTTCCGACCTGAAATGTCTCTTCAGGACTTCTTGTCTCTATTATCATAGTTTCTGCCTCTTTTCTGTACCCGGAATCTCACGGTCTGCCCGATTAATGATGGAACAGACGAATACCTGTAAATGCCATCGCCATCTGATATTTATTGCATGTTGCGATCACATTATCATCTCTCACAGAGCCGCCCGGCTGTGCAATATATTTTACGCCGCTCTTATTGGCACGTTCGATATTATCTCCAAATGGGAAGAATGCATCAGAGCCAAGTGCTACATCTGTCATCTGATCCAGCCATGCACGCTTCTCTTCTCTTGTAAACACTTCCGGTTTTACCTTAAATGTATTTTCCCATACTCCGTCCGCAAGAATATCCATATATTCCTCTCCAATATAAAGATCAATTGCATTATCACGGTCTGCCCGTCCTATTCCATCCTTAAACTGTAAATCCAGGACTTTTGGATTCTGACGAAGCCACCAGTTATCTGCTTTCTGTCCCGCAAGGCGTGTACAATGGATTCTGGACTGCTGTCCTGCTCCGATTCCGATTGCCTGTCCGTCCTTTACATAGCATACAGAATTAGACTGTGTATATTTTAAAGTGATCATTGAAATCGCAAGATCGATTTTTGCTGCATCCGGAATCACTTTATTCTCAGTCACAACATTGGAGAAGAAATCTTTATCAATATGAAGTTCATTCCTTCCCTGTTCAAAAGTAATTCCGAAGACCTCTTTATGCTCAAGCGGAGCCGGGACATAATCCGGGTCGATCTGAATGATATTATAATTTCCTTTTTTCTTCTGCTTCAGAAGTTCCAGAGCTTCCGGTTCATATCCAGGTGCGATCACTCCAATCTGAAACTTCTCTCTTGATCAGTCTTGCCGTATCTACATCACATACATCTGACAAAGAAATGAAATCTCCAAAAGAAGACATTCTGTCCGCACCTCTGGCACGTGCATAAGCACTTGCCAATGGAGAAAGGTCTCCCAGATCATCCACCCAGTAAATTTTTGCCAGGGTCTCTGTCAGCGGAAGTCCTACGGCTGCCCCTGCCGGAGATACGTGCTTAAAAGAAGTAGCTGCCGGAAGGCCGGTTGCCTTTTTAAGCTCTGATACCAGTTGCCATCCATTAAAAGCATCTAAAAAATTAATATAACCTGGTCGTCCGCATAAAACTTTGATCGGCAGTTCACTTCCATCATTCATATAAATTCTTGACGGTTTCTGATTCGGGTTACATCCATATTTCAGTTCTAATTCGTTCATTCTTCTTCTCCATTCTTTCGTGATCTGATCTGTCTGGTTACCGTTCTTTCTATTTCTGATTTTTATTTACGATCTTTGTCTCGTACTTACCTGTCTCAATATCAATATAACGTACAAAAAGAGAAACTTTATTTTCCTGATTCAAACTGTTCCAGAGAAGTTCTGTAAATTCTTCCATACTGTCAGGTACCTGGATCAGCTTCGGCTCTCCTTCAAAACTTGGGAGTGGATCACTATCGCACATATAAGTATGGATAAAATGTCCCTCTCCTGCTGCCGGGTTCTCATAGGCAAATGTATAGCGGTTGCAGCTCTCCGGGTTGCCATTATTACTCTTCAAGATGGACATTGCGTAATTGTATCTTCCATTTTCAATGTGCATCACACCTGAAATACGTGGTGTATAATTTGGAGCATCCGGTTCAAATTCCCTGCTTCTGAGAGACTGCTCAAATGTAAGCTGTCTATCCATTCCTTCGTAGATCGTATCCGTCTGGTCTCCGTTGGTCACGATCGTCTTATTCCCAAGAACTCTTACAGGTGCATAAATGATCAGACTCGGGTCAGTCAGCTTTGACGGATCAAACGCCTGTGTATGAATCCCTTCTCCCTCTTCCACAAATACGCGATTCCGGCTATTTTCACTCCGTCCCATAATGAAATAGGCAGTGACAGCCTTTTTCCATCAGGGTCTTTCCGATAATGATCCCTCTTCCCGGATAAGAATTGTTCTTCAGTTCCTGCTCGATCGACAGCATCTTCATTCGTCTTTTCTCCTTTCAGTTTCCAGTAAAAACTTCTCCTAAATTTACATTCAGGAGAAGTATATCATGTGCATTATATTTTCGCAAGATTTGATGTAAGCAGCCTGGACAGCTCTGCTGCCGAAATTCCAAGAACATACTGCATTTCACTGTACAGGGCATGCTCCAGCAGCATCTGATATTTCTTGTCCATACTTGTCATACTGCCACGCCGCTTTGTCCTTGTATAGAGAGTTCTCAGGACTCTCACCCAGTTCTCCGGTTTAAAATCCGAAATACAATCTTTATACTCCTGTTCCCGGAACTTTTCATTTTTTACGCTCAGCACTTCGATCTTATCTACGCAGTCCAGTAAATGCTTTGCCTCTTCAAAGCTCACCGGCCGACGGATATTTTTTTCATCATCTGTAGGTACATAAGCCTTATCCTTTGCATCTTCTATGGACTGTAACGTATAATACTTCTTTTTACTGTCCGCAAATGAAAAATCCAGCGTACCAATTTCTTCCACTTTATACATTCCTCTGCATTTATAAACTACCGCATCTCCTCTGCTGAGCATTTCAAATCCTCCTTTTCCTGAATCTTATGATGTCAGGGTCAAAAGGTCTGAAACCACGTGTGCTTGCACACTGGTGGTAGAATGACCTTGAGACCCGCCCCGATATGAGCATAAAAGTGGGGCGTAAACGCCATGATATGCGAATAGCGGGTAGATTGTGGGAGTGCGTAGCACGAAACAATCCGTTGGCATCATTGTTGGGGGCTTTTGACCCCAACATCATCTTATACTTCAATTATTGCCAATAATACAGAGACCTTTCATTCATATTCTCTATTAACAGACTATCCTTGTATATTTTATCATTATTTCAGGTTAAATTTAAGGATTTTTCTAATTTTCAAACATTTTCGTTATTTTTCTACAATTAACTCATATTTGCATTTGTGCAATTTTAGAAGATTTTGGTCGTCCACTGGCTCATATCCCAGACTTCATCCACCACATCCTCATAAAACTCCGGTTCATGACAGATCAGAAGGATGCTTCCCCGGTATTCCTGCAAAGCTTTCTTCAGAGAATCTTTTGCATCAACATCCAGATGGTTCGTCGGTTCATCCAGCAGAAGAAGATTCGTATCTCGGTTCAAAAGCTTGCACAGGCGTACCTTTGCCTGCTCGCCACCACTCAGGACCCTGACCTGACTTTCTATGTGCTTTGTCGTCAGTCCACATTTTGCCAGTGCAGAGCGGATTTCATACTGGGTACAGGACGGAAACTCCTGCCACAGCTCTTCTATACATGTATTTTTATTTTCACCTTTTACTTCCTGTTCAAAGTAACCGACCTCCAGATTATCTCCAAGTTCACAGTTCCCTTCCAGTGCCGGGATCAGCCCAGGATACTTTTCAGCAATGTCGTCTTCCCGATTCCGTTCGTTCCAACCAGTGCGACCTTCTGTCCTCGTTCCATAGAGAAATTCAGAGGTTTTGACAGCGGCTCGTCATATCCCGTCACAAGATCCTTTGTCTCGAAGAGCATTTTTCCCGGAGTTCTTCCATACCGGAAATGAAATTCCGGCTTTGGCCGTTCCCCTGCCAATTCGATCAGATCCATCTTGTCCAGCTTTTTTTGTCTGGACATCGCCATATTTCTTGTAGAAACTCTCGCTTTATTTCTTGCCACGAAATCTTTCAGTTCACTGATCTCCTGCTGTTGTCTGCGGTATGCTGCCTCCAGTTGTGCTTTTTTCACAGCATAAACTTCCTGGAAATGATTGTAATCTCCCACGTAACGGTTCAATTCCTGATTTTCCATATGATAAATGATATTAACCACTTCATTTAGGAACGGAATATCATGTGAAATCAGGATAAATGCGTTTTCATAATCTAAAAGATATCTTTTCAGCCATGCAATATGCTCTTCATCCAGATAATTCGTTGGCTCGTCCAGCAAAAGAATGTCCGGCTTTTCCAACAGGAGTTTTGCCAGCAGTACTTTGGTTCGCTGTCCACCACTCAGATCAGTTACATCCCGGTCCAGGCCAAGATCAAGAAGTCCTAAGGCTCTTGCAACCTCTTCCACTTTTGCATCAATGGTATAAAAATCATGCAACGTCAGCTCATCCTGTATCGTTCCCAGTTCTTCCATCAGAAGATTCATTTCTTCCTCATCTGCAGTTCCTAACAGATCGCAGATCTCGTTCATTCTTATTTCTTTTTGCAGAAGCGGGTCAAAAGCTGATTTCAGAACTTCCCTGATCGTCATCCCCTGCTTTAACACGGCATGCTGATCCAGATACCCTGCATGGACATTCTTCGACCACTCTACCTTTCCCTCATCCGGCATAAGCTTTCCCGTGACAATATTCATAAAAGTGGACTTTCCTTCTCCATTTGCTCCGACCAGCCGATATGCTCTCCCTTCAACAGACGGAATGACACGTCTGTGAAGATTGCCCTGTCTCCAAAACCGTGCGTCAGATGTTCAACATTTAGTATACTCATTCAAGACTCCCTTCTATTTTCTTCTTTCATTATTTACAGACTAATTTTCCCATTTCTGCACCGCATCATTTCATATTGCAATGCCAGCCTTTTCTCCAAACTCATTTTGGCTTCCTCTCTCTTTAAAATTTCTGTATCGTACTGCAGGATTTCTCCAAGATCTGCGATGATCCATTCATTTGCCTGAACCACTCTTCCATTGAGAACAATCCCTTCTTCACCGCACCATTCCCCGGAAACTATTTCGCCAATATGATCGACTACTTCCTCGTCAGATTCTACATAACGCGGTTCATATTCAAGCCCTAATTTCTTATTCACTTGAACAATCATATCATCTACCTGCTGAAGTGTTGCAATCTGTGGATCATCACTTTCCAGCGGAATCAGAGCCGGATGCAGTTTATCTGGATAATTCTGATTTTTGAATACCTGACAATACTGTTCGTAACATTCCCTGATGTCATCTATATTTTTGCCACCTTCTGTTGCAAGACTCCAGCCCTCTGCCCGGACATACGCCATCCAGCGATCATGCTCCAGACTATAACAGGTTTTTCTTATATTTTCGGTTCTTTCTTCATAGTTTACCGGATGGACAAATTTTTGAAACAGTTTCTTTTCACACTCATTTTCAGGTACTCTTATAATTCCAAGTCCCATTTCCCAAAGCTTTGAACTAATATGCATTCCACCTGCAATACTCGACCTGCGATTATACTGTCTGCTATAATAACCTTTTATTACTTCTCTTCGAGTTTCCCGGTTATCTTCTTTCTTCAGTCTGCAGTAATGTGCATGAATACCCAGTCCAAGATATTCGATCAATAATGCTTCACTGCCTTGCTGACTTTGATAGATTCCACCATTTCCGAAAGGTACAATATCATAATAATATTTTTCTTT
>ENA-OQIO01001568-OQIO01001568.1-human-gut-metagenome-genome-assembly--contig:-NODE-1568-length-11054-cov-1.994509_pt1 | contig 11054 bp, 16 predicted proteins | sample MGYA00242573_ERZ504737 | MGnify/ENA primary metagenome ERZ504737 (study PRJEB26092, sample SAMD00036203) | human gut metagenome | host: Homo sapiens | study: EMG produced TPA metagenomics assembly of... | reverse complement strand
CTTTCCGTTCTTGTCCAGCAGTTCTCCATTGAGTCGTGCCAGACGGTAAGGTTGTCCCTTTCTTGCGCCGTTGATAACATCCGAAACCTCTTTGGAGATGATCGGATAGCCGTACTTCTCAAGAATCTGAGTGAACGGATAGCGCGGGCGAAGCCAAATAACATTGTCCTTCGTTTTTACGAAATCGCGCAGTTCGGGGTATTCCAACCCCGTGTCAACATACACAGCAGGAATATCAGGGTAGACCCGCCGTGCCAGATCAAGCAGCACGGTAGAGTCTTTACCGCCCGAAAAGCTGATAAAGACCTGCCCATCGTACCGCATATACCATTCCAGGATTCTCGTCTGCGTAACTCTGATTTTTCTTTCGAGGCTCCAACCTGCATGATTTTCAAATCCTGCCGGGTGTGCTTCATACTTAGGCAACACCTACACTTTCCAAAATCGGGATCGCAGCATTGATGCCGGAATCCTCCAAATGCACATAGCGGGGTTGTTGACCAGGTTGCACAGCCGGACAATATCCTGCTGCTCTAAAATCTCGGTCTGAATGCCGCTGTCCGAAAAATATCCGCCGAGCAGCTTGAGCTTCTGAAGCAGATCGCGCTCAACGCCATCGCTTACCCTATCCCAAATCTTGATGTAGAATTGCCGTTCCACAACCTCGCCGGAAAGAGCAAAGGCGCCCATTTCCACGATTTCCTGCTTCAGCAGTTCCTTTTGCTTCACATCGGAAGAAGAAGTGAGTGTGGCAGATAGCTCCGACAACAGCGGAGAAATATCTACCGGGCGGGATACAGCAAGAAGCTGAAACGGGTACTGTGCGCTGGACAGGCTCACCGTAAGCTGCTTGGCAATCAGCCGCTTTTCGTTTTTGCTGAACAGTTCTGTGCTGATCGGGTAGATCTTCAGATACGCCAGAGCCAGACTGTCACGGGTATAGAGGAAGTTCCCCCGAATATCTTTCACATTCACAAACTCATTGGCGGTGATCTGGGCCAGTTCTTCCTTGTCCTTGTTCTTCGATTTTTTGTGTTTGGCCGACAACTTCAGAAAAATCAGCGTCCCACCGCCCAGCAGCGCACAGACGCAGATCATAATAATCGGCAAAAGCAATTTATCGACCTCGCTTTCTTTGCCATAAAAATAGGCCCTGCTTTTCAGCAGAGCCGTGTCTTATAGTTCCAAATCTTCTTCATCTTCGCTTTCTTCGCCGTACCCAAAATCCAACTCGTCCGATTCAAAAGAAAAGCTGTGGTCTGAGATGCAGTCCAGGGCATCGCTGCGTCCAGCTCGTCAAAATGCTCTCGGAAGAAAGCCAAATCCTCCTCGTCAGCGCGCACGGTTTCGCCATCTCCATAGAGATAGGTCTGAATTTTCGCTTCGATGGTATCCCCCAGGGGCCATTCGGCAAGAACCTCAGAGATTTCATCACAGTCCAGCAGTTCATCCAGCCCATCAGGGCTACCGGGGACAAAATGCTCCGTCATCAGAGAGTGGGAGGCATCCAGAGTCACCACCGAAAACATTTTGCTCATCGGCTTGCCTCCATATCCTCTCCGGCTCCGGTGTCCATGTCCCATCCTTGCCGAACATGAGGTTCATAAACTCTTTCATGTCGGCGGCGGACCGTACTTCAAAGGATACCGCTGCGGGGACCGGCTGCGGAAAATACTCCTGATACATGGCAATCTGTTCATCGGTCAAAGAAACGCCCCGTCCTTCCGGGGTATCGCCATAGAGGAAAAAAGTTCCGTGAAGGATATCCGGCCCGTACTGTCGGTTCTCCGGCAGACCTGTCAGTTTCCCGGACGCATTGCAGCAGAGAACCGTTTCGCAGGGCAGAGGAATACACTCAATGTCCCCGCCCACAAGTTCCTGCCGGTGTTCCAGAGAATCCTCCAGCATGGTCGTATAAGGCGCCCGCCCAGGTTCAAACACCATAATCCGAATCATTCTGTTGTCGTTCATATCCATTCTCCTTTTCTTTACGGATTGCCCGGTGCGATATGCCAATCATCATAGAGGGAGCCGCTGATCGGTTACATCATCGGTAAGATTCATGGCAAGCATCCCCGCAGGCGTCCAAATATCCATCACATGAGTATTGACTGTGTAGCTCCCGTCCGGGAACCAAACCGGCGAAAATGCACCCGCTGGTTGTAGGTGCTGTAAATGTTCTTTGCAAATTGGAACCGGGCTGTTCTTCCGCTGGAGAGCCGGTCCAGCAGGCGCCAGTAGGTCGTATAGTTAAATTCGGGGAAATAGGAAACCGCCGTCTGGCCGTAGGTGTAGTGGGACATGGGCGCCGATGTGCTGACCGTGGCGGTGACGGTGTTGCTCACGCCGTAGCCGGATTTCATGGTATTCCCGGCTGCCGTAGGCACCTTCTCATCCGGTTCAATCCTCGTGGTGGCGGTCATGGAGGCGGAATAGTTGTCCCGGAAGAAATCATACCAGCCTCATCCACCCAATATCCATCATCATCGCCGGTGCTGTGCCACACCCAATACGGGTGCCACTGTGCCCACCACACGCTCCATGCGGCGTAGGACTTTTCCTCCCGGCTGGGAACGCCGCTAGACCGCCAGCTTCCTGCGGTGTCGGTGGCCTTCGGGTCCGGCGGGTCGTTGCCGGAAAGATCAACCACTTTTGCTTGATGGTAGTCTGGCTCAGAGTCCCCCGGTTTGTGCGTACTGTGATGGTAATATCCTGCGGTTCGGACGGGGTATGCCACTTCACCCACGCAAGCTGACTGTCCCCCTCCGGGATGACGATATTTCTCATGCGGTAGGTGCTGCCCTTGATGGTAAAGGTCACAGTGGCGGGGCCGTCCGGGTTGATCTCAGAACCGGCATAGAGCGTCACCGGCGTTATCACATCGGTGTCCACCCGGTATTCGTAGTCATAGTCGGTGGGTTCCGGCTGCTCCGGGGGCTGTTCCTCAAACCGGACAATGCCCATGCCCAGGTAGGCGATGATAGTATCATTGGAACAGGTCTTGTTCGCGGGACCGGAATAGGCCGCAAAGCCTAAATCCGAATATTCAAGGTACATCGCCAGCGGGAGGTTTTTATGGGTCAGGCTCGTCATGGTCCTGCGCAGGGCGCCGCCCGTCTGGTTGTCGTAGAGGGCCGCTTCATGGGCGGTCATGGCGTACATAACTCCATTGTGCTTGAAGTAGGCCATTGGCTCCAAAAGCAACTTATACTCGCCGCCAATCAGTTCATCATAGTTGATCCCTGTCTGCTGCGCCACCAGCTCGACCGCATACTCAGAACAAAAATATTTCTTGATGGCCTCAATATTTGCCTTGGTACTGCCGCTGCTGATAATGCGGGGCATAGCCTGTGCAGGCGTATAATAATCGTAATTTCCTGTGGTGGGGGAAATGCCCGTCCCTCTGCTGTATTGGATTTTGCTGATCTTTCCAAAATGAATTTTAATCGTAGGATTTTTGTTTGTCAGGTCGAAGGGAGTAGAAACCGGCTGGCCGGATTCTGCGTCCACAACGGTAATCCTTACGCCATCCATGCCGGGGTTCCATGAGTTCTGCGAGGTCCCCTGTCCCATGCTGCCGCCACCGCCGTCCACATTCCCGCTGCCTCCGGTGTCGGCCAGGGCGCTCATCGGGCAAATGCCCAGAATAAGCAAAAAGCTCAAAAAGAAGGCAAAAATCCGTTTCAAAAGCGCACCTCCAGTCTGCTGATTTTTGAAAAAGAGCATAAAAAGAGTACGGCAGAAATGCCGCACTCCTGTGCCAAGGGTCATCCCATGATGCCGACTTGCTTATTTATATCTCCATCTGAATCAATATTGTGCTGCACAGAACTGCCGCCCTCGTCAGGAATCCAGCCGAAGCCCTCAATGTAAATAGAGCCGTTCTGCGTATCGCCGTTCTGGGGCTGATTGGCAGCGGGATCGGAAACAATCGGCTCATCGTTCTCGCTGGCCGCCTGCTGTTCCTCCGGGGACGGTGCGGGCGGCGGAGTGGTTTCCGGCTTTCTCTCACTGTCGGTCAAATCAACATCCACCTGATCCTCCTGCTCCACATCCAGGACAGGATCAGCCTGTTCCTGCGCAGGGGTGTTTTCCGGCGCGGAAACATCGGGGACCTCCACTGTGGCGTCGTGGTTTCTTCCTCCGGGGGCTGGCTCACATCCTCCGTGGTAACATCCGTAGGGGCGGCGGCCGGGTCCGTCCCGGACGGCTGACTGCTTTTGCCGAGCATGGACACAGAAACACCGATCACGATCAGCAGCACCGCCGCCACACCGACGATGGCAAGCAGTTTTTTATTTTTTTCGTTCATCTGGAATCCTCCTTTTAAGGTGAAATTATATCAAAAAATCAATGTGTTCCTCTGCCCTCATTATATCAGTTGCACAATACCGGAGTCCAGGTGGAAGAACACACAAACATTTTTTTGCGCTATGGGAAACCGCCAGGCAGAAATAGACAAAATCTAAAACCGGGGAACATATTTGGCGTTGAGCTTCATGGTGATCTGCATGGGCGGCAGATGGCCGAACCCAAAGGAAAGGGGCACCTCCACCGTGACCGTTCCCGTCACATTGAGCTGCGTGATTCCCTCCGGCGCGGAGGGTGCAAACGGGGCGTTTTCCAGTTCCATGCGCAGATCATAAAAGCGATATTCCAAATCCGGCCCCGCGTATTTCAGATACCGCCCATCCTCGTACACCAGGCCCAACACCTGTTGCAGCCGGTCATACACATTCCCGGTAGTGACATTCTTTGTCCAGGACGAACCGGAAAGCTGGTAGCCTCCCGAATACCCTTCCCGCAGGCCGGGGTAGGCTTCATCCCAATTTTCCGTTGCCACCGCTACGATAGCGGATTGAACAGAATCCCGGACGCCTGCGCCACAATCATCAGCCGCATATATTCAAACACCACGCAGGCCAAAATCAGGCAGCAGACCACCACCGCCAGAATCATGGGCGTGCCCTGCCCGGACCTGTCTTTCAAAACTGTTTTCAGCCTGTTCATTTCCAATACACCTCCGAGGCTCCTGTGGCCCGTGCGGTGAGTGTGACCGGGAAGGACGCAAACTCCCCGAACAGGCCGAGATTAACGGTGGTGGTAAGCGTCACCGTCACCTCGTTGCCGAGCTGGATTTTGCCGGTGTCGCTCCATGAAATATCCGGGTCAAGCCCTGTTTCCTCCCGGAGATCCGCCGCTTTCGCGTTGGTGGCGGAACCGACCCGCCCATTGATCTCCGCTGTCCGCACCAGCTCATCCGCAAACACATCCAGGTTTTGTTTCGCCACAAACACCGGGGCGATGCGGACCACCAGCGCCAGAACAAGCGCAACGGACAGGACAAGGACGCACACATCCACAAAGCCCTCCCCGCGTTTTTCTTTCAGCAGCCGCCTCAAACAGCTACCTCCCTTCATCAGAACAAATCTCCAAAGGCTTCCAGGACCACATAGCCCAGAACGCCCAGATACATCAGCAGGAAGCAGCCCAGGAGCATAAAGGAATACTTCCGCATTTTTCCCGGCTGCTTCATGGCCTCCAGCTTCAGCTTTTGGAGTTCAAGCTGCTTGAAGGTCATGGAGAGCATTTGGAAGTACATAATGCCGTTGTCGCCGCGCTTGACGGAGATCAGCCCGCGCACCACATCGGAGAGCATGGTGCTTCCGATCCGGCTCTCCCAGCGCGTCAGGGCGTTTTCCTCGTTGCCGGAGGCATATCCGCAATCGTGATCTCCAGCTCCCGCTTCATGGCGTGACCGGCGTTGTGCTGGTAGGCTTTCAGGATATTCAGTACATCACGGGAGGAACGAAGCTCCTGCTCCACGGTATTGACAAAACGGGGCAGCTCCGTTTCAATTTCTTCCCGCCGCTGCTGGACGATCTCATCCGCCGTTTCTGCTCCTTGAAAAAAACAGCCACCGCCAGAAAGAGGATCACCGGCGCCAGAATAGGGAAAATCAGCAGGGCCGGGATCACCAGCAGTCCAATCAGGCCAGCCTTGACCCAGCTGCCGCCACATAGGTTTCCGGGGACATTTGAATTTCGGCGGATTTAAGCTGGGCCTCCAGCTTGCGCCGTTTATAGCGTCCAGCCGAACCAGAGGCGCGGCCTTTGCCGCCATGTCGAACAGGATGGCGTTCATGCTGTTCTTTTTCGCCTTTCCCCGATTTGTGACGGTCAACACGGCCTTTGTGCTGGCGGAAGTGGGCAGCCGGAGAAGTCCGGCCAGTAAAAAGAACGCTCCCAGGCCAAAGAGTGTTCCGAAGCATAGTAAAATCAAATACAACCTGTTTCACCTCAATTCCTTGTAATACATTCGTTTCGGGCCGGTGTTCCGGCTCTCCGTCCGGGGGCGGCCCGGTACATTCCAGCTCCCGCCGCCCCGGAGGCCCGGCGCGCAAGCCATAGAGGAAACTGCACCCGTTGAATGTGCCGTCCGTGCAGAGCCGTGTCACCTCGGCCGTCCGTCCATCGTCCAGATACCGGGAGATCCGACCGCCCCACAACGGCAACGCATGAAGTACCCCTGACTCATCGGAGAGCGCCACACAAAATTTACAGCCCTGTGCGCGCCCGCTGTGGCGGTGGTGCTTTTCAATAAAGCGGTTTGCCTCTCGCAAACTGATTGGAATGATCTCCGCGATGCTCACCTCCCAATGAAAAAATACTCACCGGAAGGGTGAGTAAAAATGGCTTTTTGCGCTTTGAATTGGAAATATCAGGTTCCTTCATTTCCGCAAACTCAAAATAGTGGAAATATCCCACCTGATTTTGGAGTAGATAGTTCCACTTATCTTTTATACTCCACTGGCTTTGTCAGCCGGATGACGCCGCAAAGGAAATGAGCAGCACCAGCAGACACACCGCCAGGATGCCTTTGCCGAAGCCCGTGTTCACCAGCACATTGTACCAGTCTTTGTTCAGGAAGTAGAGCAGAGGGATGTTGCCCACCAGCAGGAAGGCCATCGTGATGAACTCCTTGAACGGCTCGTACATCAGGTAGTCCAGCTCCGCCGCCACGATCCGCATATCGGACAGCTTGCCGATGATGGGGGTGAGCGTGCTTTTCAGGCTCTTATCATCCTGACAGGCGATGGCGGCGTCCACCCATTCCCGGAAGATGTAGTTGTCCAGCTTGGGCTTCATGTTGGAGAGGGCCTGCTTCACATCTGCGCTTATCATGCCGGTTTCGGCCAAAAAGCCCCGGAACACATCGGCAACAGGCGGGTTCAGGTAGTGGATGTTTTCCTCTATGGCGGTGATGATGCTCTCGCTGCGCAGATAGGAGCTGGTGATGATGGACAGCCCGGTTTCAATCTCGTTGTTCATCAGCTTTTTATAGCTGTGGGAGGTGAACAGGACATACCAGAACGGGATCAGCCCCATGCCCGCCGCCAGAACCGGCAGCATGAAATAGTTTTGAATCACAATGCAGATCACCGCGCCCATAGCCGCCAGGAACAGGGAAAGGGCGCAGAGGGCGGCAAACTTGCCGCCCCTGCCGGTCAGGATCATCATTTCCTTGGCTTCCCGCACCGTCTTTTTGATGCCCCTGACCTCTCTGGGGTGGTTGAGCTGCCCGATCCGTTTGGAGATCGGCGCCTCCCGGCTGGCAAAGGATTTCGTCAAGTCCTCCGCAAACTCAAAGGGCGTCATGTTCAGCAGCAGGAAAATGCCGGCCAGCATACCGGCAAAGGCCAGCAGAATCAGTACAATCAAGCGGTTTCCTCCTTCCCATCGTTTATATCCATCCGCCCACCGGCGATCTGCTCCAGCAGGCGGGGCGGCATCCCATTCTCCAGCAGCCGCTTTTGCAGGCTTGCCGAGATCGTGGACACCTTTTGAAATTCACCGCGCACTTTTATCTTGCCGTCCTCCACGGCGGTTTCCGATACATGGTAGCGGTAGAGGGTGTGGAGCTGCCGTGTACCGTCCTCCAAAATCTCACATTCAGTAATTTCCATCACCCTGCGGCTGTTGTCCTCCAGCTTCTTCACAAAGAGGACAATGGGAAACGCCTCCGTCACCAGGTTATACAGGGTCTTGTCGCCCATATCGTATTTCTGGGTACACAGCGTCACCATGCGGTAGTAGGTGGCCTTGCAGCTATTGGCATGGGTGGTGGTAATGACCGCGTGGCCGGTGCGGGCCGCCTCCTGCGCCGCAAACGCTTCCGCCGACTTCATCTCGCCCACGCACACCACATCCGGGTCGCAGGTCAGGGCAAACTCCAAAAGCCGCTCCTGATCGTAGTTCTGCTTGGGGTCATCGGAAAAACGGGTGACGGTGTGGACTACATTGTTGAGGACATTCCCCTCGGCGTCCTCCTTCACCAGATCAAACTCCCGGCACCCGTTTTCAATGGTGAAGATTCTCTTTTCATTGGGAATGGTAGAGAGAATCCAGCTCATCAGCGTGGTCTTGCCGCTGCCGGTGGAGCCGGTGACGCAAATGGACAGGCCGAACCGCAGCACCGCCGCCAGGAAATCCAGCATTTCGGCGGTGGCCGTCCCATAGCGGACAAAATCATCCCGCCCCAGCTTTTTGGGGTTTACGATTCGGATGGAAGCCGCCACGCCCTTGTCCTTGTCGGTCAGCGGATTGCCCAGAACCGTGATACGGATTTTATTGGAGAGATGGCCCACCACTCCCGGCTGGCTGTTGTCCAGGATCATCCCGGATTTATGAAGCAGCCTGCGGACCACATCCACGGCGTGCTGAGGACTTTGGAACCGCTCCTTGGAGGGGACCACGCGCCCATCCGCATAGGTGATCTTGGTGTCCTTCCAGGAGTTGATGTTGATCTCTTCCACATCGCTGGCAAAGAGGTAAGGAGTCAGGAAGGAGAACTCGGCCATTTCCGTATAGAGCTTGTCGATCAGGGCCTCGTGATCCATGCCCTCTACGCCCAGGCTGTAATCATTGAGATACTTGGCGATGTAGGCGGTGATCTGCTGGCGCTGTTCCTCCGGGTTGTCGGTTATCAGGGTGGAATACTTGCTGGCAAGGTACTCCTGCACCTGTGCCAGCACCTCCGCGAATGAGCGCGTGTTTTTGCTGGTGTTGAAAAAAAGGCCGATGTTATTTGCCATCCCCGAACACCTCCGCAGCGATGGCAGCGATGACCGGCTCGTAGCTCTTTGCCTCTTTCCCGGCAAGCGGTTCCAGCAGCTTCAGCGTGGCCGCCTGTTCCTCCACAATGGGAAGGTAAGGCAGCCGGTACTTCACCCCGCCAAATGAATTTTCGTATTCCATACCGCCCTGATAGGGCCGGGTGTTGGACAGCGCCCGGATGTGCTGCTCCGGCTTGAATTTCCGGTCCTCGATCAGCGGGAGGTAGGACGCAAAATAGGAGATCGCTTTCAGGTCGCACCCGCATACACGCAGCACATCGTCCGCCACCTCCAGCGCCGCCGTTGCCAGCACATTCCCGGTCAGGACACTGGTGCAGTCCACGATCACATAGTCCGCGATATGCCGCAGAAGCACCAGCATATCCACCGCCTTTTCCTTGCTGTACTCTGCTAGGTAAACACATTTTCCCCAGCCTTGTAGCCCAGAAAGCTGATATAGGGGTGCTTTTCACAGGGGACACAGGTTTTCAATACCTGCTCCTGCGTCATGCCGGGAGCGGACAGCAGTTCGCCCACGGACACCTCCGGCAGCTTCCCCTCCGCCGCCACAGCGGGAAGCGGGGGCGCGGTAAGGTCGGTAAACGCCAGCACCACATTTTTCTTCCGCTTGGCAAGCTCCGCCGCCAGCTTGACCGCCGTGACCGTCTTTCCAGCGCCGGGGCTGCCCCATACAGCAAGCATCTGTTTCTGCTTATTCGCCATCCGCTGATTCCACCTCCTGTTCCTCCGTGCCCTCTGTGGACTGCCGCCGTCAGCAGCGTCAACAGGGCCTCCGGCTGACTGCTCTCCCCACCGGCCTCCGCCTCCGGTTCGGCAAAGAAGGCGTCCTGCGCCGCCAGGAACTTTTCGGCATTGGCACGGGCGCCCCGGTAGACAAAGGCCAGGTGGAGGCTGTTGGATTCCTCCAAATGAGCTAAAAGCTGGGCCTGTTCGCTGTTTACCAGCAGGGTGATGGTGGCGGGCAGAGTTTCCTCCGGGTTTTCTTCTTCCTCATTTTCCACCGGCGCCTGATATTCCTTGTCCGCGCCGGAACTCTGGGTGGCGGCCAGGACCTCCACATATTTCAGCTCCGGGGGCTGGGTGGTTTCGCCGGTGTCCTTGTCGGTGGCAAAGAGCATGATAATATCGCCCGCCTCCACCTTGCCGGAACCGCCCTTGGCAAAGGTGGGGATGGTGACGGAGATCGCTACCTTGGAACCGTTCAGTCGGGTCAGGTACTCGTACTGCGTCAATGGCTCAGAGGACAGCCACGCCGTGTTCACATCGGTATTTTTCCGCAGCTCCACATAGGTGTATCTTCCCACCACCTCATCCAGCGAGGTGGCGATACTGTCCTCCATGCCGGAGGCCCCTCTGGTGTAGACCTCCACCATGTCCGCCGTGATGTATGTCCCCCGTGGAATCACCTCGGCTTTTACCCGGACGGCCTCCGTCTGGGCTTTCAGTCCCTCGTTGAAAAGCGGCGTGATTCCAAAGCAGACCAGGACTGCCAGCAGGATGCACACCGCGCCGATGACCGTCCGGCTCCGAAAAATATTCTTGTTCAACTTGATACCTCCACTCGTTTAGATTTGAAATACAAAAGCAGTCAGCCAGTAGCGGCCACACCGCCGAAGCAGAAAAAGGGGGCCAGGGGCAGGCGCACCGCAGACAGCGGCCGTTTTTGCACACGGCATTCCACCATCCGGCCAGCACCGCCAGCGAGAGGGAAAGGACGGCCTGTATCAACCCCGGCCAGACGCCCAGGACAAACCCGCAGGCTCCCATCAGCTCACATCGCCGCCGCCGATGGCAAACCCGTCCCGTTTTATCAGAATCCGCCGCCAGCAGGAAGGGACCACCGACCAGGAACAGGCCCCGCCGCAGACGCGGCGGGGCGGAACCCAATCAGCCCGCACAGAAAGAGCAGGGCCGGATC
>ENA-OQIO01001566-OQIO01001566.1-human-gut-metagenome-genome-assembly--contig:-NODE-1566-length-11070-cov-1.752444_pt1 | contig 11070 bp, 18 predicted proteins | sample MGYA00242573_ERZ504737 | MGnify/ENA primary metagenome ERZ504737 (study PRJEB26092, sample SAMD00036203) | human gut metagenome | host: Homo sapiens | study: EMG produced TPA metagenomics assembly of... | reverse complement strand
TTCCAGCGAGGCGGCGGTCTTGAACAGGATGCCGTTCCTGGCCCCCAGACCGTTGCCCACCATGATGGCCACAGGCGTTGCCAGACCCAGCGCACAGGGCAGCTGATGACCAGCACCGAGATGCCCCGGGCCAGCGCGTAGCTACATCCCGCCCCAGCAGCAGCCAGACAAGGGTGGTGACCACTGCAATGCTGATGACCGCAGGCACAAAAAAGCCGGATACGGTATCCGCGATCTTTGCAATGGGTGCTTTTGTGGCAGCGGCATCGCTGACCATGCGGATGATCTGCGCCAGCGTGGTGTCCTCGCCCACGCGGGTGGCGCGGCACTGCAGATAGCCGGACTGATTAGTGGTGGCAGCGCTTACCTTATCGCCCACGGCCTTGTCTACCGGGATGCTCTCGCCGGTCAGCGCGCTCTCGTTCACGGCACTGCTGCCTCCAGCACAATGCCGTCCACCGGGATGTTCTCGCCCGGGCGCACCACAAAGATGTCCTCCTTCTGTACCTGCTCAATGGGTACGGTCACCTCGGTGCCGTCCCGCAGCAGGGTAGCGGTCTTGGGGGCAAGCTTCATCAGGCTTTTGAGCGCATCGGTGGTCTTGCCCTTGGAGCGCGCCTCCAGCATCTTGCCCACGGTGATAAGGGTCAAAATCATGGCGGCAGACTCAAAATAGAACTCCATCATATAGTGCATGACAAGTTCTTCGTTGCCGTGCAGCTGCGCATCGGTCATGGCAAACAGGGCGTAGGTGCTCCACACAAAGCTTGCCATCGAGCCCATAGCCACCAGCGTATCCATGTTGGGGGAGCGGTGCACCAGCCCTTGAAGCCGTTGATGAAAAACTTCTGGTTGATCACCATCACGATGCCTGCCAGCAACAGCTGTACCAGTCCCATGGCAATGTGGTTGCCGTCAAACCAGCGGGGTAGCGGCCAGCCCCACATCATGTGCCCCATGGAAAAGTACATCAGCACCAGCAAAAAGCCCAGCGAGGCGATGAGCCGCCGTTTCAGCTTGGGTGTTTCGTGGTCTGCTAGAGCATCCAGCTCTGCGCTGGTGCTGGCCGTTGCGGCGGCTTTTTTGGGGCTTGCGCCGTAACCGGCCTGCTCTACGGCACGGATAATGGCGGCATCCTCAGCGGTGCCTTCTACGCCCATGGAGTTGGTCAGCAGGCTTACCGAACAGCCGGTACGCCCGGCACGCTCTTTACGGCCTTTTCTACCCGGGCAGAGCAGGCCGCGCAGCTCATGCCGGTAACGTTGAATTGTTCCATTGTTGTTTCTCCTTGTGGTCAGTCTGCCCGGCGGGCGGTCATTTCATCAGCTTGGGCAGCAGCCGGAGCAGTTCTTCCAGCTTTTCGTCGCTGCCGGCACGCAGGTCATCCGCCACGCAGCTGCCGATGTGCTGTGCCAGCAATTCCCGGGAAAAGCTGTTCAGCGCCGCATTGGCTGCGGCTACCTGTACCAGAATGTCCACACAGTAGGCGTCCTTTTCCAGCATCCCGCGGATGCCGCGCACCTGTCCTTCAATACGGTTCAGCCGGTTGAGCAGAGCTTTGTGTTCCTCCGGGCTGCGCACTTTGTGGCGGCAGCAGCAGGGGACAGCAGTGTCTGCCGCAGCGTCCGCTTCCGGCGTATCAACGCAGCAGCAACAGTGCTTTTTGGTCTCTTCCATATCGGAATCGCTCCTTTCATAAACCCCCATGGGGTATATTTTCTTGCAACAGCAGTATAGCACATAATATCCGACAATTCAAGTAGGAAATGAAATATAAATAGTACAGCTGACAAAAAATGGTTCGGAAACGCCGCAGGCGTTTCTGGACCATAAATTAAAAGATGAAATTCCGCTGAACATGGCCAGAGCGCACGCGGAGGCCATTCAAAACTGCTGCATATAAAAAAACGAGGGAAGCCCGCAGGCTTTCCCTCGTTGTAAGCTCTTACTTTACTTCCAGAATGCGCGGTGCAAACAGACTCCACATCTTGCCCCACCAGTACCAGTCGTGGGAGACGTCACCGCCCCAGATCTCCAGATGCGCGGGCATACCCTGATCCTTCAGTAGATCAGCCAATGCTTGCGTGTCATCCAGTGCATCGCCCTCGTAGGCACCCTGACCGGCACAGAGGATCAGGCTGTTCTCCTCAGCCTTGGCCAGCGCAGGCTTGTTGGCAATGCCGTTCTCCTGCAAATAGGCAAGGGGAGCGCAGCGCAGCACCATGTCATCGCTGTCGGTGCCCCAGAAGCGGGTCAGGTCGTAGATGCCGCCCATGCCCACAGCACCTGCAAACAGGGTGGGACGGCGCAGACGGCAGTGGACGGCGTGGTAAGCGCAAGTCTACACCGGCAGTCCAGATCCGGGTGCTTTTTGGCGTTGTTCAGGGTCAGAATACGGGGAGCAAGCTCAGCGGTCAGGTAGACGAAATACTTCTCCTGCAGCTCGGCGCGGCGGCGCTGGGGCAGATCACCGTTCAAAAGGCCTTCGCCGTCCATGGCATCTGCGCAGAACAGCTGCACCTTGCCCTCGTTCAGCAGCTGGGCAATGGCGTCGGGCATTCCGTTGTTCTCCCAGTCATAAAAACGGCCGCCGCGGCGGGCAGTGCCAGCACCGGCACACCGGCATGGCCGTACACCTTAAACTCCATCTCACGGCCCAGAACCGTGCTCCACTCTTTGTAATAGGTACCCTGGATCATAAATCAAGCACTCCTTATTTTATCATTCACCGGCCCGGGCACAGTCGTTGCGCACCGGTGCCGGATTTGGAAGCTATAATCAGATAAACTGGTTGCGCTGCGGGTCGTAATCGTAGCCCACAGCGTGCAGCTTTGCGCACAGACCGGCCTTGTCGGCCTCCAGATCCTCGCACAGCGCATCGAGATCTTTATACTGATCCCGCAGTTTCAGGTTCACCACGCTCAGCAGCATGATGGGATCAACAGGCAAAGACATTTTATTCCACTCCTTGCGGCAAATAAAAAAAGCCGGCCACTCGACAAAGTGACCGGCCACATACACCAAATTAGACAGCGCGGGTAACTTTGCAGCGCGCAGGCAACGGGAGCATGCGTAGACATACTTGGGAGAGCCCTCCACGACCGCCTTGACACGACGGACATTCGGCTTCCAGGTACGGTTGGAACGGCGATGAGAGTGAGAGACCTTGATACCAAAGGTAACACCCTTGCCGCAGCATTCACACTTAGCCATGGTAATTGCACCTCCTACAGTGAAGTATGGAATCAAAATAATCAGCTTGACTATTTTACCAGAGATACAAAGAAAAAGCAAGTCTTTTTTTAAATTTTCTGTAGCTTTTTGCATTCCCGGTGCTGTGGGGCTTGTGCAGGACACAAAAAAATAGTATTATAAAGAATGAAATTCGTTTTGACAGGAGATTTACATGACCACACAGGCAACCTATTATATCATCCGCGCACTGGTGGCGCTGGTGGCCATTCCGTTCCACGAGGCTGGCCATGCGCTGGCAGCATGGCTGCTGGGCGATGCCACCGCCAAACGCGAGGGGCGTCTTTCACTGAATCCCTTTGCGCACTTTGACCTGCTGGGCACCCTGTGCATGGTGTTTGCAGGCGTGGGCTGGGCAAAGCCTGTATCCACCAACCCCCGCAACTTCAAAAACCCCAAGTGGGGCATGGCGCTTACGGCACTGGCAGGCCCGGTGGCAAACCTTGTGCTAGCTTACCTTGGCATGGTGGCATGGAAGGTAATGTACTACTGGGCACCGGTCAATAACGCTACCATTTACATTGCCATGTTCCTGCGCTATCTGGTGCTGATGAACGTCAGCCTTGCGGTGTTCAACCTGATTCCGGTGCCGCCGCTGGACGGCAGCCGCATTCTGCTGGTGGTGCTGCCGCAGCGCATCTACTTTGGCCTGATGCGGTACGAAAAATATATCATGATCGTCATGCTGGCAGCGGTTTGGGGCGGCTTTCTGGATACGCCGCTCTACTACCTGAATAACGTGGTGTGGTCGCTTTTGGGCGCAGGCACCGGCTATATCGATAAGATCGCCTACACCGTTTATGCAAGCAGCCTTGGGGCGGTGATCTGAGTGGCAGAGGAATTGACCTTCCATCTGGAAGATTTTGACGGCCCGCTGGAATTATTGCTGGCTCTGGTGGCCAAACATAAAATGGACTTGCATAATATCCCCATCCTGCAGCTGATCGACCAGTACACCCGCACCGTGGAGCAGGCTGACCCTGACCCCGAGACCGCCAGCGCCTTCATTGAGATGGCGGCGCATCTGGTGGAAATGAAAAGCTTTCTGCTGCTGCCCCGCAGCGAAGAGGGCGAGCGCATGAAGCAGGAACTCACCGGTCAGCTCATCGAGTACGACCAGTGCCGCCGCATGGCGGCTCTGCTGCGCGCAAAAGGAGAGGCTGCTCCGGTATTCGTGCGCCGTCCCATGGAAGTGGAGTGGGATAACACCTACGCATTGCACCATGCCCCGCAGATCTTGGCGGACTACTGGCAGGCGTTGGCAGGCCGCACCAAGAACCCGCCGTGTGCCCACCCAGCAGCAGTTTGAGCCGCTGGTCACCGCGCCCATGGTATCGGTCACCAGCCGGGTGGTGTACATCCTGCGCCGGATGCTGGGCGGCACCGTGGCAAAAATGGAGCAGCTGTTTTCCCGCAGCCAGAGCCGCAGCACCAACGTAGCTACCTTTCTGGCACTGCTGGAACTGGTGCGCGGCGGACGCATCGCGCTGGACGACCGGGGAGCGCTGACCATGCGCCGCACCCGCCCGGAACGCAATAAGGAGAACCCATGAACCAGAAACAAACCCTTGCCGCCGTGGAGGCTATGCTTTTTGCCTGCGGCGACCCCATAGGTGCTGATAAGCTGGCACAGGCGGTGCAGCTGCCCCAGTCCAGCGTGGATGCCGCACTGGAGACCCTGCACACCCGCTATCAGCGGGAGGACAGCGGCCTGTGTCTGCTGCATCTGAATACCCGGTGGCAGCTGGCTACCAAGACCCAGTGGGCAGACTGTGTGCGCCGCGTGCTGGACAGCCGCCGCGCTGTGCCGCTTGGCCCTGCGGCCATGGAGACCCTGACCGTCATCGCCTATAATCAGCCGGTGTCCCGCGCCTTTATTGAGCAGGTGCGCGGTGTGGATTCCTCCTCCAGCGTGTCCGGTCTGCTGGAAAAGGGGCTCATCGAGGAAGCCGGACGTCTGGATCTGCCGGGTCGCCCGGTCAGCTTCCGCACCACCGATACCTTTTTGCGCGTGTTCGGCCTGTCCAGTCTGGCAGACCTGCCGCCGGTGCACAGCGATGCACCGGCAGATGATCCGACCGAAAGTGAGGCTGATCCATGGGCATGGTTCTTTCCGCAGTGGGCGCTTGTCTGCTGTTCATCCTCAAGGTGGTGGGCATCCTGCTGCTGATTTTGTTGGTGCTGGCGGCGCTGTTGCTGCTGTGCCCCTTCTGCGCGGATGTCTGCTGGCAAAACGATACGCTTACCGTAAAGGCCGGGGCACTGGGCATCACTTTTCCGGTGTTCCAATACCCAAAGCCGGAACCTCCCGCCCAGCCGGAGGAGCCCAAGGGCTTTACCGGCAGACTGAAAGCAAAATTCCGCGCATGGCGTGCGGAGCGTAAGCGCAAAAAAGCTAAAAAAAAGGCTGCGCAGCCCGCAAAGCCCAAAGCTGAAAAGCCGCCCCGCCAAAAGGCAAAGATCACGCTGGATGTGATCTGCACCATGCTGCGGCGTGGGTACGCTGCTGCGGGCGGTGTTTGGCGCGCTCCGCTTTACAAAGATCTCGGTCTGCCTTGGCGTGCGCGGGGACGACCCCGCCGCAGCTGCCCGCAATTACGGCAAGCTGCAGGCGTGGCTGTACCCGACCCTTGGCGTGCTGGACCACTTCTTCTTTCTGGAATTTGACCAGCTGCGCGTTCTGCCGGACTTCGGCAGCGCCCAGCCTACTGTGCAGGACAAGGTGTCCTTCCGGGTCAGCGCACAGGCGCTGTTCATCGTCATTGCCGCTGTGCGGGTGCTGTACGAGTTCTGGCGTAAAAAAGTATTGGACATTTTTATTTGAAGATGATACACTAAATCTATCTCAGAATGCTTTCCGGCGGCCTGCTGCCTGCACGGATGAATAAAGGAGAGTTGTTTTATGGCAGAGCATCCTATTCAGGGTCTGATGAACGTTACGATGGAGAAAATTCACCAGATGGTGGACTCCAACACCATTATCGGCAAGCCCATCACCACCGAGGATGGCATCACCATCCTGCCGGTGTCCAAGGTGAGTTTTGGTTTCGCCTCCGGCGGTACCGATTTTAACGGCAAGAACGCTGCCAACAAGGATCTGTTTGGCGGCGGCTCCGGTGCCGGTGTCAACATTCAGCCGGTGGCATTTTTGGTCATCAAGGATGGCTGCGTGCGCACCATCCAGCTGTCGGATAGCTCCAACAGCATCGACCGTGCCCTGACCATGCTGCCCGAGCTGGTGGAAAAGCTCACCACGCTGGTCAAAAAGGACGATAAGGCACCCGCAGAGGAGCCTAAGGCAGAGTAACCCTTTATAGCAACCTAACCGCAGCCGCAGGCCTTTTGGTCTGCGGTCTATATAACCGCGCACCGTGCCCCGCAAAAACAGGGGAGCGGTGCGCGTTTTGAGCGCCGTGAGGCGCACAAGGAGTAATATTATGGCAGAAGAACGTATTCAGAAGATCATGGCCGAGCAGGGTCTGTGTTCCCGCCGCGCCGCCGAGCAGATCATTGCCGAGGGCCGCGTCAAGGTGAACGGCCACCCGGTAAAGGTGGGCGACAAGATGGACCCCAACCGTGACGTGCTCCATGTGGATGACGAGCGCATCTACATCCAAAAGAACCAGCAGCTGTATTATCTGGCGCTGTACAAGCCCCGTGGCTATGTGACCACCGCCAGCGATGAGCTGGGCCGCAAGACCGTGATGGACTTGGTCAGCGACATCCCCGCCCGCCTGTACCCGGTGGGCCGCTTGGATAAGGACAGCGAGGGTCTGCTGCTGATGACTAACGACGGTGCCTTTGCACAGGCCGTCACCCATCCGTCCGGCGGTATTTCCAAGTTGTACCGCGTTACCGTGCAGCCCCGCGCCGATGAGGCCACCATCCTCAAGCTGAGCAGCGGCGTCGTGCTGGACGACGGCACCAAGACCATGCCCTGCGCCATCAACGTGGTCACTGACGAGCCCGGCCGCACCGTGATGGAAATGACCCTGAAAGAGGGCAAGAACCGCGAGATCCGCCGGATGTGCGAGAGTGTGGGTCTTGAGGTGGTGCGCCTGAAGCGCAACGCCGAGGGCGTGGTGAAGCTGGGCATGCTCAAGCCCGGCACCTACCGCGAGCTCACCAAGGCCGAGGTGAACGGTCTGCGCGCTGCAGCCGTCAAGGGACGTGCACAGACCCGCTCTGCTGCGCAGCAGTCCAAGGCTGCCGAGCGCCGTCCTCGCGGCCTGTGGGCAAAAACGCACCCCGGAAGCAGAAGTAAGGAGTTATCGGATCATGGAACGAGAAACTCTGAAATCCCGTCTGGGCTTTATTCTGCTTTCCGCAGGCTGTGCCATCGGCATCGGCAACGTGTGGAAGTTTCCGTATATTGCAGGTCAGGGCGGCGGCGGTGCTTTTGTACTATTCTACCTGATCTTTCTGGTCATTCTGGGTCTGCCTATCATGACCATGGAATTCGCCGTGGGACGCGCCTCCCGCAAAAGCCGGTGCGGGCGTATCAGGCACTGGAAAAGCCGGGGCAGAAGTGGCACATCCACGGCTACTTCACCCTCATCGGCTGCTACCTGCTGATGATGTTCTACACCACCGTGGCGGGCTGGATGCTGCACTATTTCTACATGACCGCCGTCGGCAAACTGGCGGGGCTCAACGCCGAGCAGGTGGCCGGTAAGTTTACCGAAATGCTGGCCAGCCCCGCTACTATGACCTTCTGGATGGTATTTGTGGTGGTAGTGAGCATTCTGGTGTGCGCCAAGGGTCTGCAAAGCGGTCTGGAGCGCGTGACTAAGGGCATGATGATCGCCCTGCTCCTCATTATGGTGGTGCTTGCCGTCAACAGCCTGTTCATGCCCGGGGCAAAGGAAGGCCTTTCCTTCTTCCTTGTGCCGGACTTTGCCCGGATGCAGGAGGTGGGCGTGGTCAACACGCTGGTCTCCGCTATGAATCAGGCCTTCTTCACCCTGAGCCTTGGCATCGGCGCCATGTCCATCTTCGGCAGCTATATCGGCAAGGAACATTCCCTGCTGGGCGAATCTGTCCGCATTGTGGTGCTGGATACCTTTGTAGCCATTACCGCCGGTCTGATCATCTTCCCGGCCTGCTTTACCTACCATGTGGACCAGACCAGCGGCCCCAGCCTTATCTTTATCACCCTGCCCAACATCTTTGCCAATATGTCCATGGGGCGGCTGTGGGGCAGCCTGTTCTTTTTGTTCATGGCTTTTGCAGCCATGTCCACCGTGCTGGCAGTGTTCGAGAATATCATCTGCTGTGGCATGGAACTGACTGGCTGCAGCCGCAAAAAGTCCAGTCTGGTGAACCTTGTGCTCATCATCCTGCTGTCCATGCCCTGTGTGCTGGGCTATAACCTGTGGGCATGGGATGGCTTTGCAGTGTTCGGCGGTGCTGTGCTGGATGTAGAGACTTTCTGGTCAGCAACCTCTTCCTGCCGCTGGGCAGCCTGGTATATCTGCTGTTCTGCGTTACCCGCTACGGCTGGGGCTGGCAGAACTACAAAAAAGAGGTCAACACCGGCAAGGGTCTCAAGGTGCAGGACTGGATGCGCGGCTACCTGACTTATGTGCTGCCGCTCATCGTGGTGTTCATCTTTGCATTTGGTCTCTACGACAAATTCCTTGCATAAGTGATCCCAGCGTCTGCTCCGTCTTTGATTGACGAACAGGCGGAACAAGTGTAATATAAAAGCATATAGGGTGCTTCTCCCGGCGGGAAACACTGCTATATGCTTTTTTGTATTCAAAAAGGAGGAAACACACCCATGCACATTCTGGTCTGTGACGATGATGCGGCCTTCGCTGCACAGATGGACGAGTACATCTCGGAATGGTTCCGCGCCCGGGAGATTCAGGTGCAGAGCACCGTCTGCACCAGCGGCGAGCAGCTGCTGGCTACCCCGGAGCTGGAACGCTACCAGCTGGCGTTTCTGGATGTAGACCTGAAAACCACCGACGGCATTGCACTGGGACGCAAGCTGCGGCAGGTCGCCCCGGATATCGTGCTGGTGTACATCTCGGCTTATCTGGAATTTGCCCCGCAGGGCTACACGGTCAACGCTTACCGCTACCTACTCAAGCGGGATATTGCCGCCCAGCTGCCCAGCTGTCTGGAGGATATTTTTTCCGGCATGTCCGACCTCCGAAAAACGCTGGAGGTGCACCACAACCGTACCACCAGTGAGATTCCGCTGGATCAGATCTATTATCTGGAAAGCGATCTGCGGCAGATCAACGTCTACGGCGATATCCCGCACCAGCATCTGCACCTTTTACGGCAAGATCGCTGATCTGCCCGCCATGCTGTACGAAAACGGCTTTTTGCAGGTAGGGCGCAGCGATGTGGTCAATCTGAAATATGTGCGCTCCATCCGCAACTATAAGGTGGAGCTGCGCAGCGGGGTAGAACTGAGCGTCAGCCGACAGTACTATACAGCCATCCGCAGCGCATGGCTGGAATGGAAGGGGCAGTTCGGTGATGAATGAAGAATTCTGGCGCTGGTATATGTACGGCCACTGGGTCTGCCTGACCCAATGGCTCGGCTTTATCATGGTTGAATATGCTTACCTTGGCAAGGGCAGGGTAAAGCACCCTCTGGTGTGGTCCGGTGTTATAACCATGCTTACGATGACCCTCTCGGTCATGCGCAACCATGGCTTTTTTACGCCGATGGCAGTGGTTTACACGCTTCTTTTTCTGTTCATCACAGTTATGCTGTTTGGTGGCACGCCGGGGCAGAAATTTACCGCCTGTCTGATCAACGGTACCATGTGCCTGTTGGTTGAAAACAGTGTGCGGTATGTCATATCGTGGATGCTGGAGTGTGAGCTACAGCAGGTCATCCAGCGCGCAGATTGTCTGATCATAATGTCATTCGCAAATCTGGTAGTCAGCACCGGGGTATCGTTCTTTGTGGGCAAGTGGCGCAGATACAATGCGCTGGAGCTTTGCAGGCGCTGACCATGAGCTTTTTTCCGGGCGTGGTCGTGGTGCTGAACATCCTGCTCATGCTCACAGATAACAACAAAAGGGCCACCATGGCCACAATGGGGATGACAGTGGGGCTTACGGTGGCTGTCATGGTGCATCTGTGCATCGTGGCAATGTTCAATGATCAGGTCATGCAGCGTCGCAGCCTGCATTTTCAGGCCGAACTGGAGCAGCAGCGGGCTTCGGCTCTGCTGGATTCCTACACCGCCCAGCGCCGCCTGACCCACGAATTCACCAACCATATCGGTGCGTTGCGTGCCTTGCTGGCACAGGGAGATGTGGCCGGTGCGCAGGACTATATTGCCGGTGTGGATAAGGCTGTGGCGGCCAGCACTACCATTATGGATACCCACAACCCGCTGTTGGACTCCATCCTGACTCGCAAGTACGAGGAGGCCACCCGGCAGGGCGTAAGCGTGTATTTTGATCTTTGCGACCTGCGGGATTTTCCCTTAAGCGGAGTGGATATGGTCACCGTGCTGGCCAATCTGCTGGATAACGCCATCTGTGCCGCAGCGCAGGCGTACCCGCCGGAGGTCTACGTGCGAGTGCGCAAAACGGAGGAGGAATATCTTCTCTCGGTGCGCAACCGGGTGCAGCGGGACGTGGAGCTGCCGCCGGATGGGCAGTTACCCCGCACCACCCGCAAGGAGCCCGGCCACGGCATGGGGCTTTCCAATGTGCGGGACGTTCTGCTGCGCCACGGTGCGGAGTATACCCTGAGCTGCCGGGACAATTGGTTCCGCTTTACCTGTGCGGTGCCTACCGGCAATTCATGACATCTGCACCGTCAGAATATGACAATTTTTG
>ENA-OQIO01001564-OQIO01001564.1-human-gut-metagenome-genome-assembly--contig:-NODE-1564-length-11085-cov-1.701862_pt1 | contig 11085 bp, 16 predicted proteins | sample MGYA00242573_ERZ504737 | MGnify/ENA primary metagenome ERZ504737 (study PRJEB26092, sample SAMD00036203) | human gut metagenome | host: Homo sapiens | study: EMG produced TPA metagenomics assembly of... | reverse complement strand
GGATTATTTACAATATATCTCTGTGGACATAGGTCATAATCATTCTTTTTTAAGGTCTTTTTGTTTACCTTTGCAGTATATATTTTTTACATTTTTTTCACTTCGTTAATATTTCTTATAAGTTCTGAAACTTTCTTATCTGAAATACTACATGATTTTTTATCTTTGACAAAAAAAATCCTTAGCATTTATCATAAACACTTCTTCACTTTTTTTGTTTTTCTTAAAGATTACAAATGCTGCTGCAACTCCTGTATTAGGAATAATTCCTGTTGGTAACTCTACTATACTATCAATATATTTATCCTCCACTAAAGTTCTCTAATTTGTATTGTCCTCTTCATACTTCTAAAAAGAATTCCCATTGGCACAAGAGCAATAGCAATCCCATCTTCATTTAGTCTTGCGATAGCATGTCTAATTCCTATTGTCTCTGATTCTCCACCATTTGAATATAAAACGTTCTTTTCTTCTATATACATTAAGTATTCTGATTTATATTTTACTTTTAATGGCGTTTCAACTACAATTCTGTCATATTTATCATTTACAGAAATTGGATTCAATATTGAATCTCCACATTTTATTGATCCTATTTTATTTCCGCTTAATATAGTAATTATAGCTGCAATTCCAATAATTTGCACGGATAAATCTTGTAAATAAACAGTTCCTTTTCCTGCTGCCACTTCATTAACAGATAATCCAGAACCACAATATCCATCATATACTTTCATTCCATCTTGAACATTAAGAATTGCCTTTTCAAGTTTAGCAAGACTTTCCGATGAATAACTAAAATTTGATATTCTTCTTGTTTGTAATGACATTCTTTCTACAATTCGTTTTGCAATTTCATATAAATCTTTTTGCTCTTTTATTCCCATAAAATTCACTGCTTCAAAAATATGTCTTACACTATCCTCATCTGTCTTATATAAAATTGGATCTATTGTTTCACATAATACTCCATATTCTATATTATAAAAATTTTCTACTTCTGTTAAATATTCTACCAAATTTCCAGAATAAATCATTTTTCCATATGTCAGTGATAGATATCCTAAGGAAAATTTTTCATCATAAAAATCTATCTCATCCTTTTTAATTCTAAATATTTAAACAACAACGCATACAACATTATTTTATATAATTCAGTTGCATCAAAAGCTCCCCTAAATTTATTTACCAACACCCATAATCTATTGATTTCTTGCTTCTTCATTTTCCATTCCTTTCTTTATACTTTTTAATACTATATTTTCCATTATTTTGTTTCTGTTTCTATCATATCTGAAGTATAATTTTTTCTTCCCGCTTAGAATATATGCTTGTCCAATATCTTCCATATCTTCTTTAGATACTTGTGGAATATCAAGATTTCTTAAATCAGTTACTTTGATCATTGGTCTTATAGATCCCATTACTTTTGATTTAAGAATTTCTCTTACATATCTTGTATTCAGAAAAGCAGACAAATATTAGCGTCCATTTCATCTTTTTTAACCCTGATAATGGCACAAAATGATGGAACTGCTAATCCTTCATTTTCTTTTGTAACATATGTTGCATTATATGGTGTTGATAACTTAACAACTACATCACCCTCTTTTGTAAATTTTTTTTCATCTATCATTTTGCAAATTTGTAGTTCTCCCAAGTCTTCTTTTACAATTATTCCATCAGAAATTGCTTTCGGTGCAAGAACCTTAACTATTCCAATCGTATCATCTCATTTCTGTTTTCGGCTGAAACTCGTGTCATAATTTGTCCTACAATAATTTTAGCTACTTCTTCTAATTTCATTTGTATTACCTCCAGTCTTGTTTTTGATATTTCCTTTTGTTTTTTGAAATATTAATGACGTACATTTATTATGACTTTAATATACCACGACATCTTATTTATGTCAACAAAGAATATTGAAATATATATTACGTACATGTATTTTCAAATATAAAAACTCTCTGAATCATATCCTTCCACCTAAGAATACAACCCAGAGAGATTCTAAATCCTTTTCTATTTTCCTTTTCTTCCTACTCTTCGTCTTAATACTACTAATTACCACATCCCCCAACTGGCACCCCACTTTCCGAACAACAATATCTTCAATCTGACTCCTCTCAACCTTAGACAGATCTTTCTTATTCACCAACACATCCACCTTCCCATTCGTAATCGTAACAATACTATTCAAAAATCCCTTAGCCCCCAGCAGATTCTCCGCTGCAGTCTCCATCTCCATCTGCTCTGACAGCATCGCAAGTTTATCCACCGCATCCTGCTTCACACTATCTTTCACCGTCTGATCCTTAATAATCTCCTCAAGAGTATCCTTCGCCTTGCTATGTGTCTGCTCCCTCTCTAATTTCGCTTTTGCCACATAATTACTAACCTGTGCATTTGTAAGTACCGCTTCCCCAACATCGGTTACATCATCTGTTACTGCTGCCGCACTTTCTTTTGCCACATTCTTTGAAACTGTCTTCGCCTTACTATTCTTCGTCCCAGCCGAATCGTATTTCTGACTATAATTTACATACCCTGCAACAGCGATCACAACCGCTAAGGTCATGATGATCATCTGATTTTTCTGAAATACTTTTTTCATGTTTAAGGAATCCTCCATTTTTAAGACTTTCACTTTATAAGATGAAATATGAAATAACACAGAAACTGCTTCAACGATCTGATTCTTTATAATATCATTCCCCGCCGCCCTGGGCGACAACGACCACTCCTTCAACGACTGGTTCTACTTCTTTGATCACGTATGGGACTTTCTTTCCATCTTCTTCGACTAAGATGGTCTGTTCATCTTCTTTGACCGTTTTTTCTTTTTCACTGCTGCTTTGTTCATAGGGACTGTCTTTATTTACGACGGCTTCTTTGGATGAATTAACGGTGATCATCACTTTTACTTTTCCGACTCCTTCTACATGTTTTAATGCATTGACCAATCGCCTCTCCTGCTTTTTCACATAGAGATCGGTAGAATCTTCTTTTGCTGTGGTTTCAGTGCTTTGTGCGTTCTTCTTTGTCTTCCCGGATGGGATGCTCACGATGATCAGGCTGATGCCAAGAAGTAAGATCAGGCAAAGTTTTGGAATGCCGATATTTTCGATCAGATGTTGTAGTTTTTCCCTCTCTATCATATTTCTTCTACTCACTTATATTTATATTAGATTCCTTCATATTATAGAAGTTTGAAATTGCGGTTTTTAGTTTCTTTGTATGACGAAGCTTGTCTGTTTTGATGTCGATCTTCTCGATGGTTCCTTTTTCATTTACCTTTGAGTCAACGTCTAATACTTTGAGATCGTATTGTGAAAATAATGTTGTGATCTGTTCTTTGATCTGATTTTGTTTTTCCTCTTTTGCACCATCTAAAAATGCAGGGTTAGTTTCTCCTTTGACTGCGGTGGAGATTGCCTGTGTCACGATATCTTCGCTGGATAAATAATAGGATATTGGCTGCATCATCAGGGAGATGAGCATAAATCCTGTCATTAACCGAAGGTATGGCCGGTAGATGCTTTTGTCGCAGAGCTGATCGATCAGTGTTGTTAAAATCAGGAAAAATATGATCATTTTCAGATAATCCATAACCCTTACCCCGCATAATAATTAACGTTGGTTGAGAATGCGATCAATGCCACGGACAGGATAAATAATAGTGCCATCGTAAAGATCATCGAAAGCATTAATTTCCCGCTTTGAATGACTGCATCCATCGCTCCGGTGATCCTTTTGTCGGATATGGCTGGATCATGATCCTGCCAGCAGATATGTAAGAACAACTGCTGTGATCTCTATGACTGGTGGCACGATGATTACGATCAGTACAAGGATTCCAACGGCTCCGATGCTGTTTTTGATCACAACTGCCGAACCGATGACCATGGTCATGGCTGAATTCAAACCACTTCCGATTCCTGGAATGGCACTCATTCCTTTTTGGAGAACTGTATTTTTCATGGAATCAACGGCTGGAAGGATCATCGACTGGATCAGCTGGACTCCTAACAGGACACTTAGGAATCCTTTGAGCAAAAACTTGATCACACCTTCGAGCGTTTTGCATAGTCTTGAAAAATGTTCTTCTTTTGATATATGGTTGATGATCTTTAAGACAAATAAGATCTTGATCATCGGAAGTAATACAACATTTGTAAGGGTTGTCATTGCATAGATCAGCAGAAGATAGAATTCATAAACTGTCGTTGATGTCGTGATCCCGGAAGTTGAGACAACAGCCAGTGAATATGCCATGATCATTCCTTTCATATAATCTGCCATTAAGGTAACGAGCTGCGTCACTGTTTTGTTTAAATAAAAAAAGGAATGTACCATGACACCGCATAGGATCACATAAGTAATATAAAATGCACTATTGGCTGTGCTTTGCTGAAAAAAGGAATCGGACAGATTTTTAAAGATGGCTGCGGTAAATGCGATCAGAAGGATTTCTCTGATCAGGTTCTTTTTGGATCAACATTAACGGTTTAAAAAGACCTCTTTCATTTTGGCTTTGATCGTATGCAGAACACCTTTTACATTTCCGTGGATCAGCTGTTTTACTAATTGTGTATAAGATAGATCGATCTCTTTGTCTTTTAAGGTGTTTTCCACATTGGTAAACATATCTTCGTTTAGTTTTGTTTCTTTGGCTGAAATATCATTTGTTCTTGTAAGGATCAGTAAAAATAGCAAGGTTAGCAGGAATATTCTTTGTTTCATGTACCATTTCCTAATAGTTTCTGGATTGTTCCAAGCAGCGATTCAAAGACTGGAAGTCCAACGATCAGGATCGCTAATTTTCCTGCAAACTCAATCTGCTTTGCAATCGATGCCTGTCCTGCGTCTTTGCAGATATTGGATGCGAACTCGCAGATGAAGGAGATACCGATCAGTTTTAAAAGGATCTGGAAGTAGCTTTGTGGGATTTTTGAATAGGACCGGATCATCTCAAACACGGTTAGTATTTCCTCCATTTGTTTTAGTCCATACATTGCCAGAAGAATGCTTGAGATCACTGCGATCACGACTGCGATCTCTGGACGGATCGTTTTGATCTTCATGGCGATCAGACTTGCAACGATTCCAAAGAATGCGACTTTTATCATCTTAGTATCCGCCTCCAATCTCTAGGATATCGTAAAAAGTGTCTGGACGCTTTCAAACAGATCATAGATATACGGGATCACCCAGCAAGGACAAGGATCAGTCCGGCAAGTGTGATCAAAAATGCCTGTTCGTCTCTTCCGGAATGTTTTAAGACCTGCACAAGGATCGTTACAAGAATTCCAACGGCTGCGATCCGAAAATGATATTGACACTCATAACCCCTCCTTGTCATAAAAATGTCTGGTAGTTGCTTTATAGTAAGATAATCACGATCAGAACGCTTAGTGATATACCGAGGCTTCGGTACATCTTGCAGTTCTTTACTACTTGATCTTTCATAAGGAAGATCTGGTCATCGATTTGTTCGATTGTCAGCAGGATCGTTTTCTCCTGCATCTGTTGGTCAAGATATCCGATCGTTTCACCCATGTTTTTTAAGATTTCATAAAACTTTGGTTCATAGATCACTTGTTTTAATTTCTGCTCCGCGGTCTGCTGCCATATTTTAGCGAAAGATTCTTCACTATGTGTCTCTAACTGCTTTGCCACCTTTTTTAGAAATGGCTGATATTCCTTCTCTGTCTTTGTCGATATTTTTAAAACAGCTTCTGGAAGTGGGGTGAATCCATAGCGGATCTCTCCTTGCAGAAGGTATAACATTCGTTTGATCGCAATTCCCTGTTCCAGACGTTTTTGTTCTTTTGCGGCTTTGTGAAATCCAAATCCGATCCCTGCAAAGATCACGATCAATGATCCTAATATCTTGATCAATTTAGGACCACCCCGTTTTCATCTATGATCTGTGCGATATAGCCAGGCTTGTTTCGCTGTTCTAAGATCACGTAGCGCTGAAACATCTTTTTGTTGATGATCTCCCGCATATAGGGATTCTTGGATAACGATTCTTTGTTCTTTCCATGGGTCGTTGCCAGAATGCTGCAGCCACGGTAGGCACAGAAAAATAAGGCTTCCACATCTTCTTTACTTCCGATCTCGTCCACAGCGATCACATCGGGGGCCATGGATCGGATCAGCATATTCATGCCCTGTCCTTTTTCACATGCATCCATGATATCCGTCTGGATCCCGAGATCATTTTGGGCTACACCTTGGTAGCATGCTCCGATTTCACTTCGTTCATCGATAACTCCGACGGTCTGTCCTTCATCAGAGATTTTTCGGATCATATCCCGAAGCAGAGTGGTTTTTCCACAGCCGGGTGGTGAGATGATCAGCGTTGGAATGAGTTTTCCCATTCTGGTGCAGCGTGAATATAAGATGTCCGCACATCCTTTCACTTCATGTGCGACTCGGATATTTAATCCGGAAATATGTCGGATCGTTTTGACTTTATCATGATCCATGACAACGGTTCCGCAGATTCCAACCCGGTGTCCACCTCGGATCGTTAAAAATCCTTGTTTTAACTGTTCGATATAAGCATACATCGAATAGCTGCTGATATATTCCATGGCTTGTCTGATCTCTTGTGAGGTTACGATATGTAATTGTTCTTTTCTTGTTGTGATCTTTCCCTGTTCGGATAGATAGCAGGTTTTTGCGTTGTATTTTAAAATGACTGGCTTTTGAATACGCAGGCGGATTTCCTGAAGTTCGTCCCAGTTGATGTCTGCTTGCTTTATGATCGTTCTGATATGTAATGGAAGGATTCCTAAGATTTCTTCCTCTTTCATAAATTTAAAACACCTCCCCATTTTGGTATAATCCAAATATATGTGATGGAAGGTGTTTTTATGAATGTTATTTTATTTTTTCTTCTGATAATATGGTGCGATCTGGTCAAAGGATTGTCTGAGCTGATACTGGAAATTATTTTGCTTGACGATATTTGTCTTCTGGGTGACAAACTTGTCTAACTTCTGCATATACTCTTCTTCCGTGACACTTCCTTCTGCCACGTAAGTAAGACCTTTTTCCCAGCTTGCGGTTAAGGTTGGGTTTAAAAGTGATCCTATGGATGCACTGACAACATTGACGATCATCTCTCCGGTTAAAGTCGGTGTTACGATCTGTGTCTTTTTATTTAATGCGATGTATTTATTGGACACAAGTTTCTTTACGATCTCTGCTCTTGTCGCACTTGTTCCGATTCCGCTTCCTTTGATCTGTTCTCTTAAATCTTCATCTTCGATGAGCTGTCCTGCATTTTCCATGGCAAGGATCAAAGAACCTGAGTTGTATCGTTTTGGTGCGGATGTTGTTCCATCTTTGATCTTGTATTCTTTGACTGGTAGTTTCATACCTTTCTTTAACGATGAGATTGCATTGATCTGTTCTTCTGTTAATGCAACTTCTTTTTTCTGGCCGCCCATTCCAGTGACTTTTAAGTATCCTGGATCTTTTAACATCTTAAAATTTGCAAAGAATGCTTCGCCTTTGGTCTGTGTCTCTAATTTGATCTTTAAGTACACAGCTGGCGGCATAAAAATGCTTAGGAATCTTCTGGCGATCACATCGTAGACTTTCTGTCCCATCTCTGAGATCCTTGATAAACTGCCTACTGCCTGTCCGGTTGGAATGATCGCATAGTGGTCGGTGATCTTCTTGTCATCTACGTATTTCGACTTGATGATTCCCTGATACTTCTTGCCTGCATGATCTCATTTGCAAATCCTGATAGAGGAGTGTAATTGTTTAATCCTCCGATATTTTTATAAATCTCTTTGGCGACCGCACTGGATAAGACTCTGGCATCGGTTCTTGGATATGTAACCAGTTTCTTTTCATATAGGTCCTGGACCACTTTTAATGTCTCATCTGGACTTAGCTTGAATCGTTTGGAACATTCATTCTGAAGTTCTGCCAGATTATATAATAACGGCGGATTCTTCTTTTCCTGTCGTTTGGATGAGGATACTACGATCGTCTCATTGTTGCTTCCATCTTCTAAATATTTGATGAATTCCTTTGCATCGTTCTTGTCCAGGAATCCGTTATCCTTATATAGTTTCTTGGACTCAAAGTACTTTGATCCTTTCACTGCTTTCCATTCGGCTTCCACTTCAAATCCCTGGCAGTCAAAGTGTCCTAAGATTCTGTAAAACGGTGTTGGCACAAAGGTACGGATCTCTCGTTCTCTCTTGACGATCATTCCGAGAACGCAAGTCATCACTCGTCCGACTGCAACCACTAAGCTTCGTTTCTGATTTAAATAGTTACCGAGTGTCCAGCCATATTTGAGTGTCAGGACTCTGGAGAAGTTGATTCCCATCAGATAGTCTTCTTTGGCTCGCAGGTATGCGGCGGCGGCTAGGTTGTCATATTCACTTAAGTCTTTCGCTTCTTTTACCCCGCGGATCACTTCTTCTTTTGTCTGGGAGTCGATCCAGACACGTTTTTTCTTCTTGTCTTTGCTGACATTGGCCTGCTGGTCTACCAGACGGTAGATGTATTCTCCCTCTCGTCCGGAGTCAGTGCAGACGTAGATCGTATCAATGTCTTCTCGATTAAGCAGTGAAGATACGATATCAAACTGTTTTTGTACTCCTGGGATCGTTTCATATTTGAATGTATCTGGGATAAATGGAATGGTTTCTAAGTCCCATTTCTTTAGTGCAGGGTCATACTGGTCTGGATAAGACATGGTAACTAAATGTCCGACGCACCATGTGATGACTGCCTTGTCTCCTTCCATGTATCCGTCTCTGTTTTTTGCATTTATATTCAGTGCCGCTGCGAATTCTCTTGCGACACTTGGTTTCTCTGTGATAAATAGTGCTTTCAAAAAATTACCTCTTTCTAAAAGTTTTTACGATATATTATAACATAACCATTGAAAACATGATATAATTAAATCTAGTTCTTGTGGAATTCATATCTGTAGAATCATGATTCCACATAAAATTTATACTGAAAGGATGATGAGTATGTTTTTAAATGAAGCAACCAAACTTCGTGCACAGACAATTATCAAGGGACTTGAAAAAAGAAATATGCATGGTGTTTTCTGTGCAACCAAGGAAGACGCCCTAAAACAGGCTCTTAGTTATATCAAAGAGGGTTCTTCTGTTTCTTGGGGTGGTTCTATGAGTGTTTCTGAGATTGGCTGATGGATGCCTTAAAGGAAGGAAACTATCATCTGATCGATCGTTCTGTTGCAAAGAATTTTGATGAGCAACGTGAGATCTTTTCTAAGGCTGTCTTATCTGATTATTTCCTGATGAGCTCTAATGCGATCACCTTAGACGGAGAACTGATCAATATCGATGGAACTGGTAACCGTGTTGCGTGCTTAAGTTATGGTCCTAAACATGTGATCATGATCGTTGGTATGAACAAAGTTGTCAATGATGTGGAAGATGGTATTAAGAGAGTTCGTAATTTTGCCAGCCCTCCAAACACTCTTCGTCTCGGACTGAAAACTCCTTGTTCTATGACTGGACGTTGTGGAGACTGTTATGGTGATACCTGCATCTGCAGTCAGATCGTTGTGACAAGACGTCAGAGTGCAATGATGAAAGATCGTGTCAAAGTGATCCTTGTTGGTGAATCTCTAGGTTATTAAGGCACTCGCTCTTTCTATCAAATATCACAGAACACAGACATTTTATCAGCATTCACTGGATATTTTATCGCCATTCCAGTGAAAATGCCTTTTCTATTCTTGAATTTTTATAACAATCATAGTAAAATCAAACTATATTATGACACAATTCGACATTTTTTATAACAATATTGATATTATGAGGTTTTTCTATGAATTATGATATTTACCATTCATCTATCACTTATTTTCCACTGCTTCCGCTTTCTAAAACGGCTTCCTTTGAGTGCAAGGTACTGGATATCCGACAGATGCCTGCTCAGGTTTTGTTTCCTCATTGGGATGATGAATTTGAGTTTATATATGTTCTCTCTGGCATGATGGAATTTCGTGTCCGGCAGAAGGCTTTTCTGGTTTCTTCTGGGGAAGGTTTCTTTTTAAACACTGGGGAGATTCATTCCGCTTGTGCATATCAGTCTTATGACTGCCGCTTTGTTATCTACCGGATCTGCCCTTCTGTTCTTTTTCAGACAGAAGATAATCCTTTATATCAAAAATATATCAAACCTATGGTCGATCATCCTCCTTTGGATTTTTAACGTTCGTTCCAAAAGTCCCTTGGCAGAAATATATCCTTGAAATGATCCGCAAAATGAATGATATCTGTGAACGTCCTGTTGATGGTTATGAGTTGAAGATCAACCATTTTATAAACGAGATCTTTTATTATATCTTTCATAATGTGAATCTCTCCAAAGAACTGTCCTTAAAAGAATCCAGAGATTTGGAACGTATGAAAGATGTGATGATATATCTTACTAAAACGATCGACCAAAAGCATACACTCGCTGATATTGCTTCTTACTGCCATCTAAGCAATAGTGAATGCTGCCGACTCTTTCAAAGAAATGTTCATCTAAGTCCTGTGGATTATCTGAATCAACTTCGTATTCATATGAGCTTGCCTGAGATCATAAAACATGAGAAAAAGATAACAGATATCGCTAAGATGTATGGTTTCTCTGGCAGCAGTTATTTCTCTGAAATGTTTAAAAAGACCCTCGGCATAACGCAAGAGCCTTTTATAAATCTGTTCTTCAGCAACAAACTCTTTCTTCTAACGCTGATCCCATTCACGGAAGGCGATGAATTTCGTCTTCCAAAGAAGGCTCAATGCTGGTGTTAATGCCAGATCATCTTTGTCCCTTCTTGCATGATCAGATCGATCTTTAATATTCCCGCATACAAAATTACCAGTAGTAACGTAAAGATCACTAGTAATCCATATGCAACAGAATAAGAATTATGCACTTTCTGCCCGATCTTCTCACTAAAGTAAAAAGCGATCCAGTGTCAGAGAAATGATCGAAATCACTGATAAAATGATATTGATCGTATAAAATGTATGCATATCCATATGATTAAACCAGGTTGCCAAAGCACCTAGAAAG
>ENA-OQIO01001563-OQIO01001563.1-human-gut-metagenome-genome-assembly--contig:-NODE-1563-length-11085-cov-1.736174_pt1 | contig 11085 bp, 15 predicted proteins | sample MGYA00242573_ERZ504737 | MGnify/ENA primary metagenome ERZ504737 (study PRJEB26092, sample SAMD00036203) | human gut metagenome | host: Homo sapiens | study: EMG produced TPA metagenomics assembly of... | reverse complement strand
CTTGGAGGTACTGGACACCGCCACGCTGGCGATGCCGGTACGCTGGGAAACGTATTCGGCGGTCAGCTGATCCGTGCAGCCGAGAAAAGCTGCACATCGCAGTTGCCCAGAATTTCCTGCCACTGGTTCTGCGGATAGCGGTTTTGCAGACCGGCAAGATTCTGGAATACGCAGGACATAGAGATGTTGCGGGAGCGAATGACGCTGATGCGCCGGGATAATTCGGAAATCGTACACAGGCGGTCAATTCCTCGCCCAGCACATGAACCGGAACAGGAAGCCGCCCGCCGGGGCAGTTGGCATCGGCATATCGGACGAGTTTGATGAAGGCAAAGGACAGGAACAGCGATGCAAGAAGTCAAAGGTGCTGTCTTGATTCGCTGGTGACTAGATAGTAGGCGCAGGGCTGCTGCCTGGCAGTTCAAGGCTGATTTCGTCATACGCAGTAATTTTCTTAATCAGCTCAGACTGAAATACTTGCAACCGGCTGCCCAGCCCGCTGATAACACCGCTGCGCACCGAATCCGAGGCCCGCTGGTACAGGCTGTACGGTGCTTTGGCGGGGTGTGTCAGTGGCAGAACATCAAACAGGCTGTCCAACTGACTTTCGCTGCATTGCGTGATAAGGTTGTACACCTCACCAATATTCCGCTGTTCCGGCGGGTAGGTGAGGTCAACGTATAAGACCAGCGCTTTCAACAGATTCATCTCGCCGGAATCCCAGAAACGATCGCTCTTGCCTGTGCCGTTGGTATTCTTAATGATGACATCCACGAAAAGCTGCGCCATCAGCTCCTGCCCCTCAATTTCTTTCAGGCAGTTCCATGAATCGGAATTTTCGGGGCTGACGAGGTTGAACACCCGCACCGTGTAGCCCAAAACTCGCATATATTCGCTGGATTTTTCGTAGAGTTCCGATTTGGGGTCACAGATAATCAGCGACTCTCCGCGGGCAGCGCTTTGCAGGATGCGGTTCATACAGAACGAACGGGTTTTCATCGAGCCGCTGGCACCGTAGACGGCGAGGTTGCCGTTCATACGGGTTTTCTCCGGGATGCAAAGAAACCTGCCGTCGAGAATCCCCAGCACGGTGCCCGTATGCTGGGACAGGTCGGAAACCATATCCAGCACGGCGGGGACTTCTCGCGGCTGCATCCAGCCGGACGTGCCGTAAGTGCCTTTTGCGGAGAAATCGAAATTGCGTTCGGAATCCGTTAGGGCATCCTGGCTGAACAGCTTTCGGTATAGGAAATCACAGCGACTGCTGCTGCGCAGCTCGCCGTGCAGTACAGATTGTAGGGAAACCACAGAACACCTTTGAGACAGGCCAGCGGCGACAAAGAGGGAAACGGCGGAGAAGTGCCGCCCAGCATACCGCCGTTTTTCTGCCAGACGGCATAATTGCCGATGAACTGCGTTACGTAGCCGCAGGCATAGAGCAGCAGCGCGACTGCCAATAGAATTTGAGCTCGTTTTTGAGGTTGTTTCATGGGTTGGAGAAGAACCTCCTCTCGAACTCAGCAAGTCGATGGTCTGCAACTCGACCCTGTCGCCGCAGAGTGGCTGCAGCGCGTTTGCCTGAAAATCAAAGCAGAGGATGGCACCTTTCATTTGCAGCAGCTCTAAGGCGGACAGGATCGGAACAGACGCGGCAAATCCGGCAGATAGCAGAATAGAATTGGCGTGCCTGCATCTGTGCGAGCATCGTTCTCGATGAAAGCATTACGGCAAGGCGGCTGAAGCTCTTGCAGCAGCATGGCGCTTAGTCGTCCGATGACATCCGAATGACAAAGCAGCCACAGTAGCGTCTCTCCGTGGTAGTCATTGGTGAGAAAGTAGAAATGTTCGTAGCCCTCGCCAAAAAGGAAGTGTTCTTTCTTGTAAGTCTTTGCATCTTCCAACAGAGTAGTCATCACCGCCCACTGATCGGACAGCAGAATGCCATCAGGCGTGTGACTTGCGCCGGTTCGCGTATAGCGGATATTTTGCAGCATGATTTTTCCCCGCTGTTCGATTTGCGTGTCAAAGGTCGGAACAGCCTCCATGCCGTTGAACACAGCAAAGGTGCGGGATGGGGTCAGCAGCGAGCCGACCATGCGGGAGCCGTGAACCTTTATCATTTCAAGACCCAGTTCTTTCATCTCGCGGGAATCATAAAAAGCGGTTGATTCAATGCGGCAAGGACTGCTGCCACCAGGCACAAATACAGGGGGCTTTTCATCTCGATAAATCGCCGCGCCTGCATTCATCATCGTGACGTAGGTTTGTGCGATACGATGCAGCCGCAGACGGCGGGCAGGGGATGACTTGATGGAGTTGGTGTCGGTGCGGCCTGACAGATAGAATTGAAACCGTTCTGGCGCGCGTTCCCGCAAAAGACGTTTGCCACGGATACCGAGCCGATAGCCGCGAAGATGATCTTTGGAGAAAATGCCAGGAGCTTGTCGTGCGTTAGGCTCGTCACCACTTTTTTGCGGTAACTTTTGCTGGAGGTAAGGCGGTCAGCACACGCACAAGGCAACTCACCGCAGATGGCAGTGAGCGCCAAAAGTTCATAATAGAGGCTATCTTGCGCGGGCAAGACAGGGAAAGAAGAAGAAATAGAAATCACCTCGGAATTTAACCGTGCCTTCTTTGACTCCGGCGAAAGTCGCTGCCGATTGGGGTATAACTCGGCTCACAGCAATGCGAAAAAGTCCCTTCAAAGCACAGGTATCTGATTTTTACGAATTTTTCGGAAAAAGTGGAGGTCGGTTTTCAGCCAATTTTGGGGTGCTCAGCCACGCCGAAAAGCAGTTTTTTGGCATCACGGTTATCACGGTAGAGGACGAATATCCAAACCGGGTCGTCTGGAAAGAATCACACAGCGCCCCAGTATCGTCTGTCAGGCAGAACGTGGCAATGACATCTATAACGGCCTTGAGTTCCAGATTGTCATAATCCCGAACGGCTTGATTGGTAGGTTATGGTCGTAGATATGCTCCACACAAATCACGCAATTGGAGAAGTGGGGAAGTGACCCGCTTTGCACCAGTGCTGCCTGTAGCGGCAGCAAAAGGAATTTACAGCCGTCCCGCTTCTTTTTATCCGGCAGCAGCGCAGGGAGCAACACACGCAAGTAATTGGTGTCCGCCCACACGCGGATGCCTTGCACCTCGGCTGCCTTGGGGTAGTAATAAATCGGCGGCTCGCTAGACACAGAAAAGAACATATTGCGTAGATGAGCCGTGCTTTTCTCGCTGAGAATCGCCGCACTCTCGGCAGTTTTGGCAAACTGCATCGGGTCGGGCGCGGGCAGCAGATGTTCCATCTCGTACAGTTTTTTGTGGATATCGATGAGCCCGCGCTGCTCCAAACGGATGCGGTTCAAAGTACGTCAGGATTCAAGCGCGGCCTCCTTTTTGTAGTAGCTGACGGTGCCGTCTTCGGCCACCGTGCAGAACCCGGCCACCTGCGGAATGTCCAGCAACTCAATCTGGGCAGCATCATCGACCACCACAATGCGTTTGCCTGCATCTTTTTGTGGCTGTCGCAGCAGCTGGCAAATCATAGTTTCCTTGCCCTGCGGGTAGGCACGATTTCATACAGTTCTCCATTTGCAAAACAGAGAATAGCTGCCGGAAATTCTCCAACGGTGTGGTATTCCACCTGATCTATGAAGTCGAGCAGGACCCAAACGCAGCGGGATAAGTCTTTATCTGCGCCGTTTTGTGCTTCTTGATTTGCGTAGTAGCCGCCATTCCTATCGCAGAAGACGCGCCCCTCTTTCAGCATATGGGCAAGCAAAACTTTTGCTGTTGCTTCCTTTTCGGGAAAGAATCGGCAAAGCTGATTCTCGGTCAGACCGGGATACAATGAGATGTTATGCAGCATTTCAGCGGCTTCCCGCTGATAGATCGCTGCGCGGTTTTTCAAAAAAATCACCATCCTTATTGCGCATAAAGGACGCCTAAAGACGTATTAAGCCTTGTCAGCAGCACGGCCATAGGCTGCTAATACGCAATCAATACGTCCTTTTGCGTATTCGTTGTTTTATTGCGTAATTATTGCGTCAAGGTGGACGTATTACGGTCATCTGCAAAACCTCCCTTGTCAGAATTTGCCCAAAACAGAAAGAGCCGTGCCTGAAAAAAGTCAGGTACGACTCTGGGTGAAAATGTCCAACCTTTTTGGCTGAACCCTATTTTGAACATACTAATTGTAACATACGAGATTATACACGTATATACAATCACTGTGCGGATGTTGTGCAGATGTAATGCAAGTTTTCAAATTTATATATGGAAACTTCACGATTTGTTCTTTTACTGACGGATTGCTCATGTTATAATACTGTATAATACATATCGTTAGTCGGCCGAGAATAGGCGTTCATAAAGGTATAGTAAGAGCACTTATTAAGGTCAGCAAAGAACATGTGGGGATATAGCAAGCCAAATTATACTCTGCTATGATGTTGACTTTACGGGTATAACGGGGGTATAATTCTACATAGAATAGTAACTCACAGGAGGTGCGATATGGAAGTATCTGAAATGCAGGCCCGCGCAGTGGAGTTGGAGCGGCAGATTTCAAGTCTGCCCGCTGGCTCTATTACCAAGAAAACCGTCAAGGGTAAGGAATACTTCTACCACCGTTGGACGGAAGATAAGAAGCGGCGGGAAAAGTATATCCTGCGGAAGAATTAGAGGACTTTCGTGCCAAGATTGAGCAGCGGAAAGCACTGGAGCAGGAACTGAAAGCGTTGAAAAAGAACCTGCCAAAAACAAAACCTGTAGACACTTCCGCTTTTACCACAAACGTCCGCATAGGCGAAACGTTGCGCTCTTTTGCGGCACCCACCCGCAATTATCGCAAGCGCGAGTGCTTCCGGCAGCTGCATGACTTTGTCTACGGCGAACCGCAGGACAAGGTGTTTATTCTCTATGGTCTGCGCAGAACGGGCAAGACCACTATGATTCGCCAGATTTTTGCAGAGATGAGCGATGCAGACTGGCTAAAGCGGCGTTCGTCCAAATCACGGCAAGGGATACGCTGGCAGATGTAAACCACGACCTCAAGCTGCTGGAAGCGCAGGGGTTCCGCTATGTGTTCCTTGATGAAGTAACGCTGATGGAGGATTTCATCGAAGGCGCGGCGCTGTTCTCGGACGTGTTCGCGGCCTGCGGCATGAAAATTGTACTCTCCGGCACGGACTCGCTGGGGTTTCTCTTCACCGAGGACGAGCAGCTTTATGACCGCTGTATTCTGCTGCACACGACCTTTATTCCCTATCATGAGTTTGAGTCGGTTCTCGGCATTCACGGCATCGATGAGTACATCCGTTACGGCGGCACGATGAGCCTTGCGGCGTTCACTACAATGAAATGTCTACCTTTGCCAGCAAGAAAAGTGCTGACGAATATGTTGACACGGCCATCGCCAGCAATATTCAACATTCCCTGCGTTGCTATCAGTACGAAGGGCATTTCCGCCATCTGCGAGATTTGTACGACAAGAACGAGTTGACAAGCGCTATCAACCGTGTGGTGGAGGACATCAACCACCGATTCACGCTGGAAGTGCTGACGCAGGATTGGAGGTCGCACGACCTTGGCATCTCCGCCAGCAATCTGCGCCGTGACCGCGCAAATCCCACAGATATACTCGACCACGTTGACATTGTGACCGTTACCGATAGCTGCGGAAGCTGCTGGAAATCCGCAACAGCAGAACAGTCGGTAGAACTGGACGACGTTCACGCGGCAGAAATCAAGGAGTATCTGGACTTGCTGGATTTGACGCGGGAAATCGATGTGCTGCATCTGCCGGATGTCAGCACAAAGTCCAGCCGCACGGTGATTGCACAGCCCGGCCTGCGCTACGCACAGGCGGATGCGCTGATCCGCAGCCTGTTGTTGGACGAGACGTTCAGCGCACTGTCTCTGGCGGAACGTACCGCCGTGCAGGAACGCATCCTGAACGAAATCAAGGGGCGGATGCTGGAGGATATTGTTCTGCTGGAAACCAAGCTGGCAAATCCCAAGAAGCAGGTGTTTGTTCTGCAATTTCCTGTGGGTGAATTTGATATGGTGGTATTTGACCCGGAGGGGGGTTGCTGCCAGATTTTTGAAATCAAACACAGTGAGGAGGCTGTTCCGCAGCAGTATCGCCATCTGGCAGACGAAAAGAAATGCGCCCAGACGGAGCACCGCTACGGCCCAATCACCGGAAAATTTGTCCTCTACCGTGGGAAAAGCCAAGTGTAGATGGGATTCAGTATCAAAATGTAGAAGAATACCTGCGCACCCTTGTGTGACAGGGATTCGCTATCGTAAGGAGGGCTGACAATGGCAAAAAATAAAGACTGTATTGCTGTGTATTCCCGAAAGTCAAAGTTTACGGGCAAAGGCGAGAGCATCGGCAACCAAGTCGAACTGAGCCGGGAGTACATCCGCACCCACTATGGGGATGCCTACGCGGAGTCGATGGTCGTCTATGAAGACGAAGGCTTTTCTGGCGGCAACCTGAACCGCCCGGACTTCAAGCGGATGATGAAGGCAGCCCATGAGCACAAATTCAAGGCAATCGTGGTGTACCGCCTTGACCGTATCAGCCGCAATGTCAGCGACTTCTCCACCTTGATTGAGGAACTGAGCCGGCTGGATATTGCTTTTGTCTCCATCCGGGAGCAATTCGATACCGGCACGCCGATGGGGCGCGCCATGATGTACATTGCCTCGGTTTTCTCACAGCTGGAGCGTGAGACGATTGCCGAGCGTATCCGCGACAATATGCACGAACTGGCAAAGACCGGCCGTTGGCTGGGCGGAACGACCCCGACAGGGTACGCATCGGAGAGCGTCAAGCACATAACGGTGGACGGTAAATCGAAAAAGGCCTGTAAGCTGAAGCTGGTCCCGGAAGAAGCGGATACGATTCGGCTGATTTACAAGATTTTCCAAGAGTCGGATTCTCTGACGTACACGGAAGCAGAACTGATGAAGCGCGGCATCAAGACGAAAAACGGCAAGTACCACACGCGCTTCTCCATCAAGTCGATTCTGCAAAACCCTGTGTATGTCATAGCCGACGATGAAGTGTACAACTACCTTGTAAATAAGGAAGCAGACATTTTCTCGGACAAAGCGGCCTTTGACGGTGTACATGGGCTGATGGTCTACAACCGTACCGATCAGGAAAAAGGACGCGCCACAAGGTATCTGTCGCCGGAAGAATGGATCGTATCGGTGGGGGAGCATCCCGGCATCATTCCCGGCAGGGAGTGGATACGGATACAGGAATCCCTGCAGCGCAATAAGTCGAAAGCCTACCGCAAGCCGCGCGGCAATGAAGCGCTGCTGACGGGGCTTCTGTTCTGCCGCTGCGGCAGCCGAATGTACCCGAAGCTGAGTAAGCGCAAGACGGCGGACGGAAAACGAATTTATACCTACGTTTGCAAAATGAAGGATCGCAGCAAGCACAAGCTGTGTAACGAGCGGAATGCCAACGGCAATACGCTGGACTTGGCAATCATCGAGCAAATCAAAGTGATGGAGGACAATCAGGCACGTTCATCGCGCAGTTGGAGCAAAGCCGAAAATTCTACACCGGCAACCGCACCGACTATGAGGACCGCCTTGCAGCCGCCCGCCGCGATAAGGCCGAGGCCGAGAAGAAGGTAGAGGCGCTGGTGGACTCCCTCGCGGCTGTGGATGACAGCACAGCGAAGGGGCTTGTCATCAAGCGAATCGAGAAGCTGAGTCAGGAGTGTCGGAACATTGATTCCCGGATTCAGGAATTGGAGGGCCTGACAGAGCAGTACCACCTCAGTGACATTGAGTTTGATGTGTTCCGGCAGCTGCTGACGATGTTCAAATCCGGCATTGATACCATGACTGTGGAAGAAAAACGCACGGCGATCCGCACCCTTGTCCGCAAGGTGGTCTGGGATGGCACGAACGCCCATGTGGTGCTGTTCGGCGTGCCGGACGAGGAAATCGAGTACCCGGACCTCCCGACGGTAAGCGGCGGCAGCGACGATGAGGATGACACGGACGATTTGGAGCCGTTTGCCGATGTGGATTACGAGGACGAGGAGGATGACTCCTTGGGAAAAACGCAGCCCCTCAGCGCCGCAAAAGCGCGTTGGGGGAGAATAGCAAATGAGCTCCGCATGGACCTGCGGCGGGGGCGGCGGACGGGAGTGACGCTGTCGCTGCAGGAGCCGCTCGAGGCGGACGGGCAGCTGACACTGGCGGACACCCTGCCCGATGAAGCCGACATGGAGGCCGGCTGCGAGAGCCGCGCCGACGCCGCCCGGCTGCGTGCGCTGGTGGACGCTCTGCCTGCCCGGGAACGCGCTATTATGCGGCAGCGGTATGGATTTGACGGTGCGCCCAAGACCCAGCAGCAGACGGCGCAAGCGCTGCACATCAGCCGCAGTTATGTTTCGCGGCTGGAAAAGCGCGCGCTCGAGTACCTGCGCGCCGGTGGCCGGCGGAATGACAGGAACGGCGCAAAGAGAATGCAATCAACTAAAAAAATGACGGGGGGGGGGGGCACACAAATACCATTTGCGGCAAATGTGTGGCGTGATGCGGCAGAACGCGCCACATATATGCCACACTTTTGTAAACTGTCGAATCTATGACATAAATCGGGAAATGCACGAAGCTGCCCGCTAAATGTGTCAGATTTGTAAAGCCGTTATAAAATAACCCAAAAAACTTGAAAAATTTTCGGAAACTCATTGACATTTCGCTGACAAGCGGATACTATAGAAGTGTAGACAATTTTTAAAGCGAGGTATACCAACGTGCATCTGACAAAAAGCGAACAACAGATCATGGAAATTTTTTGGCAGGCGGATCACGCGATGGCACAGACGGAAGTCGTGAAAACCTGTGTTGACCGTAAATGGAAGGAACGCTCGATTTTCTCGATGCTGAACAGCCTGATGGAGAAGGGTGTTCTGCGGGAGGTTGGCTTCGTGCGCAGCGGTAAGACCTATGCCCGCACGTTTGAGCCTGCCATGTCCCACGCTGAGTACCTGGCTCGGTCATTGCAGAGCAGCTGCCCGCAAAGCAGCTGCCCGAGCTGATCGCAGCCCTGATGCAGAAGGTGGAAACGACCCCTGCCATCCAGAAGGAAATGCGTGCCGCCCTGCGTGAAAACGCACAGTAATCAATGATTTGTTCAAAAAAGCACCGCCGACCCGTGACCCGGATCGGCGGTGTTCTTTATTAGGAAGGATGGCTCTGCCGGGGCGAACTTTTCGTTCGCCCGCTGGCCGTATGCGGTAGGGGCAAGGAGCCCGGGCGGATATGGAATCCGCCCCTACGCTGTAGGGACAATGCCTGCATCGGTTCGGAGGGTCTGCAGCTGCCGCGTGTGCCCGGCGGGCAAACACAGCGCACCCCCCAGCCGCCTTAAAAAGCGGGCAAATTACCCCAGGATGCCGCTGTTTTTGATCGCCTGTACGGCCTCGCCGATCTTCTCAACGGGCATCGTCAGGGCAAAACGGACGTAGCTCTCGCCGCTCGGGCCAAAGCTCGAGCCGGGGGTGCAGATGACGCCGGCCTTGTCGATCAGGGCCAGGCAGAATTCCATGCTCGTCTTGTACCCGGCGGGCACCGGGGCCCAGACAAACATGCTGCCGTGGCTGTCTGGCACATTCCAGCCGATGCCGCGCAGACCGCCGCACAGGGCGTCGCGGCGGCGCTGGTACTCGCTGCACTGGCGCTGCACGCCGTCCAGCGGGCCGGTCAGGGCAGCGATGGCAACCTTCTGAATGGGCAGGAACATACCGAAATCGATCTGGGTGCGCAGCTTTTTGCAGGCGGCGATGACATCGCGCCGCCCCACCAAAAAGCTGATGCGCGCGCCCGTGACGTTGAAGCTCTTGCTCAAAGAGAAGAACTCCACCGCGCATTCCCCGGCACCCGGCGTGTTGAAGATGCTGCCGCCGTGGGCACCGTCAAAGATAATATCGCTGTAGGCGTTGTCATGTACCAGCAAAATGTCGTACTTACGGCAGAAATCAACGATTTCGGCGTAGAGCTCCGGCGTGCCGATGCTGCCCACGGGATTGGCGGGCAGGCTGACCAGCATGAGCTTGGCCCTGCGGGCCACGTCCTCCGGGATGGAGGTGACGTCGGGCAGGAAGTGGTTTCTCCTTTGTCAGCTTGTAGTACCACGGCTCGGCACCGCCCAGCTTGGAGCCGGTCATAAAGACGGGGTAGCAGGGGTCGGGCAGCAGCACCAGATCGCCGTCGTTGCAGAGCGCCAGGCCCAGATGGCCGATGCCGTCCTGGCTGCCGGAGAAGCTCATGACCTCGTCGGGGGTGATGGTGTCCACGTTAAAGCGGCGCTTGTAGTAGCCGCAGACAGCCTCCAGCATCTCGGGCAGGTCGCGCAGGCTGTACTTCCAGTTTTCGTTGTCCTGCGCGGCATCGATGAGCGCCTGCTTCAGGTAATCCGCCGGTGCAAAATCCGGCGTGCCGACGCTTAAATTGTAAAGATGACGGCCCTCGGCCTCCAACGCGACCTTTTTGTCGTTGAGCGCCGCGAAGATCTCCGGCCCGAACAGGTCCAGACGACGAGAAAACTCCATATCCCAAAACCTCGCTTATTGATGTAGCTTTATACAAAAAACGCACATTTTCTTGTATAAACATACCCATTATACGCCGCCGCGCCAGCGCTTGCAAGGGGGTTATAAAAGAGGTATAATAAAAATTAAATTGAAATACGGTAGGGGCCGCATATATGCGGCCCGCAGCTGTATGGCGGGCGGACGCCTGCGGGAAGGCCGCGGGCCGGGCATGCCCGGCCCCTACCGGTGCATTACTATCAGGAGTATTATCACTATGGACAAACGCAATAAAACCGCTCTGGCTTACCTGCTCGTCGGTGTGGCGGCAGCGGGGCGCGCCCTGCTGGCTGTGCCGGAAAATGCCGCCATACAGGAGGTCTCGCTCACCGTGCTGGCCCTTGTGGGCTATCTGCTGCTGGCCTCCAAAACCAGGCTGCCTACCGTGTTCGGCGCGGCGGGGCTTGTGCTGGAGCTGATCCTCTGCGGCAGCCAGACCGGCGGGGCGTGGG
>ENA-OQIO01001562-OQIO01001562.1-human-gut-metagenome-genome-assembly--contig:-NODE-1562-length-11086-cov-2.485355_pt1 | contig 11086 bp, 16 predicted proteins | sample MGYA00242573_ERZ504737 | MGnify/ENA primary metagenome ERZ504737 (study PRJEB26092, sample SAMD00036203) | human gut metagenome | host: Homo sapiens | study: EMG produced TPA metagenomics assembly of... | reverse complement strand
CCTGTGGAATGGATTTTCGGATCACCTCTTCCGTAATCCTGACCTGTTCATCATGCAACAGTTGATTTTCTTTTCTAACGGCTCTACCATTTTATTGGCAACTTCTTCCGCCAAACTTGTAGATACTAATTGAAAAGTGCGCTGTATTCTAATTGAAAAGAGCTCCATCCATAACTTGTTACAAAATTACTATAAGTTTAAAATATTCATTTATCTTGTCTCATTTTTTGTGTTTCCTTAAGCCTATAAGACAGTCCGGTCATATTAACCAGATAAGCTTTATGTGTAAGCCTGTCAACCATTGCCGCCACAAGCACCTTGTCCTTTATGATTTCATTCCATCTGTTAAAAGCCAAATTAGTAGTAATGATTGTAGCCTTTTTTCCGGCTCTTAACGACAGGTGGTTAAAAAGCAGTTCTCCTCCTTCCTTGTCACAACTGACATATCCGAACTCATCACAGATGACCAGATCGTATTTTTCAAACCTTAATTGTAGCGTCCTCAGTGTCTTTGCTGATTTAGCCTCCCTTATCTGGGTAAGCAGGACCGGCACTGAAGTAAACAATACGGTAAAGTCCTGTTGGCAGGCCTTTATTCCTAAAGCCGTAGCAATATGCGTCTTTCCCGTTCCCGGATTTCCATACAGGACCAGGTTTCTTCCCTGTCTGATGAAGTCCAGTGTCTCCAATTCAGGTAATATTACCTGTGCCTCTTTGGGCATGTCTTCCATAACAAGCTCATGCAGATACTTCATTTGTGGAAATCCCGCAGATCTTATCCTTGATCTTCTTCTACACTCCCTTCTCCTGGCGCTTTCCTTTCCAAGCAATTCCGTCAAGAACTGCAGATGGTTCCAGTTTTCTTCAGCTGCCAATGAAAGGGTGCATTCCAGTTCCTCTTTAAAGGCCAGAAGCTTCAGTTCTGCAGCATAGTCATAAATGGTTTCTTTTTCTGATTTCATATATTATAAACTTAAATGGTTGGTATTATATCATGCACTTCATTGTATCCTGTCATGAGCGCCGTGATGCCTTCAAGCATATCCACAGCTTCTCTTTCTATATTCTCCTGTTGTGCCGGGAGAACAGGCGGTTCCATGGTTTCTTCTGTCTCTCCCTGTACGCTACCATGCAGCATGGCCTTTACCTGGTCCGGAGATATCTTTCTGACACCACGTCCGGTCAGCTCCTTGCATGCCGTGACAATGTCTGTTCCGGAAAATCCATTTTTTCGGGCATAGTCCAGCAACAGAACAAACGTCCTGTTGTCCTCCTTGAAATGGATGTCATACAGCCTTCTCAGTTCTTCCGGTGCTCTTTGCCAAACCACAGAGTGGGGCAATGCCCCCGGTTTACGGGAAAGTGTACGCAAATAGTGCTCCAGCTTGATGCACCAGTCTCCACCGCAATAACTGCGTTGATGAGAGGCCACTTTCTCCTTCCCGTACAGGATGACGATTTTTTCACTATAAACCTTGACATGTACTTTTTCTCCCACAAGAGAATCAGGTACGGAATAATGGACATTTTTCATGCTGATAGTTGACCATTTATCCACAATGTACTCATAGACCTCAAAACAGCCCAGATTACCGGGAAAAGGCTTCAGCGATGACAGGTCAGCTTCCAGACGTGATGTTTTCTCCGCTGTTGAAAGACTGCCTTGCTCGTTGTTGACCTGCATACATACCCGGTTTAAATGCTCCTGGGCAGAATGTATATCACCAAAATGGTCTGTCAGGCAGAAAGCTTTCCTTCTGACATATTCCACGCTGCGCTCCACATGTCCTTTCTCCCATCCGGCCCGTACATTACAGAAACGGTACTCAAAACAATAGAAACCGGACATCTTCATCAAAGCTTCTGTAGGTTTCTTATCACCACCGACAAAGCTCTTGACGGCTACACGCATATTGTCATAGACCATCATGGCGGGGACACCATGTATATCCCTGAAAAAGTTACGGTGGGATTCCATGAAGGCAAGCGTATTCTGATGCCTGAAAAGATAGGCGTATCTGCCATTGCTATGCCCGAAAGTGAATACGGCCAGATAAAACTTGGTTTTGACGCCGTCAATAAAAAGAAGAACTTCACCCCAGTCAAACTCGGCAATGCATCCAGCTCATAGAACAACCGGATAAAGGTTTCGCTCTTTTTCTTCTCTTTGTATGACTCTATATTTTTTATATAACTGCATACTGTGGCGTAACTGATGGTGTATCCTTGAGATAACAGAAACTGGTGGATATCCTTTTTCAACATGCGCTGTTTGCGAAGTCCGGTAGCTATCTTAACGGCATTCTTCTTCAGGCAAAATCCTATCTTATCCTTAATCTCTTGTGTGAGCCGGCGAGGACGGCGTCTGGAACTGTCATACCTGGGCTGGATGGTAAGCAAATCACTCAAAGCCTCTTCTGGATTGTCCGTGCGGATGGCTGATTCGTACTTTGAAAGAATATTGTCAACGGTATGACGGCTGACATGAAGTTCACGAGAGATACGCCGTTTGCTATAACCGCATACTCTATACATGTGTATTATTGATTGTCTTTCTACCATAGTCTTCATTTTACCTTTGCATTTGGATTATACAAAGGTCATTATACTTATCCTATGGTGGCGCAATTTTCAACTGGAATATTGGCGCACTTTTCAATTAGTATCTACACATAATTAAAAACGAGTATTTACACGTGTCTAAAAACGAGTATTTGCACGAAAATAATCAGAATCTAAATAAAAACGGTTATGGCAACAATGGCGGAGAAAATGGCGGCTTCACTGGAGGAATTAAGAAAGCTCCAGGAGAAAGACCGCTGTGTCGTCCTGCAAGGGACGGCCGAGATAGGGAGGACGCATTTAACCCGGCTGTTGGATAACGGCTGGTTGCAGGAAGCCTAATCCGAAGCCGTCTTTTGCGGCGGCATTTGAAAGACGTTCAAATGCACCGAATACTCGTTGTTGCTCATCTTCGGTCATGCCCGTACCGGTATCTTCAACGATAAGTTTCAGCAAACCGTTATCATAATCCGCTGCCAATGATACACTACCGTTATCCGTGAACTTGATGGCGTTTGACAACAAGTTGTTGCCGATTTGCAGGATACGTTCCTTGTCGGTCAAAACCACCGCATCGGTGTGGCTCTCCACTATCAAAGTCAGCCCCTTGTTCATGGCAATGGGCATGAACTCCGTTTCAAGAATATGCGTGATTGCGGAAATCCTGCAAGGGGAAAGGTTGGGTTGCTCCTTGCCGTTGTCCAGACGGAAGAAATCCAGCAGCGTGTTGAGCATCTCCCGCATACGCTCGGAAGATTGCCGGATATTATCCACATACATGGTGCTTTTATCCGCGCTACAACTTTTCTGCATCAGTCCGGCATAGCCTCATTTTGTCAATCGTATTTTTTCGTGGTAGAAGTAGTTTACGATGACAGGTTTGCCTTTTTCCGAGCGTCCGTATGGCAGATCGTTTATACGATACGGGAAGCCCTGCTCCTTGGCGTAATTTGAAATGTCCTGCTCCAATGCCTGCCAGTATTCAAGCCTTTTTTTATTGTAAATTTCCTCGTAAAGCGGTATGAGGTCAGGATACTTCTCACGGATATACGTCATTATCCCGCCTTTGAACTGCCCGCGTAAATTCAGGTTTTCAAGCCAGATTAAATCAGCATAATCTTTTACCTCCTCTATTATTGCCTTTACGTCTGTTATTCTGGGGAATATGGGCGAGACGAAGCATACGGTGCGGATACCTGCCTCGTATGTCTGACGCATCGCTTTCAGACGGCGTTCAATGCTTACGGCGTTGTCCATATCTGCGCAGAACTGCTCGTCGAGCGTATTGACAGACCATGACACAGTCACTTTGGGAAAACTCTTCAACAGGTCGAGATCGCGAAGGACAAGATCGGACTTTGTGCATATCATAATCTCGGCATCGCTTCCTCGCAGCTCTTCGAGCAGCCTTCGGGTACGGTGGAATTCTTCTTCATACGGATTGTAACCGTCCGTCACAGACCCTATTACAACACGTTCACCGTCGTATTTATGAGGATTCGTTATCGGCTTCCAGTTTTTTACATCTAAAAACGTACCCCACGGCTCGGTGTGCCCGGTGAACCGTTTCATGAACGATGCGTAGCAATACCTGCAGGCGTGGGGACACCCTACATAAGGGTTGACCGAATATCCTCCCACCGGCAGAGAGGATTTGGTCATTACACTCTTTACATCTATTTCCTTTATTGTATCCATATTCATTGTATTCGTCTGGTAAATTGTTCCGGCAATTCCTGAATCATTCTTTCGTCGCCCATAATCGGCAGCAAATCCTCTTTCATGAACACCGGTATGCCATGAGCCTTTGCCTGTTCTGCAATGCTAAGCACCATCGGGGCGCGAATATGACTTTCCTTTTCGGTTTCCGGTCTCTGTGCCTATGACAATCCAGTCAATTCCCTCGAAATCAATCTCGCCGATATCATCGAAGAGAGGTTCAAACGTGACATGGTAGTGTCGTGCTTTGATATTCTTTTTCAAATCATCAATCCTCCTTTTCTCGGAACTGCGCGTAACGGTCACGCCCATCCATACGTTCTCGTCGTCAGAGGAGAAACTGATTTTGTCAGGGCGCTTCGTCAGAAAGATATAGGCGTGCTGGGGATTGCTGCTGATCCGCTCGAAAATTTCTGCGTTCCATTCAGGCTTCCAATCGGAGAAATCGCTCATTCCTGTCATGAGCCACACATGAGGACGGGACGTATCGATGATGCGCAGTTTTCGTTCCATGTATTCAGGCACGGAAAAGTCGTCGGTAATGTGGAAACGGCGGCAGTTGTTACGGGCATAGCAGTAAGGGCATCCTATAGTGCACCCTACCACTATGTTCATGTTTTTATCAGGGATTTAATGCAGACACTCATAACACAACTGTTTCTCCGTCCTCCGGGATAATCAGCCGGCTCATGTCGGCTTCGTGATGCGTTGCCTCATTGCGCAGAATTGCACGGGTGGTCTGGCAATGGTCGATGGCATCCATGTGTACGGCTATCAGCTTGATATGCGAAGGCAATTCGTCAAGTATCTGCATCACTTCGTTCTCGTCGGGATGATAGGACCGTCCGTTTTGGAAAATTCGGGAAAGATTGCACCTCCGGAGTTTACCACGATATAGTCAGGATTGAACCGTTCCACGGTGTCTCGGATACATGCTTCCCATCGGCAGTCACCCATTATATAAACGGTCGGGAAGCCCTCGGCTTTTAGCACATAACCTGATACAGGTCCCATCATCTGCCCGATCTGCCCGAAACCATGATGTCCGGTCGTGCGGTAAATGGATATGCCGTCTATTGTTTTTATTTCTTCGATGGGTATCACATTTGTAAATCCGTCGTTTCTGATGGCGTCCGCGTCCTGGGGCTGAACGTAGAAAGGAATTTCTTTGGGCAAATGTGTGGGGACACTCGGCTCGTAATGGTCGATGTGATTGTGGGTCAGGAGCACCATGTCCACGCCTCCGATAATATCCTGAATAGGATGGTGAGGTGTACCCTCGGTGTTTTATTCACACCGAGGGCCGATATCAAAGTGCCTTTGTCGGCTAAAACGGGGTCAATTAGCATGGTGTGTCCCGCATACCTGATTTTCAAGGTGGCATTGCGCACCAATTGTACTGTAGATGTCTTTTTCATGACTATATGTCTTGTTATTGATTACGGGTGCAAAGTTCGGAAGAATCCGGCGAAACATCTATGCCTGAAAAAACGGTAATTATGCCATTTTGATAAATGAAATTATTATCTTTGCAAAAACGACAAGGATATGGACGAGATAATCAACCCTGATCGACTGGTCAGCGTACCGTTCAACAAGACACGCTGCGGCGTGGATTTTTACATCAATACTGCCATAAACAAGGACATCGGACTTGTGCTGACAGAAAACAAGCGGTTTAAGACAGACTTCTTCAGCTTCTACTTTTTCCGTAAGGCAAACGGATATTTGCTACTGAACTTCCGCAAGATTGAACTGCGCGACGGCATGGTTCTCCTGCTTTCACCCCATCAGCAACAAGAGTGGCATGTAGATGAGACGGCGTTGGATTACACGTTCCTTATATTCCGCGAAGATTTCATGCGTACTTTTATCGCCGACAAGTTCTTCGTTTTTCGCCTTTTGTATTGTTACCAGACAGATACGCCGCCTTACATCAATGCCACACATGACGAAATGAAGGAATATATGCGGCTGCTCGGAAAGATTAAGTATGAGCTGATGAATCCAGTGTCCGATACGTACAATATCATTGTTTCCTTACTATATTATCTTTTGCTGATTATCAATCGTACATACGCTGCCGCCTATTGCTTGCCCGCTGAAATTGCTAAAAACAATTTCGCTTTTCGGTTCAAGGACTTGTTGGAACAGAATATCCGCACCCACCAGCGGGTGCAGGAATATGCAGACATGCTTCATGTCAGTCGCATCACACTCAATAACTCAGTAAAAGCCCAATTCGGAGTATCAGCTACCCATTTGATAAAACAACGTCTGCTTGAGGAACTGAAGAACGAATTGCTATTCTCCAACCGCACTGTCAGTGAAATGGCGGATGATTTCAATTTCTCTGATCCGAGCCATCTCATGCGCTTCTTCAAACAGCAAACAGGCAAAACATTTACTCAGTACATGACGGATTACAATAAAGGCATATACGAATAACTTCTTAATATAGTCGATAGCGGCTATCGAAATATGGTTGTTGATGTTCAGGCGTTTTTGTACTGCATGAACCATTTTACGATTTCTGGATCTTCGTGCGAGCCGAGTAAGAAAGGCTTGTCGGTATCCAGCGTCTTTATCCGTGCCATGTCTCGGCCGACAGGGTGAAGTCTAATATGTCGAGATTCTGCTTCATGCGTTCCGGTTTCACAGACTTAGGAATAATTATGCACACTGATATTTATCGCGCCCGGACAGGTGTTCGGTGCGGAAGATGACGGCATGCAGTTCCAACCAGATGGCTACCTGCTTATGTTCCATCCCGACCTGCTGCGGAATACACCTCTCGGGCGGATAATGCGTGAATATTCGTTCTTTTCCTACGAGACAAACGAGGCATTGCACCTTAGTGTGGAAGAACGGCAAATCATCATGGATTGCTTCCACAAGATTCAATATGAATTGAACCATCCGATACACCGTCACAGCAAGAACCTCATCACAGACAGCATCAAGACGTTCCTTGATTACTGCACACGTTTCTATGACCGTCAGTTCATCACACGCGACAACCAAAACCGAGACATCCTCGCAAGATTTGAGCGGTTGCTTGACGAATACTTCCATGATGGGGCTGCTAAACGGATAGGCTTGCCCACTGTACAGTATTGTGCAGACAAGCTCTGCCTCTCGCCCAACTATTTCAGTGATTTATTGAAAAAAGAAACAGGTTCAACCGCCCTGCATTTCATTCATGACAAGTCTATTGAAATAGCCAAGACGGAACTTGCATCTACAGACGACACCGTTAATGAAATCGCCTATAATCTCGGTTTTCAGTACCCGCAACATTTTACCCGACTGTTCAAGAAAGAGGTAGGTTACACTCCGAATGAATATAGAGCGCAAGTGTCGTGAGAATTGGATTAGTACAGAATATTAGAACCCAACACCTCTCTTGCGCTTAACTTTCTTCCTTCTGCGAAGTATATCCACCATTTCCTGATTGGCTTCCGCATCAGCAGCGTTATAAGATGAGCCACTGCTTTTTAGCAATCCCCAAGAGCCGTTGAACAACTCGCTTTGTGCCGTGCCGGACGGTGCGCTTGGTGTAGCCGTTTCATATATTCCGGCTGTTATTCCCATACGTTCCCTGCATCTGTTGTGCTGCAAAGCCGCGTCAATCTTGGAATAACTGAAACGCCTGTCCACTTTGGAGCCGTTGAAATGGTAGCCATTCATGGAGAATACAACACCCTGCACCTCGCTGGTCTGCCCCTTATGCTTGAAATGTACTTCCACTCCCTGCCGTTTCAGGTTGGCGATAAGCACGTTCCAGTTGCCGCATCTGCCGACTTCCATTTTGATGATGTCGTAAAGCGCATATTTCGTCCCTGTCTGGCTCTTTCAGGCGGTTGCGTTTGACATTGTCCTTTCCGCCAGCCATATGCAAGCCGTATTTCAAGGTCAATTCCTTGCAGATGCGGGTACTGCGCAGACGCTCGTGCCTGTCCGATATGGTATTGCCGTTGTTGTCTATGCGGTTGAAAGCAATATGCACGTGCGGATGCTCCTTGTCGAAATGCTGGGCGATGAAGAACTGCGTATTCTTGATTCCCATCCGTTCCATATATTCAAGCGCGATGCCTGCCATGATACGGTTCGTCAGCCGTAACTCATCCTCTTTGGAAAAACTCAACGCGATATGTCCGACAGGTTTTGTCACCTTATCGTTCATCCGTGACTGGGCATTGAAACTCATGGCGATAGTTTCCAGATTTTCCATAAACAAGCCTTCGCTTGCTACTATCTGCGTATCCTTCTTCTTGTCGATGATGTAATCCACCGCACCCTTGAAGTCGCTTCCTTTTACGATTTTCGCCATCATATCCCTATCTTGGTTATAAGTTCATGAATCCTTGCCACTGCCACCTTGCAGTCCCACCGTTCATCGTGGAACCTCCGGCGTTTGCCTTACGCGCAAGCTGGTTGAGATTGTTAGCCATGCCGCAGAGTTGGCGGATGTATCCGGCATGTTCCTCCGACAGCCGTTCTTTCACATGACCGTTACGGAAACATTCCCTCATGTACTCGCTTGGTGATACGCCCGCCTCATGCGATCGTGTCAGCAGGCGGAAGTAGTCGGCTGCCGTCATTTTCACTGCGATACGGTATTTCAGTTTCTCGGTTGCTGTTAATTCTTTGTATTTTCTTACCTGCCTCAAATCCGCAACTAAGCCCTTCAACGTCCTTCTTGCGTGTACACGTCCTCTCATTACTGAATTATCAGATAAATTGAGGCAGAAACACCCACTTCTGCTACAACATCCCCTTACCCCACAATGCGACTTGAGACAATACGCAGTATCATACCCATAAGTTGTAGGCGTTATCCAAAATCAGTCTGAAAAATATCTGCGTAAGCATTGTTACAGGTATAGATATTCAGCACATACCGCCTTGATGTCCTGATCCACTTGGCTGGTACAGAGATAAACCTGAAGACAAACGCTTTTATGCGACTTGTTGCATTGAGTCCGAACCTCTTTACGTCAAGTCTTTGGATAATGGCCTTGTAGAAGTTACGGATAAGTGCTGTAAGAAGAAGGAACACAGTGTTCTCGGCCATGAAGGATTTGGGCAATCTGTCCCACCCGAAACCATTGTTCATATCATCAAAGATACGTTCCTTTCCTCCACGAAGGTTATAGAACTCGACAATTTCTCTTACGGAAGATTCATAGTCGTTAGTCAGGATACAACGGTATGTGTATTCTCCTTCCCAAAGATCCTGCACACCATCCATCCGTTTCTGTCTTTGAATCACAAGTCGGTATGCTTTACCCTTCCACTTCTCAACAAGGATAGAGTTCAATTCAAACTCAATGCCATTGATTTCCTCAGTCTTCCAGCCTCTGAGAGCAAATATGTCATTGTAGAGCGAACTGCAGCGGTTAGTGCGGATATAGAAGGACTTGCAGTGTTTCTCTATTTCCTCCACGATTTCCTCGGAACATGATCCGCAATCAGCTCTGAAACGATTGATAGTGAGCCTGTTCTGTTCAAATCTCTCAAAGAACCTCTTCAGCGTGTCCTTCTGATGAAAACGAAGGTTTTCGTTAAGCCAGATGAGCAGAGCTAAGTTTACTTAAGCTCTGCCATGGCGAGAAAACGTGCCATGAAATGGAACTTTTGTGTTACCATCGCTATTCTCAATGCCAACAATCAAGTCACCAATAACCGCCACGCCAGGGCGATAACCAGAGAACTTCTTGTATGTAGGCTTTGCATCATACTTCTCACCCTCTTTCAGTTGGTCAGATGCAAACATACAATTGAGCAGTAAAGTATTGAGAGTGTCAGCCGTGTTGAAATCGTAGTTCTTACCCGTATCTGATGTGTATGAGATGTTTTCTTGCGTCAGTTCCTTTATCGCTCTGAGGATAGTATCAGAACTACAAGTATGAAGTGTCGGATGAAGCGAGAGATGGTTCATCAAATGAGTAGTGACATCCTCAATACATGAGCCACCACAGAAGTAGATACTCATGAGAGAACGGATGATTTCGCTGTACTGATAACCTAACGATCTACACCTTAGACCGAGGTTGAGTCGATTACAGATGACAATGTGGAGTCAAATTGCTCATCAGGTAGGGCGGAAGGATTTCGAGGAATTTGGACGACGCATAGGGTTGGGCAATAAATTGATAAAGCGTGAGCTTGATGAGTTTGTCAAAGAGAAACCATTGGTGCAAGTATTGATAGACCGTTCCTTTTTATCGGAAGAACTGAAAAAGTAATATAGGATGTCTATGGGGTACAGGTGTAAGATGCTTTCTTTCTGATGAAGGGCGGATAAAGCATTCTTCAGGAAAGTACTTCTCCTTTTCCCATACCGGTCATACCGTTAAAACTGATTGATAATTATGACGCGTATGTTGGCCGGTATGCCTATCTTTGTGGCAATGAAAACAGAGAAAGGATTGATTTTGTAAGTATTATCATGGCAAAAGAACTGATCCGTGTCCCCAGGGTGCTTGGGGAAAGCTATAATTCCGTGCTGATTGAACGGTTGTATGAGGCAGGTGGAAACGTCATGCTCGATCTGATCATATACCTGGGCAGCTATCACCTCAAAGACTTGTTCGGTACTTCCTGGTTCTCCGTAGAAGACTTCTGCCGTAAGATGGGGTATGACCGTACCAACTTGCAGCGCAAGCTGGATAGTCGGCAGCTCGCGGCCATGTTCGGAAAGAATATGCAGCCGAAATATGTATGTACCGACACGGCAGGACAGAGAATCAGCCATCCTATCGAGACGGTTTTTGAGGCGGCTCTCTATAAACTGGGGGTG
>ENA-OQIO01001558-OQIO01001558.1-human-gut-metagenome-genome-assembly--contig:-NODE-1558-length-11103-cov-1.345026_pt1 | contig 11103 bp, 16 predicted proteins | sample MGYA00242573_ERZ504737 | MGnify/ENA primary metagenome ERZ504737 (study PRJEB26092, sample SAMD00036203) | human gut metagenome | host: Homo sapiens | study: EMG produced TPA metagenomics assembly of... | reverse complement strand
CGGTACCGTGCCGTCCGTCTCAAGGCTGTAGGCAAGTCCCGGCGCGATATCGATCCAGATGAGCTTGCAGCCGCATTGCCGGGATCGTCCGAAGCTCTGCCCGGCACCAGCGATGGTCGTCTCCTCCGTGTGCGGATAGACGCGCTCTGAGCCGGAGAGGTCTACCAGACGTTCCGGGTCCTCCGAGTCACCCGTGCGACGTGCCAGCGGTAGGGAATGCCGTCCAGCGTGAACGCCGTCTCCGCCACGGTCTGCCCGTCGATCTCCAGAACGCTGTAGGTCACGTTCTCCGCATCCTCCGGGGCGACGGCGACGTCGTAGCCCAGTGTTTCAGAATGCCGCAGGCGCTATGCAGCACGCTCTGCGCCGAATCCTCGGCACCGAGCGCCCACTGTGTTCCCGTGCTTCTGGCATACCAGCCAACCCAGCTCTCCTCGCCGTCCGTGCGCATGTCCTTCTTGATGGTCATGGTGAACTGGACGTCGACATCGCGCTGGTAGACGCGCTGGCCGGAGAAGAAGCGGTTCACGCCGGGGTACTTTGCGATGCAGCGGACATAGGCCGCAAGCAGCACATGCGTCAGACCGAAGGACTCCATGCCTTCCGCGCGCTTCTGGCGGATGTAGCGCTCGACCTTCGAAATTTCGAACGTTGTCTGGATGGAGTTGCAGGCATCGTTGCGCGTGGGCATGATGTAGCCCGCGACGATGTTCATCGGGCTGAGCGTGCGGATGAGACGGCCGTCCTTGCGGTCGCCCACGTCGGGTGGTAAGCCCCGTCCGTGAACGGCCGCATTGCGAACACGGCGACGACGGCGCTGCCGGCCATGGCGATGTTGGAGCGATATCGCCGTTCCTTGGTATCGGCGGGGATCTCCACGATGAAGGCGGGCAGCTCGGCTTCCGGCAGGGTGCCGTCGGCCATGGCGGCTTTTGCCGCAGCGGTCAGCAGCGCACGGGCCTCGTCCAGTGCAGCCTGCCGGGGGTTGTAGTTCTGGTAGGTCTTTTCAAATTCAGTCATTGGTCGGATTCCTTTCACAGTATTGGCAGATTCAGTTCACATGGGTCACGGTCACTTCCAGGCGGTTGCGGCTCACAAGGTCGGCGCTGTTGGCATCCAGCAGATAGGCGAACCGCACGGTGCCGCCCTTCTCGGTCAGTTCGTTCACGATCTCGTCGGCGGTCACGCCCAGGTCATAGAGCCAAAGCCCGTCTCGTAATGGCACAGGTTGCGCTTGCCTTTTTCGATCTGCAGCTGGGTGCCCACCCCGCCGTTTTTGCCGAACCGCAGCATGACCACCCGGCTGCCGTCCACCGCGATCTTCAGCGTGGTGGTGCAGCCCTCGTAGCCGGTGGTCTCGGTCTCTTTATAGGTAATATAGTAGCTGCCGCCCTTCTGCACGAACTGGCCGCGGGTCATCAGCTCCACAAACTCTTCCTTTTCTTCCTGCTCCAGCACCTGTTGCTGCTTCTTCAGATCTTCGATGGCTTCCTGTCTTACCTTGATCCGGTCTCTGGCTTCCTGACTCTTTACCTCATGGTTCATGATCTCCAGACGGTCGATCTGATAAGAGCACACCTTCTCCTCATCAGATTTTTCTGCATACTGCTCATACTTTTCACAGATCAGCTTCAGTCTTCTGATCTCCTCCATCGTCTCCTCGATCTTACTGCGCATGCGTCCATACTGCATGACACTTTCCTGCAGATCCTCGATATGGATATCCTGCTCCATACAGATATATTCCTTTACGAAATCTTCCAGTTTGATATTCATACGGAACGAGATCGCACGTTTGAATAGCTTTGGAAATTTTTCCATGTCCAGACCGCCAAGATAGATATCGTATAGCTGTCTCCGGAATCTTTCATTGCTCGGACCGCAGTAGAACTGTTCCGGCGTAAAGGAACGCTGCAGGTACTCACGCATTTCCGCAGTGGTAAGACACCGGCCTTCCGAACGGTAATGATTCGGAAGTAATTCTCCCGTATGCCAGAAGAACAGGCGGCTTACGTCATTATTCGACGTATCCACGTCAAACACAACACCGACACACTGCTTATCCCTGGTATTCGTCTGTGTCAGCTCCAGCACGATCGTACTGGAAAAATTACGGTTTCTTAAATACTGTGATTCATTATTTTCACTGATATTCACCATACCTCTTAAGTATTCGATCAGTGTACGGTCCGAATCATCTGCTGCCGCCTTGTTGAAGAATCCACGGCCGTCCGTATTGGCATACAGCACGATCTGGATCGCATCCAGAACCGTCGATTTACCGCTTCCGGAATGTCCGGTGAAGAAGTTGATTCCTTCATTAAGCGTCAGTATCTTTTTATCTATGTAATGCCAGTTATTCAGGCATATCTTCGAGAGTGCTTTGAATGGCTGCTTCGTCTCCAATTTGATCCTCCTCACTGAATGTTGCTAATAATTCCCTGATGTCGTCTCCTAAAAGTACCGTATGGATACAAGGGTAGATGACCAGGCGGGTCGACTCGTTTAATTCTTCCAGAACATCAAGCGGCTCGATGATCTGATACTTCTTCAGAAGTGCGATCGTCCGTCTCATTTCCGTAATTGACGGAAGACTCTTCAATACATGAAATTCTCCCGCCTTTCCGTTTACTGCACCAAGTGTTGTCACCACATGGCTGCTCGACGATGCAGTCTGCATCTGCTCGTCATAGATAAGCTTCAGCACCAGTAAATAGATCGTCGCCAGACGCGGCAGCTTCTCACCCCATAACTGCTCTCCCTGGATATAGATCACACCCATATGTACATTTTCCCGCAGTGTGATCCCCGCCACCTCAAAATATGCTTTAAAAAATTCCAGATGCTTCGTACAGGTACGGTATTCTTTTGTATACTGCATCCTTCCCGCACGTTTATCAAATTTTCTTTCCAGGAGAAATGTCTGACGGTACAGTGTCTGGATGACCTCTGTGACCTCTTTCTTTTTCTTCCTGAGTTAGCTGTTCGTAGTAATCTATCATTATTCTTAGAACTCCTTTTATCAGAACTTCTTTATATTATGTTCATCACTTTTCTTTCTGTTTTGCATTACAAATTATTACACACTATTACGCCCGTCTCTTCACGAATCTTAATGCCGATACCGGTATCCGTCCTTTTCCACCATCTCCGGTTCTTCTTCCAGCACCATATATCTGCTGTTCTTACGCGTACTGTAATCATAAGCCAAAATCAATTTTTCAAATTCTTCCTCATCCGCAATATTAATCTTCGACGCATCCATCACTTCATCTTCCATATTATTCTCGATGAATTCTTCGATCTGCTTCTTGCTGAACCGCATCTGGATCCGGTTCAGTCTTAAGATATCATCCTTATCCAGATCTCCCGTCTCTCATCCGGAAGGAGCTGGCTGATGAAGTCTTTTCTGGATTTTCTTCTCTTATATAAAGACTTCTCCGACAGAATTTCCAGCAGCGACAGATTCATGCGCTTTCCGGTCTCTGTGATGATCTCTTCCATCTGATCCGGATCTTCCGACATTTTATTCAGAAGCTGTACCACCAGACCTTTCGTATCTGTCTCACCGCTTAACAGATAATTCATCCTCGTTACCGTCGCACGGACGTACTTCGTATGTTCCTTATCCATATTAGCGATTCTGTGCTCAATATCATCAAATCCCCGCTCGATCAGATCCAGCAGATCCAGTACATCATCCTGATTATCTCCAAGCATCTTCGACCGCGCCTGTACCTTCATGATAAATGCCTCATCATCCCGGATCTCTCTCAGACATTTCTTAATATCCATCTTATAAATGTAAAAGTTATCCGATGTCTTCAGAATATGATACTTCTTCCACACGATCTCTTCCACATAGCTGTCCAGATGCTCTCTTAAAATCCCGCTGTACGAATCCTGCTGTAAAAGTTTTGCAAAAAACTTGTTCATGTTATGAAGCATGTCCTGCAGTGCCTTATTCAGCCGCCTCGTATTCACCAGTGCCGTCCTTAAAAGCCCGATACTCGCCCTCGGATCATTGCGAAATGCATACAGCGTCGCATACACATTCTGGATATAAATATCCGTCTCCGACGCATCTTCGAATTCAGCTTTTCAAATGCATCGATCATCACCGCAGCATAATCCGGAATGACAATATTCGTCACCAGTGTATTATAATCCTCGATACGCTTCAGCCATCCTGCCCGCAGAAGCCAGTTTAATATCCTTGATGACGGCGTCTCCAGCATATCAAAATCCGTATCATTTTCCTCCCGCTGTAACTCAAACCGTTTCTTCGCATTCATGTCACTTAAGATCTGGATGCACACCTCTTTCGTCAGGAAATAGTTATTATATTCGTATTCTTCATTAATACATAAAAGTGCTTCAATATAAAATATCCCGGTTGACCGAACGGAAACAGACTCCAGAACGTATCCGGGATTTCATTCATTAACTGCATCTTGTTTTCCTCCAAATGATTCCTTACAATTTTAACATTTTTAAGGGCTTTTTTCTACTGCAAGTTATTTTCCGCCGTTTTATACACTCTTTATTTGTTTTTTATCTTCATAGCTGATATGATAAGATAATAAAGATAAAATAAAAGACAACATACAATATAGGAATGAATACGGAGGTAAAATCATGTCCGAAAATATAGAAAAAGCAGTACCGACAGAAGAATCACCTAAGACTAAGGAATCTGAAACTAGCGCACCTGCTGCCACTGACAACGTTGTGCTTTATCCTGTTGCTGATATATCTGCTGCGCAGGAAACTAACAGACACTGAAACGGCTGCTTCTAAGGAAATTACCGACCCCAGAACACAGATAATCAAACAACTATCGACAGCAAAACTACCGACGGTAAAGCTTCCGATAACGCAGACAAATTCAGTGACACCCGAAATACAAAAGAATTTTCGAAAAAAGATGCGGAAGAAGACGAAGACCTGGAAGAAGACTTTTACGAACAACAGGAAAAATCCAGCTCCAAAGATGAACATCCATTCCGTGAGTTCTTCTCTAATTTCCGTTCCAAACGCAAGATACGAAATGAAACCGCGATGAGCAGATCCTTTCCGCATCAGCATGAAGATCTGATGGAATATCTCCGTATGGAACAGAAACGTATGGAACTCCTTCAGCAGGCGAAAGAAGTCCGCGAAAAAAGATTCTGGACTACATTCCAGCTCTTTATCTGTCTGTTATCCGTTATCCTTGTTATTTATTTTCTGAAGGATAACCCGGTAATATTAGTCTCGATCCTTTACACGGTCGGAATTCTCACTGCTCTCCGCATATGGAGCAAATTCCAGAACGGAAAAGACCACAGAGACAAAAAAGATTCCTCAGATTATCATAAGAAACCCTGGGAATAATTACATTTTCCCGTGACATTTTACCACATCACACGATCATGTCATCATACCCGCCAGCACTACGCTGGCAGTCACACCAGCCAGAGTTGCAAGCAGCGCACCCGTCAATGTATAGCGCGTCTTCGTGACTCTGGCTGTCATATAATATACACTCATGGTATAAAAGATCGTCTCCGTACACGACATACTGATCGATGCAATCCGTCCGATATACGAATCTGTTCCATATTCTTTAAAAATGTCCAGCAAAAGTCCCGTCGCCGCCGATGAGGAGAACATCTTTACCACTGTAAGCGGAACCAGCTCTCCCGGAAAACCGATTCTGTCCGTAAATCTCCCGATTCCATTTGCAATCAGTTCAAGGAAGCCGGACGCTCTCAATATTCCCACCGCCACCATTAATCCGACAAGTGTCGGCATAATCTTGATTACTGTCAGAAACCCCTTCTTTGCACCTTTAATAAACGTATCGTATACCGGAACTTTCATTAACAGTCCATAACCTACAATCCCGAAGATTACCAGCGGGACTATGAAATCTGTAAGATATAACAATATTTGCATATTAACATTCCTTCTTTAAATTATCCTCTTACAGTTTATTCTATTGGCTTGTCATATATTAATATATAACTGAGATTGGTGCAATTTCCGGCAGCCCCTTACAAACGCATGGCGATTTATACCGTCATATTTTCCACACTGTTTGCATATTATACTTCAGATATCCACATACAGGAGTCTCACTTATGCTGAACTACCTCTGGTCTTTTATGATTCTTACAGGCATCGTATACGCCGCATTCACAGGCCGGATGCCCGATATTACAAATGCAGCACTTGATTCATCAAAGAAGCCATCTCACTTTGTATTACCATGATCGGTGTCATGTCTTTTTGGGTAGACTGATGGAAATTGCTTCCAAAGCCGGAATTATCCCGGCCGCTTCCAGAAAGATCCGGCCGGTCATTCGTTTCCTTTTTCCAAATCTTCCCGCCGGTCACCCCGCCGAAGAACCGATTACCACCAATATGATCGCCAATATCTTAGGTCTTGGCTGGGCCGCCACTCCTGCCGGATTAAAAGCAATGGAAGAATTATCGAAATTAGAAGAACAGCGCCGCAAACATCTGGCTCCCGGTATCTCCCGCCCTGCCGGAACAGCAAGTAATGAAATGTGTACATTCCTGATCATCAACATTTCATCTCTTCAGCTTATTCCGATCAATGTTATTGCTTATCGGAGTCAGTATGGAAGCGTTAATCCTGCTTCTATTATCGGAGCCGGTATTGTATCAACCCTGATCAGTACCGCCATTGCTGTCATCTACTGTAAATTGAAAGAACGATGACGTTTTCAAAACTGATATCCTCTTCATCCACAATAAATGATCACATTCACAAAGTTATCCCCATTTATAAAATATCCTGTGGATAAATATTCTTTTGTCGTAATTTAATGTAGACAACTTCACGGAACAGTGCATATACCACCGACATCAACGGAATAAATATCAGCATTCCGACAATTCCCATCAGACTTCCGCCAACACTCACTGCTGCCAGCACCCAGATTGACGGAAGTCCAACCGAATTTCCCACTACATGTGGATAAATCAGATTCCCCTCAATCTGCTGAAGTACCAGAAACAACACAATGAACATCAACGCCTTAAACGGACTCACCATAAAGATCAGAAACGCCCCGACCGCACATCCGATAAATGCTCCAAAAACCGGTACCAATGCCGTAAATGCAATCACAATTCCGGTCAACAGTGCATATGGCAGTCTAAACAGTGTCATCGTGATTACAAACATTGCTCCAAGGATCAAAGCCTCCACGCACTGTCCCGTCAAAAAACCAGAAAATGTCTTATACGTCAGAGCCAGCACTTCCAATACAGCTTCTGCTCTCCCCTTCCTGACAAACGCAAATAATACTTTTTTCGCCTGTCTTCCCAGTTTCTCTTTCTGCAGCAAAATATAAACTGCGAATACAAATGCAATAAAAAAACGTTCCCACTGCACCAATAATATTTTTTGCCGTATTAATGGTAGTCTCCAGCACACTTCCCGCTCCGTTTTTCAGAAAGCCTGCCGCCGCTTCCATAATTTATTCCAGTCAAATTCCAGGTTGTTCACGACATTCATAATTTCTTTATTATTATGGAACCAGTGATCTGCCACCCCTGCACCTGCGGGATAAACTCCTGAATACTCTTTCCCAGATTGGCAAATGTTCCTCCAATTGCGGAAGCAGCCCGAATATTATCATTGCCAGAATTCCGGTTACACCGGCAATTACAAGCATCAGACTGATTCCCCTGGCATATTTTCTTTTATATTTTTCAGAAATTTTTCTCTCTGTAAATAATTTCCGTTCTACAAAGTTCATCGGTACACTTAAGGCAAATGCAATCGCACCGCCAAGCAAAAACGGATATACTATATTTAATACAAATTGAAACGCACTTATCACAACATCAAATTTCCACAGACAGACAATCAGTACTGCCGTAAATATGATCAATCCCCTGATCTGCTTCACTGTCTCTTGTTTTAATTCCATTTTGTCTTTCCCTTCAAATACTTCAATCCCTGAATCACAGGAAGATTCAGAAATGCAAGACCATATACTGTCATCAGCTGCGTCATATTTAACGTAACAACCTTAAACATGGCATGTAATCCCGGAATTGTAAGAACACCCGTGATCAGAACAGTACCTAAGACAAATGCTCCGATCAGATATTTATTATTAAAGAATCTCTTTGAGAATATTACCGGCTTATCGTCTTTGCAGTTAAATCCATGTACCAGACGGCTCATACACAATGTTCCAAATGCCATCGTACTTGCCAGAACTGCATCCTGTCCTCTGTATCCGATCAAGAATGCTGCCATTGTCATAATCCCGATGCACAGACCTTCGGTTCCGATATTCACCAGATATGCTTTCGTAAGTATTGACTCATTCACAGGTCTCGGTTTCTGATCCATAACCGCTTTAGAATGCGGTTCCATACCCAGCGCAATTGCCGGCAGGCTGTCTGTCAAAAGATTAATAAACAACAGATGTACCGGGGCAAAAGGCACCGGTAATCCGGCCGTTGCTGCATACAGTACCGCAAGAATTGCTCCGAAATTTCCGGATAATAGAAATTGAATTGCATTTTTAATATGCTGATACAGATTTCTTCCATTTTCCACTGCCTTCACGATCGTTGCAAAATTATCATCTGTCAGAACCATCGCCGCCGCATCCTTAGCAACTTCGCTTCCGGTCACACCCATTGCAACACCGATATCCGCCTGTTTTAAAGCCGGCGCATCATTCACACCATCTCCTGTCATTGCCACAATATTTTCCTTTTCCTGCCACGCACGGACAATCCTGATCTTATGCTCCGGAGAGACTCTTGCGTAGACCGAGATTCCCTCTGCAAAGTCTTTTAAATCTTCATCTGACATATTTTCAATATCAGCACCTTCACAGGCTTCTGACTCATCCTTTAATATTCCAATCCTCTTTGCAATTGCCGCAGCCGTGACTTTATGATCTCCCGTAATCATAATCGGCCGGATTCCGGCATTCAGGCACTCTGCTACCGCAACCTGCGACTCTTCTCTCGGCGGATCCATCATTGCGATCATTCCGATAAATATCAGATGCTCTTCATCCTCTGTACCGATTTCTTTTTCCTCTTCCAGATGTTTATATGCAAATGCAAGAACTCTTAACCCTTCTCTGGAAAACTGCATATTCTGCATGGAAATATTCTTACAGTCAGAATCTGTCATCTTTCTTACAGTATTTCCAACTCTGATTCTGTCCATACGATCCAGTAATACATCTACAGCACCTTTTACGATCATTATATGATCAGCCGTTAACATCTTATCATCCTGAATTCTATGAGCTGTCGACATCAATTTCCGCTCACTGTCAAATGGAACCTCAGACAATCTCGGATATCGTTCCCTTACCTGCATAATCTCGATTCCCAGATTACTTCCGAGATTAATAAGTGCCGTTTCCGTAGGATCACCAATCTCCTGTCCGTCTGTATTCGTTGAATCATTACACAGGATACTGAATCTCAAAAGCAGTTTTTCATTTTCATTTTTCAGATTAATTTTTCCGGCCGGTATTCTCTTTTCATTTACATAATAATCCTCTACCGTCATCTTATTCTGCGTCAGTGTCCCCGTTTTATCCGAACAGACAATCGATACACTGCCAAGACCTTCTACCGCCTGCAGTTTTCGTATAATTGCATGTTCTTTTGCCATCTTCTGTGTTCCAAAAGATAATACAATCGTCACAATCGAACTAAGAGCTTCCGGTATCGCTGCAACTGCCAGCGCAACAGCAAACATAAACGCTGAACCAATAGATTCTCCCTGAAATACATTTACCCCAAATATTATGCCTGAAAATACCAGAATTAATATCGACAATTTTTTTCCGAAGTCATCAAGATTCACCTGCAGTGGTGTGCGCTTTTCTGATGTATTCTTCATAAGATCTGCAATCTTTCCTACTTCTGTATTCATGCCGATTGCAGTCACTTCGTATCTTCCTCTTCCATACGTAACAAAACTTCCGGAGAATACTTTGTTCGTCTGATCGCCAAGTGCTGTTCCGACTGCGACTTCATCCAGATTCTTTTCAACTGCTATGCTTTCTCCCGTCAGTGCACTTTCATCTACCTTCAGACTTGCACATTCTATAAGTTTTCCATCTGCAGGTATACAATCCCCTGCCTCCAGTATTACTTCATCGCCAATCGTCACCTCTCTCGACGGAATCTGAATAATATTTCCATCTCTTGCTACTTTCGCTTCCGGAGCAGATAACTGTTTTAAACTGTTAAGCGATTGTTCTGCCTTTACGGTCTGCACCGTTCCAAGTATTGCATTCATCGTAATTACTACAAAAATAACAATCGCACTTTCTGCATCTCCTAAGATACCGGAAATCACTGCAGATATGATCAATATGATAACAAGAAAATCTTTAAACTGTTCCAGAAATATCTGCATGGTACTTTTCTTTTTCCCTTCTACCAGTCATTGAAACCATATTTTTCCTGATTCTCCCTTGCTTGTTTTGTTGTCAGCATATTTGTTCTCCTTTCTTTCTTTGGCCAATAACCCTTTTTAATTTTTGATATATCGAAAGTATACCTAGAATCTGCCACCGTCAACTTGTATTACATGCTTTTACTTTGGTATAAAAAAAAGAGACTTTTATTGCATAAAAACTATGCAATAAAAGTCTCATCATTTCATTACGATACGGATAGCTCTTTTGCCATCGTACTGACGTCATCGTAAACATCTATATCTTCCATTCTTATATCTCTTTTATGAAATATATAGATGCCGATTACTCCCTCTTATTAATTATAATATAATCACTTCAATAAAAATATGTCAATATATTTCAATAACAAAGTATGCAAGAAAAAGCTACCGGTTGCCAAAGCATCCGTAATGAGCTGCCAGTGGCAGGTCATGTAGGTGGCAAGTTCTTTAAATAAAAAAAGAAAGTAGTACTTATATACTACTTCACTCTCATTCCATGAGCGTGCGGGGATTCGAACCCCGGACAACTTGATTAAAAGTCAAGTGCTCTACCACCTGAGCTACACGCCCTTATTCCTTTCGCAAGGAAAATGCCCAGAACCGGAATCGAACCAGTGACACGAGGATTTTCA